>Ga0214472_10004921_pt1 | contig 14056 bp, 13 predicted proteins | sample RVTome_6_FD_207662 | JGI IMG/M metagenome (GOLD analysis project Ga0214472, IMG submission 207662) | Soil microbial communities from uranium-contaminated site in the Upper Colorado River Basin, Wyoming, United States - RVT140D175 | ecosystem: Environmental > Terrestrial > Soil > Contaminated >... | reverse complement strand
CGCACCGAGCGCAGCCTGGTCGACCTGATCAGCACGCGCCACGCCCTGCGGGTGGAGTGGTACATCGTGATCCTGATCGCGTTCGAGATCGTGCTCACGCTCTACGCGATGGCCACGGCCTGAGGCGCGCCATGCCGGTGCACAACGCCGACATCGCCCGCGCCTTCGAGGAGATCGCGAGTCTCCTCGAGCTTGGCGACGAGAACCCGTTCCGCGTGCGCGCCTACCGCAACGCGGCGCGCGTGGTCGCCGACCTGCGCCTCGACATCCCGGCGCGGCTCGCCGAAGGCGGCGAGCTGCCGAAGCTGCCGGGGATCGGCGCGGACCTCGCCGGCAAGATGGCCGAGATCGCCGCCACCGGAAGCTGCAAGCTGCTCGAGAAGCTGCGCAAGCGCTTTCCGGCCGGCGTCACCGAGCTGCTGACGCTGCCCGGCCTGGGACCCAAGCGCGTGCGGCTGCTCTGCGAGCGGAAGATCGACTCCCTCGAGAAGCTGCGCCGCGCCGCGGCCGAGGGCGCGTTGCGCGGGCTTGCCGGGTTCGGCGAGAAGAGCGAGCAGAAGCTGCTCGAGGCGGTGCGGGCGCACTTGAGCAAGACGCGGCGCTTCAAGCTCGCGCTCGCCGCGCAGTACGCGGAGCCCTTGCGCGAGTATCTCGGCAAGGGCGCGGTGATCGCCGGCAGCTACCGAAGGATGAAGGAGACGGTGGGCGACGTCGATTTCCTCCAGGTCTCGGAACGCCCGGCGCAGGCGATTGAGCGCTTCGTGCGCTACGGCGAGGTGAAGGAGATCCTGGCGCAGGGCACGACGCGCGCTTCGGTGGTGCTCGCCTGCGGCCTGCAGGCCGACCTGAGGGTGGTGCCGCCCGAGAGCTTCGGCGCGGCGCTGCACTACTTCACCGGCTCGAAGGCGCACAACATCGCGATCCGCAGGCTCGGGCTCGCGCGCGGGCTCAAGATCAACGAGTACGGCGTGTTCCGCGGCTCGCGGCGCATCGCGGGCGAGACCGAGGAATCGGTGTACGCCGCGGTCGAGCTGCCTTACATCGAGCCGGAGCTGCGCGAGGAGCAGGGCGAGATCGAGGCCGCGCGCCGCGACGAGCTGCCGCGCCTGGTAACGCTTGCCGACCTGCGCGGCGACCTGCACGCGCACACCGTCGCCACCGACGGGCGTGCCACGCTGCGCGAGATGGCGCTCGCCGCAAGAGCGCGCGGCCTGCAGTACCTCGCGATCACCGAGCACTCGCGGCGCGTCGCGATGGCGCACGGCCTGGACCCGGCGCGCCTCGCGCGCCAGGGCGACGAGATCGAGCGGCTGAACCTGGAGCTCTCCGGCATCACGCTGCTCAAGGGCATCGAGGTCGACATCCTGGAGGACGGCAGCCTGGATCTTCCCGACGCGACGCTGGCGAAGCTCGATCTCGTGGTCGGCGCAGTGCACAGCAAGTTCAACCTGCCGCGCGCGCGCCAGACCGAGCGCATCCTCGCCGCGATGGAGCGCCCGGCGTTCTCGATCCTGGCGCATCCCACCGGGCGGCTGATCGAGGAGCGCGCGCCCTACGACGTCGACATGGCGGCGATCGTGCGCAAGGCGAAGCGCCGCGGCGTGTTCCTCGAGCTGAACGCGCACCCGGACCGCCTCGACCTCACCGATGTGCACTGCCGCATGGCGAAGGACGAGGGCGTGCCGGTGGCGGTGAGCTCGGACGCCCACGCCGTGGACGGCTTCGAGATGCTGCGCTACGGCATAGGCCAGGCGCGCCGCGGCTGGCTGGAAAAGGACGACGTGCTCAACACCCGGGGGCTCGCCGAGCTAAGGCGGCTGCTACGCCGCTGATGGCGGCAGCAGCCTGAGAACCGGCGGCGGGGTGGAGAGCCCGACGCGGTAGCCGGCGCGCGCGAGCGGCGCCTCGAGCCGCTCCAGCCCGCCGAGCCCGGCGACCGTGGCCATGCGGCTCACCATCTGCGGGGCGCCGCGGATGTCGAGGTTCTCGGGCGCGCCGCGATCGGCCGCCGGGTAAAGGTGCGCGAACAGCGCGTGATGCGTGTCCGCGGGCAGCACCATCTCGACGTAATCGCCCCGGGCGAGCGCCTCCAGCGCACCATCGATGCATCGCGCGCTTCCCCACACCAGCGCCACCACGTCGGCGTTGTGCATGGCTTCAGTTGTACCCGTTCGGCCGGCCGCCGGATTGACCTGGCTCAAGCGGCCGGCGCGCCGCGCCCGCCACACTTGCCCGATGGGGCGCAGGCGCATCGTGATCGCAGGCGCCGCGGGGCGCGACTTCCACAACTTCAACGTCGCCTTCCGGCGCGACGCGTCGGTGGAGGTGGTGGCCTTCACCGCGGCGCAGATTCCGGGGATCGGCAACCGCCGCTATCCGCCCGCGCTCGCCGGGGGGCTCTACCCGCAGGGAATTCCGATCGTCGCCGAGAGCGGGCTCGAGACCCTCGGCGCCGATGCGGTGGTATTCGCCTACAGCGACGTCGCCCACGAGGAAGTGATGCACCTCGCCTCGCGCGCGCTCGCGGCGGGCGCCGACTTCGAGCTGCTCGGCCCGGCGCGCACCATGATCCGCGCCCCGGTGCCGGTGATCGCGGTGTCCGCGGTGCGCACCGGCGCGGGCAAGAGCCCGCTCGCGCGCTGGCTGGCGCGGCGGCTGCGCGCGCGGGGCCTGCGCTTGGCGGTGGTGCGCCACCCGATGCCCTACGGCGATCTCGAGCGGCAGGCGGTGCAGCGCTTCGCCTCGCGCGCCGATCTCGACGCCGCGCGCTGCACCCTTGAGGAGCGCGAGGAATACGAGCCGCACCTCGAGGCCGGCGGCAGCGTGCACGCCGGCGTGGACTACGAGGTAATCGTCGCGAACGCCGCGCGCGAGTCGCAGCTCATCCTGTGGGACGGCGGCAACAACGATTTCCCGTTCGTGCGGCCGGACCTGCACATCGTGCTCGCCGACGCGCTGCGCCCCACGCACGGCGCTGCCTACCACCCGGGCGAGGCGTGCCTGCGCATGGCCGACATCGTGGTGGTGATGAAAGTCGACGTCGCGCCGGCCGCGGACACGGCGGTCGCGCTCGCGCTCGCGCGGCGCCTCAATCCGCGCGCGCGGCTGCTGCGCGGCTGCCTGCCGGTCAGGCTCGACGATCCTGCGGCGGTCGCCGGGCGCCGCGTCCTGGTGGTGGAGGACGGCCCGACGCTCACGCACGGCGGCATGGCCTTCGGCGCCGGCACCCTCGCCGCGCGCGCGGCGGGCGCGACGATCGTCGATCCGCGCCCCTGGGCGGCGCCGGCGCTCGCCGAGATTTACCGCGCCTATCCGCACATCGGGCCGGTGCTTCCCGCCGCCGGCTATTCCGCCGCGCAGCTCGAAGCGCTCGCCGCCACCATCGCCGCGGCCCAGGCGGACATCGTGGTGAGCGCGACCCCGGTCGACCTCGCGGCGCTCCTGCGCCCGGCGAAGCCGGTGGTGCGCGCGCGCTACGAGTACGCCGACGCGGACACGCCCGGGCTCGCGCACGAGATCGACCGCTTTCTAGCCGAACGGCGCATGTGATGCGCCGCGCGGGCTGTCGCCGGGAAGGAACACAACTTGCTGACGCTCATTCCAGCCTCTTTTTGAAAGGAGACAGGAATGACGAGCAAGTCCTTATTCACCACGCGCCGTTTGTCGGGCCCGGCCGTCGCTGTGGCGCTGGCGGCCTCGGGCGGCGCCGCGCTGGCGCAGTCCGGATCCCCGTCGGGCGAACCCGGCTATGTGACCTCGCCGTACGGCATCAACGTGCGCAGCCCGTACGGACTGTGCTGGCGTACCGGGTTCTGGACGCCGGGCATGGCCGATCCGCAGTGCGATCCGCATTACGTGTCGCAGCCGGTCGCCGCGGCCCCGGAGCCGGTGAAGCAGCCCGAGCCGGTCGCGCAGCCCGCGCCGCCGCCCCCCGAGCCCGCGCCCGCGCCGCTTGCGGCGGCGCCCGCGCCGATCGTCGCGGCGCCCGTGCCCGAGCCCAGGCCGATGATCCAGAAAGTCGCGATCGAGACCGACGTGCTGTTCGCCTTCGACCAGGCCGAGCTCAGGGAAAGCGGCCGGCAGAAGCTCGACGAGATCGCCGAAGGGCTCAAGGGCGCCGAGGTCGAGGAGGTGATCGCGATCGGCCACACCGACCGCATCGGCCCGGAGTCCTACAACGAGAAGCTCTCGCGCGAGCGCGCCGAGGCGGTCAGGAGCTACCTTACCGCGAAGGGCATCAGCGGCGCGAAGGTGGTCGCGGAGGGCCGCGGCAAGGCCGAGCCCGTGACCGGCGACGCCTGCCGGGGCCTGCGCGACGCGAAGCTCATCGCCTGCCTGCAGCCCGATCGCCGCGTCGAGATCGAGGTCTACGGCACGCGCGAGGTGGCGGCGAGCGAAGCGCCGCAGCCTGCCGCCGGATCGGGCGGGACGCAATCGGGAGCCGGATCGGGAGCCGGCGCGCGCTAGCGCGTCAGGGCGCGCGGCCGAGGCGCTGCATCACCTCCGCCTCGGCCTCGATCCAGTCCTGCACCTCGTTGCCGGGCGCGAAGTCGCGCGCCTTCGCCTTGAAGTAGGCGGTCTCCGCGATCAGCTTCCAGACCTCCTCGGGCGAGGGCGGCGCGCCCGCGGTGCCGGTGAAGGGCGGCTCGCCCTCCTTCTTCGCGCGAGGCTTGCGCGGCGCGGCGGTTTTCTTCGCTGGTTTGCGTGTTGCCATGGACATCCTCCTTGGTCAGCGCAGCTGGTGCGGCTTCTGGCCCAGCATTTCCGGAGTAATCAGCGTAAGCCCATTTTCCGTGACGCGAAAGCGCGCGGCGTTGCCCGGCGCGTCGCCGCCCGCCTGCAGCGAGCGCTCCAGCACGCAGTGGCGGTCGATGATCGCGCGGCGCAGGCGCACCTCCGGCCCGACGACCACGTCGGGCAGCACCACGCAGTCCTCGATGCTCGCCCCGTCCTCGACGCGCACGTTGGAGAACAGGACCGAGCGGCGCACCGTGGCGCCGCTCACGATGCAGCCGCCGGACACCGTCGAATCGAGCGCCATGCCGCGCCGCCCGTCGGCATCGAACACGAACTTGGCCGGCGGCAGCTGCTCCTGGTAGGTCCAGATCGGCCAGCCGCGGTCGTAGAGGTTGAGATCCGGGCTCACCTTCGCGAGCTCCATGTTCGCTGCCCAGTACGCGTCCAGCGTGCCGACGTCGCGCCAGTACGGCTCGCCGCGCGGCATGTCGACGCAGCTCGCGCTGAAGCGGTGCGCGCAGATGCGGTAGCGCGGCACGAGGTAGGGCATCAGGTCCTTGCCGAAGTCGTGGCTCGAGCGCGGGTCGTCCGCGTCGCGCACCATCTGCTCGAACAGGAAGCGCACGTTGAACACGTATACCCCCATGCTCGCGAGCGCGCGCCCCGGGTCGCCCGGGATCGGCTGCGGCGCGGCCGGCTTCTCGTCGAAGCGGCGCACGCGCCCGGTCTCGTCCACGCCCAGGACGCCGAAGGCGCCTGCCTCGGCGAGCGGCACCTCGACGCACACCGCGGTGGCATCCGCCTGGCGCGCCTCGTGGTCCTCGAGCAGCTTGCCGTAGTCCATCTTGTAGACGTGGTCGCCGGAGAGCACCAGCACGTACTCGCAGCCGTCGCGGCGCAGCACGTTCAGGTTCTGGAACACCGCGTCCGCGGTGCCGGCATACCAGCTCTCGGCGACCTGCTGCTGGGCGGGCAGGATGTCGACGTGCTCGCCGATGCGCCCGTCGAGGAAGCTCCAGCCGCGCTGCAGGTGCCGGATCAGGCTCTGCGACTTGTACTGCGTGGCGACGCCGATGCGGCGCACCCCCGAGTTCACGCAGTTGGACAGCGTGAAGTCGATGATGCGGTACTTGCCGCCGAACGGGACCGCGGGCTTGCAGCGCCAGTCGGTGAGCTCCTTGAGCCGGCTGCCGCGGCCGCCGGCGAGCACCAGGGCGTAGGTGGCGCGGGTGACGCGGGTTACACTCACTTGCCCCTCCTGTAAAATCTGCCGCCGTGAAATCGCTCATCGAGACCGCGCTGCGCCGCGTCGCGGCGCGCACCACGACCCCCTTCGCCGTGCGCTTCGCCGGCGGCGGCGAGTTCGCGAGCGGCGAGGGCGAGCCGGCCTTCAGCGTCGTGTTCCACACGCGGCGCGCCTACGCGCGCATCGCCGCCCTCGGCCACATCGGGCTGCTCGAGTCGTACTTCGACGGCGAGCTCGACATCGAGGGCCACCTCGGCAAGGCGATGGCGGTGGGCATGGACGGCGGCATGGCGCATCCCAAGCCGCTGGTGCAGGTGCGCAACCGCTGGCACGAGCTCAGGTTCGCGAACCGCTCCTGGGCCCAGGCCAGGCGCAACGCCGAGTTCCACTACGCGCTGGGCACCGAGTTCTACCGCTACTGGCTCGACGACCCGCTGATGATGTACACCTGCGCGTACTGGAAGGAAGGCACGCGCACGCTCGAGGAGGCGCAGCGGAACAAGATCGAGCACGTGGCGCTCAAGCTGCGCCTGCTGCCCGGCGAGGAGGTGGTCGACATCGGCTCGGGCTTCGGCGGCTTCATGTTCCACGCCCACGACAGGTTCGGGGTGCGGGTCACCGGCATCAACAACACCAGCTCGCAGGTCGAGATGGTGCGCGCCGAGATCGCGCGCCGGCGCCTGGGCGGGGAGCTGCAGGTGATCGACACCGACTTCCGCGACGCGGCGCGCGAGTACGACAAGGTGGTCTCGATCGGCACGCTGGAGCACGCCGGGCGCGACCAGCTCGAGGAGGTGGTGCGCGCGCACGCGAGGTTCCTCAAGCCCGGCGGCCTGGGCATGCTGCACTTCATCGGCCACGTCGGGCACTTCCAGACCGAGTTCTTCATCCGCAGGCGCGTGTTCCCGGGGGGCTGGATCCCGAGCCTCGCCCACACCCTCGCGGCGATGGAGCGCGCCGGGCTGGAGGTGGTCGACATCGAGAACCTGCGGCGCCATTACGCGCTCACGCTGGACGCCTGGGCCGAGCGCTTCGAGCGCAACTGGGAGCGCATCCGCGCGCTCGACCCGAAGAAGTTCGACGAGCGCTTCCGCCGCGTGTGGCGCGTGTACCTGGTCGGCTGCGCCGAGATGTTCCGCTCGCCGCGGGGCTATACGCATCTTTTCCAGATCGTGTTCTCGAAGGGCAACATCACGCGCGCGAACTATCCGATGAGCCGGAGTTTCCTCTACGAGCAGCCTGCGCCTGCCGCATACGAGCAAAAGAGAAGCCCTGGCCGCGCGGCTTAGGGAGGGCGCCGGCCCGGTCGGGCTGGCGAAGGACACCTCCAACCTGTTCCGCGACCGCTCGGGCGCCGCGCGCCGCCGCCTCGACGTGCGCGAGTTTCGCGACGTGCTGCACATCGACGCGGCCGCCGGCTACGTCGAGGCCGAGGGCATGATCCCCTACGAGAGCCTGGTCGTCGAGTGCCTCGCCCACGGCGTGATGCCCGCGGTGGTGCCGCAGCTCAAGACCATCACCCTCGGCGGCGCGGTCTCGGGGGTGGGCATCGAGTCCTCCTCGCACCGCCACGGCCTGGTGCACGACACGGTGCTCGCGCTCGACGTGCTGCTCGGCGACGGGCGCATCCTCACCTGCACGCCCGCGAACGAGCACGCGGATCTGTTCTTCGGCTTCCCCAACTCCTACGGCACGCTCGGCTACGCGCTGCGCGTCGAGGCGAAGGTGATCCCGGTGAAGCCGTATGTCCAGTTGCGGCATCTGGGGTTCGATTCCCCGGGGGAATACTTCCGTGAGCTCGGGGCGCGCCTCGACGCCGGAGACACCGACTTCGTCGACGGCACCGTGTTCGCGCCCGACCGGCTGTATCTCACCCTGGGCCGGTTCGCCGAGACCGCGCCCTACACCAGCGACTACACCTTCGAGCACATCTACTACCGCTCGATCCCGGAGAAGCGCGAGGATTACCTCACGATCCACGACTACCTGTGGCGCTGGGACACCGACTGGTTCTGGTGCTCGAAGAACCTCATGGCCCAGAATGCCCTCGTCCGGAAGTTCGTTTTCGGCAGGAAACGGCTCGGATCGCGCACCTACACCAAGATCATGCGCTGGAACAGCCGCCTCGGCCTGACCAAAAAGGTCGAGCGCGTGCTGGGGCTGCATTCCGAATCGGTGATCCAGGACGTCGACATCCCGCTCGCGCGCGCCGGCGAGTTCCTCGACTTCTACCAGAGGAACATCGCGCTGTGGCCGCTGTGGATCTGCCCGATCGGGCCGGTGCCGCACGCAGAAAGCTTCAGCCTGTACCCCCGCAAGAACCAGTGGTACCTCAACTTCGGCTTCTGGGACGTCAAGCGCACGCGCGAGGCGCACGAGCGCGGGCACTTCAACCGCATGATCGAGAAGAAGGTCGCGGCGCTGGGCGGGATCAAGTCGCTGTACTCCGACAGCTACTTTCCCGAGGACGAGTTCGAGCGCCTCTACGGCGGCGGCACGTATCGCGCGCTCAAGGCGAAGTACGACCCGCAGGGCGCGTTTCCCGGCCTGTACGCGAAGTGCGTGCTGCGCCACTAGCGTCCCCTCACGCGCTCGAGGCGCCCCGGTCGGCTTCCCTCGTGGCCTCGCGCTCGATCTCGGTGGCGAGGATTCCGCGCAGGCCGGCGAGCTGCTCGACGAAGGCGCCGATGATGTCGTCGAGCGAGACGATTCCCGCCGGCTCGCCGCGCTCGTCGGTGAGCACCAGCCTGCGCAGGCCGTCGCGGCGCATGGTCTCGAGCGCCTCGTCGACGCCGGCGCCCGCCGGGAGCGTCGCGAGCGCGCGGCTCATCACTTCGCCCACGGTGGCTTCGCGCGGGCCGATGCCCTCGGCAGCCGCGCGCAGCACCAGGTCGCGGTCGGTCACGATCCCGACCGCGCGCGAGTCTTCGACCACGAGCAGCGCGCCGACGTGGCGATCGCGCATCAGCCGCGCGGCCTGCTCCAGGCTCGACGAAGTGGCAATGCTGACGACGCTGCGGGTGGCGAGACGCTCGAGCTTCATGGGGCGGCCTCCGGGATCAGGATCGGGCGCTTTCCCTCGAGGAGCTCGCGCAGCAGCGCCTCGGTGAGCTGCGGGAGCGCGACCACGACCGGCGCGGCGCGCGGGTCGGCGCCGGAGGGCACCAGCAGGGTCGCCGCCCCGCTCTCCGCGGCCGCCGCGGCGAGCGCCGCCGCCGGCGAGCCGCGCGCCACGCGGAAAGACCACTTCACGCTGGAGGCCCCGAGCGCGGCGTCGCAGACGCGGCGCAGCTCGGCGGCGAGCGCCTGCAGCGAGCGCTCCATCGCGGCGCTGTCCAGGCTGCGGCGGATCGCCGAGGGAAATCCGACTTCGCGCGCGAACGGCAGCGCGGCGAGGTGCAGCAGGTCGGCGTTCTCGACGAAGAGGGCGAGCAGCTCCGCCTGCAGCTCCTCGGCGAGCTGCGCGAGCGCCTCGAGCCCCGCGGGCCGCGGTTCGAGCCGCACCACGATGCGCCGGATCTTCATTTCTGCTGCCGCCAGGCGCGCGCCTCCTCGGCGTATTCGGAGAGGCGCCGCTCGATGCGCGCGTGGATCGCGGCGGCCGGCTCGCCGGTGAGCAGCGCGATGCCCTCGTCGACCGTGCGCACGGGATAGACCGCGAATTTTCCGGCCGCCACCGCCGCCACCACGTCGTGGCGCAGCATCAGGTTCTTCACGTTGGCCTGCGGGATCAGCACGCCCTGCGTCCCGGTGAGGCCGCGCGCGCGGCACACGTCGAAGAAGCCCTCGATCTTCTGGTTCACGCCGCCGATCGCCTGCACGTCGCCGTGCTGGTTCACCGAGCCGGTGACCGCGAGCGACTGCCGGATCGGCGCCTCGGCGAGCGCCGAGAGCAGCGCGTAGAGCTCCGCCGAGGAGGCGCTGTCGCCTTCCACGCCGCCGTAGCTCTGCTCGAACACCAGGCTCGCCGACACCGACAGCGGCTTGCCGGCGGCGTAGCGCCCGGCGAGATAGCCCGACAGGATCAGCACGCCCTTGGAGTGGATCGGCCCGCCGAGCTCGGACTCGCGCTCGATGTCGAGCACGCGCCCCGTGCCCAGGCGGGCGCGCGCCGTGACGCGGTGCGGCGTGCCGAAGGAGAAGCCGCCGAGCTGCAGCACCGCGAGCGCGTTGACCTGCCCGGCGCGGCTCCCCGAGCTGTCGATCAGCACGCTGCCGCGCAGGATGTGCTCCTGGAGTCGCTCGCGCACGCGATCGGCGCGCTCGATCTGCGTGTCCACGGCGCGGCGCACGTCGGCGCCGGAGATCACCGCGCGGCCCGCGATGCCCGCCCAGTAGTCGGACTCGCGCAGCAGGTCGGCGAGCGTGCGCATGCTGGCGGAGACCTTCTCGGCGTCGCCCGCGTCGCGCGACAGGCGCTCGATCACCGCCGCCACCGCTTCGCGCTCGAGCGGCCGCAGCTTCTCCGCGCGCGCGAGCATGGCGATGGCGCGCGCATAGGCGAGGTCGCTCTCGGGGCCGCGCGCCATGTCCTCCTCGAAGTCGACCGCCACCTTGAACAGCTCCGCGAACTCGGGGTCGTAGGCGTGCAGCAGGTAGTAGAGGAGGCGCTCGCCGACCAGCACCACCTTGACCTGGAGCGGGACCGGCTCGGGCTCGAGCGAAACGGTGCTGACGAGACCGAGCGCCTGCCCGAGCGACTGGATGCGGATCTCGCGCGAGCGCAGCGAGCGCTTGAGCGCCTCCCAGGCGAACGGCTGCGTCAGCACCTTGAGCGCGTCGAGCAGCAGGTAGCCGCCGTTCGCGCGGTGCAGCGCCCCCGCCTTGATCAGCGTGAAGTCGGTGACCAGCGCGCCCATCTGCGAGATGTGCTCGATGCGCCCGACCAGGGCGTCGTTGGCGGGGTTGTCCTCGTAGACGATCGGCGCGCCCCGGGCCTGCGAATGCTCGATCAGCACGTTGACCGCGTAGCGGCGCAGCGGCTCCGCGGCGTCGGGCTGCGGCAGCGGGATGCCGAACAGTGCCGGGGTCTCGCCGTCCTTCGTGTGCCGGAACGCCTCGACGTGCTCGAGCACGTCCTCCTGCACTGCGGCGAGATACGCCTGGAGCTGCGGCTCCGCCGCGTACTCGGCCTTCAGCTCCTCGATCAGGCCGGTCACCGCCGCCTGGGTCACCTGGCGGGCGAGCTCGCGCAGCCTGCGCAGCGCCTCGCGGCGCCACTTCGGCATCTCGTGGATCGCGCGCTCCAGCTCGCCCTGCAGCACCTCGATCAGCGCTTCGAGCCGCTTCTGCTCGTCTTCGGGCAGCTCGCTCCACTCGCCCGGGCTGATGACCTTCTCCTCGCGCACGGGCGCGAAGCCGAACCCCGCCGGCGTGCGCAGCAGCGAGATGCCCTGTTCCTTCGCGCGCGCGCCGATCGCCTCCAGCGCTTTCTCCTGGCGCGCGTTCAGCTCGGACTCGATCTCCTGGCGGCGGGTGCGATACTCGTCGGTCTCGAACGCGGCGGGGATCGCCGCGCGCAGATCCTCCACCAGCCGCTCCATGGCGGCGCGGAAGGCGTTCGCGCGGCCCGCCGGCAGGCGCAACGCGCGCGGCTTGTGCGGCGTCTCGAAGTTGTACACGTAGCACCAGTCCGCCGGCGTCGCCTGCGCCTGCGCCTGGCTCTCGAGGTGGCGCCGCACCACGGTGTGGCGGCCGATTCCGGCCGGGCCCATGGCGAACAGGTTGTAGCCCTCGCGCCGGATGCCGACGCCGAACTCGATCGCGCTGACCGCGCGCGGCTGGCCGAGCACGCCTTCCAGGTCGGGAAGCTCCGCGGTGCTCGCGAAGGCGAACTGCGCGGGGTCGCAGCGCCGGCACAGCTCGCCGGCGGCGAGCGGCGCAGGCATATCGATTGCGGGACTCGTGTCCACGGGGCCCATTGGACCCCAGGCGGAGGCGGCCGATTTGATCGAAGTCAACCTCCCTCGCCGGACCCGGCGGAAAATGAAACCATGAAATTCGACTGCGAGTTGCGCGCTCCCGCAGCCCCGAGCGGCGTCGTGGTGCTCGCCCATGGCAGCGGCGTCACGCGGCACGACGCGCGCGCCCTGTGCGTCGCCGACGAGCTGCGCGAGGGCGGCTTCGCCACGGTACTCGTCGACCTGCTCGATGCGAAGGAATGCCGCGAGCCGCACAACGTGTTCGACGTCGAGCTGCAGGCCTCGCGCCTGCTCGAGCTGACGCGCTGGCTCGACGCGGAGCCCGGCATGCGAGCGCTTCCCCTGGGCTACTTCGGCACCGGGGTCGGCACCGGCATCGCGCTGCGCGCGGCGGCGATGGCGCCGGAGCGGGTGCGCGCGATCGTCTCGGCCGGCGGCAGGCCGGACACGGCGCTCTACTGGCTCGCCCGGGTGCGCGCGCCGACGCTTTTCATCTCGGACGAGGAGGGTGCGTCGCCGCCCTGGTACATCGACGCGGCCTTCCAGCGCCTCGACGCGGAGAAGGCGCTGGTCGCGGTGCCGAGCGCGGGGCACGCGTTCGAGGAGCCGGGCGCGATCCAGGCCGTGGCCGGCCACGCGCGGCGCTGGTTCGCGCGGCACCTCGCCGGTGCGCGGGCAGCCTGTCTAACGTGAGCCCGCTCCTCACCGACCTGTACCAGCTCACCATGGTGCAGGCGTACTTCCATCACCGCATGGAGGACACCGCGGTGTTCGAGCTGTTCGTGCGCAAGCTGCCGCCGGGACGTAATTTCCTGGTGGCCGCGGGGCTCGAGCAGGCGCTGGAATTCATCGAGGGCCTGCGCTTCGGCGACGAGGAGCTTTCGTGGGTCGAGCGAAGCGGCCTGTTCCGCCGCGGCTTCGCCGGGCGCCTCGCCGATCTGCGCTTCACCGGCGACGTGCACGCGCTTCCCGAAGGCACGGTGTGCTTTCCGAACGAGCCGCTGCTGCGCGTCACGGCACCGCTGCCGCAGGCGCAGCTTCTCGAGACGCGCCTGCTGAACCTCGTGCACTTCGAGACCCTGGTCGCCTCGAAGGCGGCGCGCTCGGTGCTCGCCGCGCGCGGCAAGCGCCTGATCGACTTCGGCCTGCGCCGGGCGCACGGCGCGGAAGCCGGGCTGCTCGCGGCGCGCGCCAGCTACCTCGCCGGCTTCGACGGCACCTCGACGGTGCTCGCCGCGCCGCGCTTCGGCATCCCGGTGTTCGGCACCATGGCGCATTCCTTCGTGCAGGCGCACGACAGCGAGCTTGCCGCCTTCGAGCGCTTCGCCGCGGTGTTCCCGCAGAACGCGGTGCTGCTCGTCGACACCTACGACACCGCGGAAGGCGCGCGCCGCGCCGTCGCGGCAGGAAAGTCCTCGGCCATCAAGGGCGTGCGGCTCGACAGCGGCGATCTCGACGCGCTCTCCCGGGAAGTGCGGGGCATCCTCGACGCCGGCGGGCAGAAGCAGGCGATCATCTTCGCGAGCGGCAACCTCGACGAGCACCGCGTCGGCGAGCTGGTCGCCGCCGGCGCGCCGATCGACAGCTTCGGCGTGGGCACCAGCCTGGTCACCTCCGCCGACCAGCCCTATCTCGACGCGGTATACAAGCTGCAGGAATACGCCGGCCGGCCGCGGCGCAAGCGCTCGACCGGCAAGGCGACCTGGCCCGGGCGCAAGCAGGTGTACCGCACGAGCCACGGCGACGGCACGTTCGCGCACGACGTGGTGACGCTCGAATCCGACCGGCAGGAGGGCGAGCCGCTCGTCGTGCCGGTGATGCGGCAGGGCCGGCGCCTCGCGCAGCCGGCGCTGGAAGCCTCGCGCCGGCACGCCCTCGAGCAGCTTGCGCGGCTGCCCGCGCCGCTGCGCTCGCTCGAGGCCGCGGCCGAGCCTTACCCGGTCGCGATCGCGCCGGCGCTCGAGGCGCTCGCCGCGGCGGTGGACCGCGCCACGTGAAAAAGCTTCGGGCGCGGCCTCCGGCGATCGTCTCCCGCGTGGTCGAGCAGTGGCCCGACGCGGTGCTGATCGCCAACCGCGCCGGCATCATCGAGTACGTGAACCCGGCGTTCGAGGCGCTCACCGGGTTCTCGCGCGCCGAGGTGCTGGGGCGA
>Ga0214472_10004919_pt1 | contig 14057 bp, 10 predicted proteins | sample RVTome_6_FD_207662 | JGI IMG/M metagenome (GOLD analysis project Ga0214472, IMG submission 207662) | Soil microbial communities from uranium-contaminated site in the Upper Colorado River Basin, Wyoming, United States - RVT140D175 | ecosystem: Environmental > Terrestrial > Soil > Contaminated >... | reverse complement strand
AAGAGGACGTTGTTCATCGCTTCCATGCGCAGATAATAGCATGTACCGCCAACGCCGGCCAACCGCCGGGGCTACAAATCATTGGAGAATGTTATAATTAGCGGCGCAGACCACCTGCCGTGAGAATCCTCGTCTTGACCTCCTCGTACCCCAAGTACCCGGGAGACGCGACTGCCCCCTTCATTGAGTCCATTACCCAAGAGCTCGCGTCCCGAGGGCACGAGCTCACGGTCGTGCTTCCCGCGCGGCCCGATCTCTCGCCGGTATCGGTACCGGGAGTCTCTTTCGAGCCGTATCACTATGCACCGACCGAGCGCCTGGCGGTCTTCGGCTACGCCGAGGCCCTGCGGGGCGACGTCGCGGTGCGAAGGTCGACTTACTTCGTTTCGCCTCTCGCGATCGCGTCGGGTATCGCGAAGACGGTGTCCGCGGTCGGTCGTGGCGGGTACGACCTGCTCCACGCCCATTGGGTCGTGCCCAACGGGGCCATGGCGTTGCCGGCGGCTCGGAGGGGAGGGCTACCGTTGGTGGTCAGCCTCCACGGCTCGGACGTGTTCCTCTCCGAGAAGAAACGGATCTTCGGGCAGGCGGCGCGGCTCGTCTTCCGGCGGGCGGCCGCGGTCACGGCTTGCAGTGACGATCTCGCGGAGCGAAGTCAGGCGCTCGGCGCGTCACCTCGGCCGGTCGTCATCCCCTACGGGGTCGATGCGGCTTCGTTCCAGCCGACGCGTGAGGAGGTGACCCGACTTCGCGAACGACTGGGTCTCGCCGCCGCCCAGCCGATGGTGTTGGCGGTGGGAAGGCTGGTGCCCAAGAAGGGGTTCGAGATCCTGGTCGAAGCCATCCCACGCTTGGTCGCCCGTCACTCCGATCTCAAGGTCGTCATCGCGGGCGGCGGCGATCTCGCGGCGTCGTTGGCGGCACAAGCGGACGCATCCGGCGTCGGAGGCCACCTCGTGCTCGTGGGAAAGGTCCCGCGCCAAGAGCTACCGGCCTACTACGGCGCTGCCACCGTGACCGCGGTGCCCTCGATCCACGATGACGCGGGCAACGTCGACGGGCTCCCCAACGTCATGCTCGAGGCCCTGGCGTCGGGCTCGTCCATCGTGGCGAGCGCGGTTGCCGGTATCCCGCAAGCGGTGAGCCATCGGAAAGAAGCGCTGCTAGTCCCCGAGCGCGATCCGAAGGCTCTCGCGGAAGCGATCCTCGAGCTTCTTGCCAGCCCGGACGTGAGAGAGTCGCTCGGAAGAAACGCACGGGAGAGAGCGCGGTCGGTGTTCAGTTGGGGCCGCGTGGGAGATCAATTCGAAGATGTCTTTCGGACCGTCACGCGATCTCGCGGCGCGGCGTCTTAGATACGGCGGTCCCCGCATCTACGATCGCCGGGAGCGGTGGCTGCTCGCCGGGTTCGACGTGGCCCTCCGCCTTGCCAGGCCCCTCTTGGGACTCGCGCCCTCCTCGTCGGCCACGCTCGACCCCGGCTCGGCGCGTCGCATCCTCGCCGTCCGCTTGGATCGCCTGGGAGACCTACTCATGACGCTACCCGCCCTTGCGGAGCTCCGACGGCTTGCTCCCGACGCAGAGATCGAGCTCGCCGTGGGGAGTTGGAACGAGGAGATCGCCAAAGGTCTTCCCTTCGTGGATCGGCTGAGGATCGTCGACGCACCCTGGTCGGCCTGGGGCAAGCGTGCCCGTTGGCGTGACGCCGAGCGAGCCCTGCGCGACGGGGGGACGCCGGATCTGGCTATCGAGTTCCAGGGAGACGTGCGGTCGATCGTGCTGATGGCGCGTACCGGTGCCACCCTTCGCGCGGGCTACGGCGATACCGGTGGCGATTACCTCTTGACCCATGTCGGTCTCTGGGACGAAGCGAGGAGTTGGTATCGCCAGAACGTCGAGCTCTTAGGAATCCTTTTTCCCGGCAAACCGCTTTCCGAGACGATCGAGCCCTACAATTTTCTTCTCCCCGAGGATCGTCGGGTCGGCCAAGAGGTCATGGACGGCCTCGGCCTGAAGCGCCGCCCGTTCATCGGCATCCATCCAAGCGCCGGCCGCGCGATTAAGCAATGGGAGGTGGAAAAGTTTGCCGCGCTTGCCGATCGGCTCGCCGAGGTGACTCACGGGACGGTGATCCTCACCGGTTCTGCCTCCGATCGGGAGCTGGTCGAGAAAGTGGCCGCCCGCACCCAGTCAGGGCCGGCGACGCTCATCGGAGGAGTCGGTCTTCGCGGCTTCGCGGCGCTCCTCGAGAGGCTCGATCTCTTCGTAAGCGGGGATACCGGACCGATGCACCTGGCGGACGCCGTGGCCTGTCCGGGAGTCGCCATCTTCGGCCCCTCGGATCCGCGCCGCTACCGACCGGAGAGCGACGACATGAGAACGGTGGTTCGAAACTCTCTCTACTGCTCGCCGTGCAACATGATCCGGAGGCCTCCCCGCGAATGCGCTATTTTGGAAGCCCCCGAGTGTGTCTCGACTGTCACGGTGGACCAGGTGTTTGAGGCGGCGCTTCATCGCTTGGCGTCCGCGCGCGCCCGGTCGACGTCATGAGCGTCCGCAGTCTCTCGATCTCGCTCTTACGAAAGAAACCGAAGGTCAAGAGCGCGACGGGATAGAGTGCCAGCGCGGCCAGCTTGATCGAGACGGACGACCACGAAGGCTCTCCCGCCACACGCGAGACCACGAAGGCGATCCCGCCCGCGAGGGCAATGACGCCGAGTCGTTTCCACTCGAAAGGAATGGGGTAGTGGCGGTTCGCGAAATGATATCCGAGCGCCGCCATCACCGCGTAGCCCGCGACCGTGGCCCAGGCGGCCCCCATCATCCCGAAGCGCGGGATGAGCGCGAAGTTCATGGTGATGTTCACGAAAGCCGCCGCGAACGTGAGAAGCGGATAGTAGTAAGCCTTCTTGCTGATACCGATTCCGATCGAGGTCAGTGTGAAGACGCCCTGGAGCAAGTAGGCGAGCACGATGACGGGGATGACGGTGTAGGCCGCATGGAAGGCGTCGGCGGTCATCAGCACCAGGAGCTCTCGCCCGAGCACCGCGATCAGGACTCCGGCGCCCACGAACACCGCGGCGACGTAGGTGACCAGACGCGCCAGTGTCCGGGCGGCATCCTGCTGGGTCAGCAACGAATAGACGAAGGGGCTCCAGGCAAGCTCGAAGGCGGACAGAAAGAACTTGATGCCCGTTCCGAACATGTAGCCGACGTGATAGAGCCCCACTTCGGCCCGGTTCGTGAAGTGATCGAGGATTTTGCGGTCGGCCAGATTCAAGGCCTGATAGGCGAGGCCGTGGGGCACCTTGGGAAGCCCGAAACCAAGCGCCTCTTTGAGCATCCTCGTCGAATAGCCGATGCCCAGGTTTCGCGAAAGCGTGGGAAGGAGAGCCAGGACGAAGAGCGCGGACGAGATGACGTCCGACCACAGGACTCCCGCGACGCCCCAGCCCCGGATGACGAGCAGAACCTTGAGACCGGCGTTGAGCGAATTGCGAAAGACCGTCGCGGTGGTGAAGTAGGCGGCTCGCTCCTCGATCCGAAAGAGATTCATCGGAACGAACGCGAATCCCATGAGGAGCGTGTCCGCGGTGACCAGAACGACGAGTTCGCTCTGGTCGCTTCCCAGCAGGAGACGGCTCAAGGGCTCGGCCAGCAAGACGCTCAGGGCGAAAAGGCCGATGCCGATGGCGCTCGCGGTCGCGAGGATGGTGGTGGTGAAGACCTTCCGATCCTGATCGTTCTGCTGCTCGTAGTAGATGCGAAAGAAGCCGGCATCGAGTCCCATGCGAAAGAGGATCTTGGCGGTGACGCCGAGGAGCAGAAGGATTCCCAGCGTGCCGTAATCGGAGGAAGTCAGGTGCCGGGTGAGGATGGGGAGGAGGAGGAAGTTGATGAGCGTGCCGAAGACATCGGCGGCTCCGTAGATCGCCGAGTGCCGAAAGAGTGTCCTGAGCTGGGCCAGCAGCATCGGCCTATCTTATGCTGGAATCGATAGATAAGGGGCGCGGCCCGGGTTCCTCCGGCCGCAGCGCTGGCATCGCGTTCCGATCTCATTTAATCTCAGTACTGATGACGTCACCCGTGCGTTTGGGGAATCGCGAAGTGGGCGGCGAGGGTCGCGAGGCGCCTTGTTTCATTGTCGGCGAAGTAGCCTCCGCGCATCAGGGAGATCCGGAGCAAGCCATCGCCCTGGCCCGCGCCGCGAAAGAGGCGGGAGCGGACGGGATCAAGTTCCAGCTCTTTGCGGTCGGGGAGCTCATCGCCCCGAACGATCCGCGCTATCCCACGTTCGACCAGATCGAGATCGCTCCCAAGGAATGGGAACGGATACTGAGTGAGGCGGCCGGATTCGCTCTCCCGGTGCTCGTGGATATCTTCGACCGACCCAGTCTTCGGGTCGCCGAAAAAAATGGAATCGATGCCTACAAGATCCACTCGACCGACATGGAGAATCCCGATTTCATCCGAGAGGTCGCCTCGACCGGAAAGCCGGTTCTTCTTTCCACCGGTGGGAGCCGCCTCCAGACCGTCGAAGCCGCGATGGCGGCCGCGATGGCCGAAGGCAATGGACGGATCATCCTTCTCCACGGCGTTCAGAATTTCCCCACCGCGGTCTCGGATTCCCATCTCCGGTACATCCGAACCCTGAAGAAGCGATTCGATGTGCCGGTCGGGTTTCTCGATCACGTCGACGCGGGCTCGCCCATGGCCCGTCTCCTGCCCGCCCTGGCGGTGGCGTTCGGAGCCGACCTAGTGGAAAAGCACATCACGTTGGATCGGGCGGCGAAGGGGTTCGACTACGAGTCTTCCCTGGAGCCCCAGGCCTTCGGGGAGATGGTCGAGCTCATTCGCCAGGCGGAGCAGGCTTTCGGCCGTTCGGAGGGGTCGGTCGAGGACCCCGCCGCACATCAATACCATCAGTTGATGCGCCGGGCCGTGGTATCCCGAGAGCCATTGCCCAAAGGAGCCCCCCTGCGGGCCGAGCAGCTCGCGTTGCTACGAAATGCGAAGGGTCTCGCGCCCTTGTATCTCCCGCGGCTCCTCGGCCGGAAGCCGCGTCACGACATCCCTGCGTGGGAGCCGCTCACGGAGGAGCTCTTTGAGTAAGGTCATCTGTGTCGTCTCGGCGCGCATGGCCTCCCGGCGTTGTCCGGGGAAGGCCATGGCTCTCCTCGCGGGGCGACCACTCTTGCAGTACTTGCTGGAGCGCTTGCTCTCGGTGAAAGAGCTGGACGGCGTGGTGCTCGCGACCTCGGAGGCCTCCGAGAACCAAGTTCTGGTCGAGCTCGCCGAAAGGCTGGGCGTCGGCGTCTTCGCCGGCGACGAGGAAGACGTTCTCGGACGCTACGTGGAAGTCGCTCGCCGCTGGCAGGCGGATGACGTCGTGCGGGTGACCGCCGACAATCCGCTGACGGATCTATCCCTTATCCGAAGCCTGGTCGCTCTACACCGGCGGGAGAGAGCGGACTATACCTACGTGCCTGGCGACGCGCTCCTCATGGGGATCCTGCCCGAGGTCATCTCCCGACAAGCTCTAGAGCAGAGTCATCGGGACGGCGAGGACCGCCATCGCTCCGAGCTCGTGACCCTATATATAAAGGAGAACCCCGATCGGTTTCGCATCGCCAAGGCCGAGCTACCCGAGTCGCTCTACCGGCCCGCTTACCGTCTGACGGTGGATGAGCCCCCCGATCTAGAGCTTATGGAGGAGATCTTCGATAGACTGTACCGTCCGGGAGAAGTGTTGGAGACCGCGGCCGCCATTCGACTCCTGGACGAGGAGCCCGGTCTGGTGCGGATCAACGGCCACCTGCGACACGGAAGGGCGAATCTGCGCTCGGTGGAGCTCGACAACAGCAACAGGCAAAGATGAAAAACATCACGTTCGGAGGTCGACCGATTGGCGAGGGTCATCCGACCTTCGTCATTGCCGAGGCGGGAGTGAATCACAACGGGGATGTGGAGCTCGGTCGAAGGCTCATCCGCGAGGCCAAGAACGCCGGCGCGGACGCCGTCAAGTTCCAAAGCTATAAAGCCGGGAAGATCTCGACCCGCACGGCACCGCGCTATTGGGTCGAGCCCGACGATCCAAAGGGCTCGCAGTACGACACGTTCGCCAAGCTGGATAGCTTCGGGGAGGCGGAGCATCGGGAGCTCTTCCACTTCGCGAAGGAGATCGGCATCGTCTGCTTTTCGACTCCTTTCGACGACGAGGCCGTGGACATCCTCGAGGAGCTCGGCGTACCCGGGTACAAGATCGCCTCCGCCGATCTGACCGACCTTCCGCTCATCGAGCGTGCGGCGCGCACAGGGAAACCGCTCTTGCTGTCGACGGGGTTAGCCCGACTCGCCGAGATCGGCGAAGCGGTGGAAGTCGTCCGGGCGGCGGGGAACGACCAAATCGTGCTCCTCCACTGCACCCTGCAGTACCCTTGCGACTACGAGAACGTGAATCTGCGGATGATGCTCCACCTCAAGGCGGCCTTTCCGGAGATCCCGGTGGGCCTTTCCGATCACAGTCTGGGGATCGCGGTGCCGCAGGCGGCGGTCGCTTTGGGAGCGGTCGTCATCGAGAAGCACTATACCGTGGACAAGACCCTACCCGGCAGCCCCGATCACTACCTCTCGGTCGATCACAACGACCTGCGGGTGATGATGCAGGCCATCCGCGCCATCGAGAAGTCGATGGGACGCTACGAGAAGGGGCCCGTGGAGGCGGAGTCCGCGGCCTATCGCTACGCACGCCGCAGCATCGTGTCGGCGCGCGACATCGCTCGCGGCACGCGCATTAGCCGAGACATGCTCACCTTCAAGCGGCCCGGGACCGGCATCTACCCCAAGTTCGTGGAACAGGTGGTGGGGCGCACCGCCCGCGAGGACATCGCGGAGGACACCGTTCTGACCTGGGAGATGCTCTGACATGAAGGGAAATCTGCGAGTCGTGGCCATCGTGCCCGCGCGTGGCGGTTACGACGAGGTCCCGTACCTCAACATCAAGAAGCTCGGCCCGTTGCCGCTGGTCGCGCACACGCTCCAGGAAGCGAGCAAGAGCCAGTACATCGATCGGGTCGTCGTCTCGACCGACGACCAGCGGGTGGCTTCGGTGGCGCGCGAGTTTGGGGCCGACGTGCCTTTCCTGCGACCGGCGGAGCTGACGCAGGTGCCGCTCATCAAGCCGGTGGTCGCGCACTCGGTTCGATTCCTCGAAGAGAACGAAGGCGACCGGTACGATATCGTCGTCATGCTGCAGGCGACCTCGCCCTTCCGAACCGCCGAGCAGGTCGACGAGGCGCTCGATCAACTCGTCGACGGCAACTTCGATTCTGTCGTTTCGGTGCGCGAGGAGAAGGCTCTCATGTGGCGCCTGGTCGACGGCAAGCTGACGCAGGCTTTCGGCACGCCCGGTCGGCGCGAGGACATGGAACCGCTCTTCCGGGAGGACGGGGCCATCTGGGCCATGAGGCGGGCGGTTCTGGATCATCCCGAGCGGCTGGGATCTCGCATCGGCTACACGCTGATGGATAAGTCATCCTCTCTCACGGTTCACGACATTCATGATTTCTGGTTGGCGGAGAAGCTCGTGCGCCTGCCGCGCATCGTGTTTCGCGTGGACGGCGGAGCGCAAATCGGTATGGGTCACGTTTATCGGAGCCTTGCGATCGCGGATGAGCTCCGTTCCATCTCGAACGCGGACGTGCAATTCCTCATGAGCGCGGAGCACCCGGAGGGTGTGAAACGTGTTTCGAGCTCGGGTTACACGGTGCGCGTCGTCTCGGCGGGTGGTGTGGACGCGGTGCTGGAGGCAATCCAGGAATACTCGCCCAACATCGTGGTCAACGATCGACCCTTCTTGGAAAGAGACTACCTGGAAGCGTTGGCGAAGCTCGGAGCCTCGACGGTCAACCTAGTGGATAGCCTCGAAGACATCGAGAAACCGGCCGAGATGACGTCGATGATCATCGCCACGATGCACGGCGATCGGCTCGAGCTCGAGGACTACTACGGTGGACCGGAGTTTGCCATTCTGAGGGAGTCCTTCGCCGGACGGGCGCCCGCCATCCGCGAGCAGGCGCGCGATATCGTCGTGAGCTTCGGGGGAAGCGACCCGCAAGGCCTGACGCTCAAGGTGCTGCGCGCCCTCGACGGGTTGGACGAGCTCCATGCGGAGCTGAGCGTGAAGGCGGTCCTCGGGCCCGCCTTCAGCTACCAGCAGGAGCTCGAGCGCCTTATTCCGGAGCTCCGCCGCGCCCCGGCCCTTCTCGAGAACGTCGAGAACATGGCGGAGACACTTTCCGGCGCCGATCTCGTTTTTTGTGCGGGCGGGATGACCGTGTACGAGATCGCGGCGCTGGGGACTCCGGGTATCGTGCTTTGCCAGAATGCGAAGGAGAAACGACGCATGGAGACGTTCTCCAAGTTCGAATCGATCGTGCACCTGGGTCTCGGTACGGAAGTTGGAGAAGAGCAAATCCGCGAGACCGCCCGGGCCGTTCTTTCCAACGTCGAGCGTCGCCGCGCGATGAGCGAGGCGGGCCGAAAGCTGGTGGACGCCAAGGGAGCGCAACGGGCGGCGGAGGTCGTCAAGAACGCGGTGCAGCGTGGTCCCGCGGCAGGGGGGTCGAGACGATGAAACACCTCATCACGGGGGGCGCTGGTTTCGTCGGCTCTCACCTGGCGGGCACGCTCCTCGAGCGCGGCGACGAGGTCTATGTGATCGATAACCTCTCCACCGGCAGCATCGAGAACATCGAGCACCTCAAGGATCACCCGAGCTTTCACTACACCATTGACACGATCTCGAACGAGCCGGTGACCGCCGAGCTGGTGGATCGCGTCGACGTGATCTTTCACCTGGCGGCGGCGGTCGGTGTGCGGCTCATCGTGGAGAGCCCGGTGCACACGATCGAGACCAACGTCCACGGCACCGAGACCATACTCACCCTGGCCAACAAGAAGAAGAAGAAAGTCCTCATCGCGTCGACCTCCGAGGTCTACGGCAAGAGCCTGAACGTGCCCTTCCGAGAGGATTCCGATCTGGTCATGGGCCCCACCAACAAAGGGCGCTGGAGCTATGCCTGTTCGAAGGCCATCGACGAGTTCCTGGCCCTCGCCTATTTCAAAGAGAAGAAGCTGCCGGTGGTCATCGTAAGACTATTCAACACCGTGGGGCCGCGGCAGACCGGTCAATACGGCATGGTGATCCCGACGTTCGTCAAGCAAGCCCTGTCCGGACGCCCGATCACCGTTTTTGGGGATGGCAAGCAGTCTCGCTGCTTCACCGACGTCTCAGACGTGGTGAAGGGGCTGGCGAAGCTTGCGGTGACCCAAGGCGCCGAGGGTGAGGTATTCAACATCGGGACCCAGAACGAGATTACGATCTTGGACCTGGCCAAGAAAATCAAGGAGATGACGGGAAGCAAGGCCGAGATCGTCTTCGTTCCCTACGAGAAAGCCTACGAGGAGGGTTTCGAGGACATGCCCCGGCGGGTGCCGGACATCACCAAGATCCAGAAACTCATTGGATACAAACCCTCTCTCACACTCGAGCAAACGCTCCAAAGAGTGATCGACTTCTTCTCGCAGGCCTGACGCCGTGCGCGATCCATGGCTAGCCGCCATTCTGGCATTGGCTGCCGGGCTCCGAATCTACGGTTTGGGCCACGGTCTCCCCCACGTCTACAACCCGGATGAAGCGAACATCATGGCCCGCGCGCTCTCCATCGCCCAGGACCCCAACCCGCACTACTTTCTCTACCCAAATTTCTTCTTCTTTTTCTTGTTTGGAGTGATGGGCGGCCTCTTCGTCGTGGGGCGGATGATGGGTCGCTACACGAGCCTCGGCGCCTTCGAGACACGTTTCTTCGAGGACCCCAGCGACTTCTACTTGGCGGGAAGATGGGTGGGCGTGCTCTCGGCGCTGGCAACGATCGTTCTTACCTACCGTCTGACGCTGAAACACTTCGGCCGGACATCGGCCCGCGCCACCGCGCTCTTCATGGCGGTGGCCTACTTTCACGTCCGTGACTCGCACTACTTGAAACACGACGTTCCGATGGGACTGCTCATCGTTCTCGCGCTCACCGCAATCGATCGGATCCGGGAAGATCCGCGGCTTCGGTCCTACATCTTTGCGGGAGCGGCCATGGGAGTCGCTTTTGCCACCCACTACTACGCCATCTTTCTCGCCCCGGCCTTCGCGCTCTACCATCTATCGCTTTGGCGGCTTCGCCACGTGTCGCGCGTCGTCGCGGCGGGAGCGGTCGCGGCGTTGGTCTTCTTCCTGCTGTCGCCATTCGTCCTGCTCGAGCTTCCGGTGGCGCTCGATCACATGGTCGCAAATCGCGAGGTCGTGATGGATCGAGGCGTCTCCGGAGGCTCGTTTCTGCTGCCGAGCCTGCCCGCTTATCTGAGATTTCTGACCGAGCAAGGGCTCGGTTATCTCGTGTGCGCGCTCGTCCTGGTGGGGGGCGTCCTGATGGCCCACCGCGATCGCGCGCGGTTCGTGCTCTGGAGCGCCTTTCCGCTTTTTTTCTTCGTCTTCATCGCGTACACGTTTTTCGCGGGACGCTATCTGAACCCGATCGTTCCCAGTTTGGCGGCAGCGGCGGGTGTAGCAGTGGGTGCGATTCAGGAGCGTCTCGGTTGGCGCGCGGCCGCGTTGGTGGCGCTTGCGGCATGCATCCAACCACTCTACCGAGACGTTCAGATGGATCGCCTCTTCGGCGGCAAGGACACGCGAACCTTGGCTAAGGAATGGATCGTGAACGAGCTGCCGGATGGGGCGCGGGTTGCCCTACAGTCCTACTCGGTCCCCTTACCTCAATCCGCGGCGAGCATCCGGCAAAGTCTTGGGGTCAACGATGCTCTCGACGAGTTGGACCGCAAAGGAAAATACTCGTACCTGTTGGCGGTGGCCGAAGAGACTCACCCCGTGTATGACCTCGTTTTCCTGGGCAAGGGCGACGAGAAGGATCGCACGTACCTCGACTACCAAGAAGTGGTTTCCCGAGAGCTCGATCCCCTCTTCGACGGCGATGCGGTGGCGGTCGTGCTGCGCTACCCACCCGGTCCCTTGCCCCCGCAGGTCGAGGCGTTCTTCGACAGCGTGACGGAAAGAGGCCTCGAGCTTGCCCGGATCACGCCGTTTCGAGGGGATGAGCCCGAACGGCACCCCTACCTTGACAACGAGGATTGGCCCGCGCGGGCCGGCCTGTCCCATAAGGGCCCACTGATCGAGATATGGTCGCTCGAAAAGCGCTGAATCTAGGGCTCGCTTTGCTCCCCGTTCTGGTCGCCGGTGCGGCGACTTACTGGGTCTACCGTACGCCGTCCTCTGCCTACGTGGACTTCGAGCGGCGGTATGAAGGGGGATTCATCTCCGGCTTCCACGGTCATGAACGGATGGAGGGGCGGGGTTTTCGGTGGAGCACGGGCGACTCGAGGGTTCGGTTGGAGAACCTTCCCGCTGAGACCCGTCTTCGCGTCGAAGTGCGGGTGAAGGGACTGCGGCCGAGAGGCGCCCCCCTTCCCCAGATTCGTTTCACCGCGAACGGCGCCACGGTCTTCGAGACGCTCTGTGCCCCGGGTCTCGTGACTTACCGTTTCGGCGTCACCCTGAGAGAAAATGTCCTGGAGCTCGGGATCCATCCCGACGTGTTCGTTCCCGCCGACTTTCAACGAGAAGATGCTCGCGTGCTCGGGGTGCAGGTCTTCTCGGTGAGCGTCCAGCCACAAGGTGGAGCTTCCCAGTGGTTGAGGCCGGCGAGAGCCATGATGTTGGGGGGAGGCGTGCTTCTGGCGGCCGGGTTGCTGGCCGGTCTTCCCATCGGAGCTTCCTCCTTGATGGCGTGTTCTCTCATCGGCGGCTTCGCGTACTTTCTCGCTCAGGACAGCGTGCTCTTTTCGCCGTATCCGCAACGCGTGATTGGGTTGGCGGGAGCCACGCTGGCTGCAGCCGGATTGGTGCGCGTGGTCCTTGCGCGAGCGAAGTGGCTGACGCCTCGTGAGAGATCGGTCCTCATCGGTGTCTTGGCCGGTGGGCTCTTCCTGAAGCTGGGAGGGCTCTTCTATCCGCTCTTTTTCAGCTCGGATGCCGAGTTCCATGCCAATCGTCTCCTCGAAGTCCTGGAAGGCAACTTCTTCACGACCTCGGTCACCCAGCACGTTCCGCCCTTCCAGATTCCGTATCCCATCTCCTTGTACGTGCTCGCGGCACCGGTCTCCGCCATTGGGATCGATTCGATTGCGGTCCTGAAGACCGTGACGGCTTTGGCGGACCTCGGCGTAAGCTTGGCACTGGCCTTTCTTGCTGCGCGATTTCTTCACGACGCTCGCGGCGGGATCCTGGCGGCGGGTCTCTACCAGATCGTGCCTCTTAATTTTCTCGCCTTCTCGGCTGGTAACTTCACCAATATCTCCGGGACCGCAGCCACCGTTTTTTTTCTCGCGCTTCTCTTGGTCGCCGCTTCCGGATCGACGTCTACTGGCCATGCGACGAGGTGGGTTCTGGCGGGTGTTCTGCTGACCTCTCTCGCGGCCCTGACGGCTCATTTCGGCTCGTTTCTCTACGGGATGCTCCTCTGGCCGGCCTGGCTGGCGGCGGTCTTCTGGATCGCTCCTCGCACCTGGGAGGAGGGACAGGAGAAACGCATCCTGGTGGCCGTGGGCGTGAGTGTTGTGGCGGCGTGCGTCTACTACTTGGGGTATATGGATCTGTTCACCACTCAGTGGCAGCGCGTGCTCTCGCGAGACTATGCGACCGGACCCGCAGCGACGGAGGGGCCCATGGCCAAACTGCTCTTCAACTGGGCTTTCTTCCGCGAACAAGTTGGGACCGTCTTTGCGTTGGTCGCGCTGCTGGGAGCGATTCCGGTTCTGCGGAGGGCCGGTCGCACGCCGTTCCATGCGGCGGCGGTCGCTTGGCTCGGAGCTACGGGCGTTTTCTTCCTACTCGATCTGACCACCGCGCTCGAGGTTCGGTACGTCCTTCAAGTGTTGCCGCTTTTGGCGCTCTTCGTTGGCTCGTTTCTCTCGGGAGCGTTTCGAAGGGGCATCGTCGGTCGCGTGAGCGCGGTCACCGTCACCGGGTATTTGGTGGTGATGGGGTTAAGGAGCTACATGTATTGTTTGATAGAACGCTATCATTAGGTGGATTAATGCGTCGGCCCATTTGTCAATTTCTCGCTCGCTCCTCGCTCGCTCGCGTCCTCCGCTCGCAGGCTCGCTGCGGACGGCGGCGGGCCCGGCTCGCTCCGCTCGCGAGAATATTAGTGCGCGCTGACTTCGTGAAAACCGTTCTCGAAAAGGCGTCGGCATGAACCCCAACGCATTCTCACAAGACGCGGCACCGCTCTCCTGGGTCGAGATCGATCGCGGACGCCTCGAATCCAATTTGGCGGCTATTCGCAGCGTGATCGATTCGAAGAGCGCCATGATGATCGTCGTGAAGGCCAACGCCTATGGCCACGGTTTGGAAGAGGTTGCGCCCATCGTGGCTCCTCGCGCCGACTGGCTCGGTGTGAACACTCTAGAGGAAGCGCTTGCCCTAGCACGTCTTCGCATCGAAAAGCCGATCGCCATCCTGGGATACACACCGCCCGCCCGATCCCACGAAGTCGTCGAGCACGGGTTTCGACAAGTGGTCTTCCGGCTCGACGTGGCGCGGGGCTTGTCCGAGGCGGCCCGCGGGGCAAGGAGCACAGTACGCGTTCACATCAAGGTGGAAACGGGTACGAACCGTCTAGGGATCCCGGTCAGCGACCTGGAGGGGTTTCTGATCGAGATTCGCAAGCTGCCCGGTCTGGAGGTCGAGGGGCTCTACACGCATTTCGCCAACATCGAGGACACGCTGGATCCTTCCTTTGCGCAGCTTCAACTCCAGCGGTTTCGCGAAGGGATCGAGATCGCGGAGCGAGTCGGCGTCACGGCACGCTTCGTGCACGCCGGAGCGACGGCGGGAGTGCTGCTCTATCCGGGGACTCATTTCAGCATGGTACGCGTCGGGATCGGCGCCTACGGTGTCTGGCCCTCTCGGGAAACACGGCTCGCGGCGC
>Ga0214472_10004918_pt1 | contig 14057 bp, 15 predicted proteins | sample RVTome_6_FD_207662 | JGI IMG/M metagenome (GOLD analysis project Ga0214472, IMG submission 207662) | Soil microbial communities from uranium-contaminated site in the Upper Colorado River Basin, Wyoming, United States - RVT140D175 | ecosystem: Environmental > Terrestrial > Soil > Contaminated >... | reverse complement strand
TTAATCTGCAAGAACTGAGGCGAAGGATATACCGTAAGGCGAAAGCCGAGAAGACGAGGCGGTTTTGGGGTCTCCACGTTCATGTGTGTAAATTGGAGACACTGAGAGCGGCGTATCAAGCGGCGAAGGCCAACGACGGAACGCCAGGAATCGATGGAGAGAGTTTTCAGTCCATCGAGGCCCGGGGGGTGGAGAAGTTTCTCAGTGCGATACGAGAGGAACTTCTTTTACGAACGTACCATCCTTCGAAGAACCGGCGGGTCGAGATACCGAAAGGGAATGGCAAGACGCGCCGGCTCGGAATTCCCACCATCAAGGATCGAGTGGTCCAGGGAGCGGTGAAGCTCATCTTAGAGGCGATCTTTGAAGCTGATTTTCACACGAGTTCTTTTGCGTACCGGGCCAAACGGACAGCGCACCAAGCGCTGGATCGAGTCGTGCACGGACTAGTGCAAGGGCTCACCCGAGTCATTGATGTTGATCTTAAGAGCTACTTCGACAACATCCGACATCACCTATTACTGCGGAAGTTGGCCATACGGGTTAAAGACCCGGCGATTCTACATCTGGTCAAGCAGATACTGAAGGCCAACGGCAAGCGCGGAGTCCCTCAAGGGGGAGTGCTCTCGCCGTTGTTGGCCAATCTGTATTTGAACGAGTTGGACCAGGCGATGGAAGAGGAAATGGACAAGCGGCGAAGAGAGGGAAGATGGGAACGGGTGGTGTACACTCGATATGCGGATGACATGGTGATCTTGGTCGATGGCTATCCGCAATGGCAGCCGCACGTGGGTATGATACAGAAGCGGCTGGACGAAGAGCTGAAGAAAGTGGCGATCGAGATCAACGAAGAAAAGACCAAGGTGGTGGACTTTGGCAGTGGTGAGAGTTTTGGGTTTTTGGGGTTCGATCTCAGAGAGGGCCGTAATCGATTCGGCAAGCGATTCGTTCTGCGGACACCGAAGAGAAAGAAGCAGAGCGAGCTAATTGAGCGGGTGGGTCGGCTATTGAAATACTCCCGACATCGCAAGCTCAAGGATGTCATTGAGCAGCTTCGACCCATAATAGTGGGTTGGGTCAATTACTTCCGGGTGGGCAACTCGCGCCGGGTATTGGAGTGGATACGCTTTGAGATCATGAGGAAGATACGCCGGTTTGCAATGAAACAGAAAGGCCGCCCTGGCTGTGGCTGGAAGAGATGGAGTAACGAGGCGATCTACAAAGATTGGGGACTGGTCAACGATTACCGGGTCCAGTATTTTTTACCGCTCGCCCGTGAAAGTGTCTCCAGCATACCAGGCAAATAGCGCCCTATGATGAACAGACTCAGGAAAGCCGGATGACCGAAAGGGTCACGTCCGGTTTGAGGTGGCGGGGGCTGGAGACGGGTTTACGGTGGAGCTAGTGAGGCACCGTCAGACGAAAGAGACGGTAACAGATAGGCTTCACCTTCGGAATACCGCGCCAGTCCTCGACCCTACACTTTCTTGCTGCGCACAGCTCACCGTCACAGAGGCCCTTGGCCTCTTACTAAGCTAGCGCGATCCTGGCGGGCGCGTCAGAGGGTCCCGGCCAGCTTGGCGATCGCCTGTGAGGCGCCCTTGTCGATCGGTTCCCCGTGGCCGAAGACGGCGCGCTCGAACTTGAGTTTCGCCAGCTTCTTCACACTCTGGTGCGCCTGGGCCATGTCGGCGGTGTACTGGGGATTGGGACCACTGAGCTTGTCTATGTTGTTCATGGCGTCACCCAGGATGAGCACGGACCCGGCGGGATCGAATACGCATACATGACCCGGTGTGTGGCCGGGCGTTGTGATCACGCGCAGGCCGAACACTTCGTCGTTGTCAGCGACCGCCTTCATCGGGCGCGGTGATTTGATCTGCGGGATGTCCGCGGCGCCGGCGTACGCCGTCGCTTTGGCGGCCGCCCCCAGTACCTCTCCAACGCTGCCAATGTGATCGGGATGATAGTGGGTCAGGATCACGTGGTGAACCGCATCCCAGCCCAGGCCAGCAGTGCGGACGACGTCCGCGATCTTTGACCCATTGCCAGCCGTGCCCGTATCGACCACCGCCGCCTCCTTTCCACGGATCAAAACGTAGGCGTTGACGAAGCCTATGTTGACCCGAAGGGCTTGGGCCGGCGCCAGGCTCTGAGCGTGGGCGACCCCGCTCGCGAGATCGCGGTCCCCGATGGCGACACCCCACCCCCTGCGCCCGAGGCCGAAATTGAGCTCGCTCCATACGGCGAAACCGCCCAATGCCACCCGGGCCAACCACGTTCGGCGATTGATTTGCTGAACTTTCCGCATTAAGCACCTCCCGGCTTCACTTCGCGAGAATTTGCGTTCAAGCCGTTCCAGCCGTTAGTGAAACCAATCGTTCAAGCCGTTCAAAACGTTCAACCGCTGCGCTCAGTTTAAATCGTTTAATCAAAAACGCCATTAGGCAACAGTCGGAAAGTCGTTCAAATCGTTCAAACCGTTCAAACGCTGCGCTCAGTTCTAGCCGTTCAACCGGACTGGCGGAAATTTGTTACAGGGTCGAACACTAGCCAGTTGCTCGTTTGCTCAATTGCGCAAATCCGCAACTGTCGCTCACACAGGCGCTGAACGGCTACGGGCCAACGATCTGTCACTTCTAAGCTAAATCCCTTTTTAAGGACGATTCATCTTCGGCGTCGAGTCCGGCTCCACCAGCGAATAACTGGTGCTGCGCCCGCCGCCGGGGTCTTTGGCGAGAGCTCCTTGTTGGATCAGATCGAGGATATCCCGCAGCGCGGTATCCTGGGAGCACTTTGCGAGCTGCGCCCATTTCGATGAAGTCAGTTTGCCTTCGAAACCATCGAGCAATTTATTGAGCATCAAACGTTGGCGCTCGTTGAAAGGTTTGTGCGCGTGGATTTCCCAGAAGCGCGCTTTGCGCAGCACGCTGCCGAGGGCCTTTTCGCTCTGTTCCATCGCGCGATCGAGACAGCCGAGAAACCACTCCAGCCACGGAGTGATGTGGAGGCCGTTGGCTTGCGTCTTCTCGAGTCTATCGTAGTAGGTGTTTCGTTCGATCCTGATTTGCGCCGACATGCTGTAAAAACGTTGCGAGCTTTTGTCGGACCGCGCCAGCGCCATGTCGGCGATGGCGCGTGCGATGCGGCCGTTGCCGTCGTCGAATGGATGAATGGTGACAAACCATAAATGAGCAAGACCGGCTCGCAGGACCGGATCAGTGGCGTCTTCGGTTTCGAACCATTGAAGAAACGCCGACATCTCTCGATCAAGGCGCGCCGCCGGCGGCGGTTCGAAATGCACGCGCTCTTGCCCGATGGGTCCGGAGACCACCTGCATCGGGCCGCGCGAGTCGTCGCGCCATCTACCCACGGCGATCTTGCGCATGCCGCTGTAACCTGTCGGAAAAAGCGCGGCGTGCCAGCCGAACAGGCGAGCGGTGGTGAGCGGCGCGTTGTAATTCTGCGTAGCATCGAGGATCATTTCGACCACGCCCTCGACGTTGCGATCGGCAGGCGCAAGCGCGCCGATATCCATCCCCAATCGCCGTGCGATTGAAGAGCGAACGGAATCTCGGTCCAACATCTCGCCTTCGATTTCGGATGATTTGATAGTTTCGGTTGTCAGAGTTTGCAGAGAGGCTTCGGCTCTGAGGGAGAACCCCAGATTTTCCATGCGACCGATCAGCCTGCCTTGCCGATGGCGCAACGCCGCCAACGGGCCTGCAAGAGTGGCGGAATCCCACTGAAAGTGGGGCCATTCGGCCAACTCATGGATATATCGGCTCATTCTCCGTATCTTATGCGGAGAATATAACATCCATTCGCCGCACATTCAACGGATACACCGCTCGTTATGCGGAGAATAAGCTAGTTAATCACCGCATGATCCGGTCGTTCAAGCCGTTCAAAACGTTCAACCGCTGCGCTCTGTTCAAGTCGTTTAATCAAACGCAACGGGCAATAGGCAACACTTAAGAAAGGCAGTTGTAACGCGCACGTAGCCGACGGGCGGCACGAAGCCCTTTGTGGGCGAGGGAATGATTTTTGAGTTCTCGCTTTTCGCGGCTCACTGCAACGGCAGCGTGAACAGCTTCTGAGCCGGCGTGATCAGATGCTCGTGGTCGCTTTCGATCACCGCGAGATTATGATCGATCTGCGTGTTTTTCGAACGGCTCTTTTCATGCTCGTTGTAGACCAACGGAAACACGTTCCGACTAGCAAAATTTTTGGCTGCTTTACAAGTGACAGATCAAGGATGTCCCGTCGATCTCGACGAAATCGTATGTCTCGAACGCGTTTACTATATTTTCGAGGTTGTCTCGAAACAGCCGATCCAACGCTTTGTTCCCGATATTGCCGGTCGCGACCAAAAGTAGTTTGTACGGCGCACGTCGCAACAAGAACGTGTCCACGAAATCCCCGTCCTTGGTGATGACGGCACGGTGATCCTGTGTGGACATCTGGTTAATGACTTCATCCACGGTACGATTTCCCGCTGGCAAATCTCGCGTATGGATCGCGTCGTGCCCCGAGGCTTGCAGCCAACGCGCCAAACGCCGCGGAAGCTGCGCGTCAACCAGAAACTTCATCTTAAGACTGACTGCACGCTTTTAACTTGGCTTAGACGAGCGGCGAAGGCCAGCACGGCTAGAATGTCTTCCAGCTCTAGATCGTCATAATCGTCAAGAATCTCCTGGCTGCTCATCCCGCCACTCAGCAACTCCAGGATCGTATCAACCGGGTATCGCAGCCCTCGAATACAGGGCTTGCCGTGACAGATATTTGGATCGATGGTGATTCGCTCAAGGAGCTTTGAATTTGGCTGCTCCATAAGAATTTCTCCTTATAAACAACGTCGAAGTTCTGACTCGTAACTAACGATTATAGGCAGCATACCACCGCAGCCGGATTTCAGGAAACAGTCACGATTGCCCTCGTCACCCGAGATTGTCTGGCCCCCGCGATCGCTACCCGTCATTGTAATGGCAGCGTGAACAATTTCTGCGCTGGCGTGATCAGATGCTCGTGGCCAGTGGCCGTCACCGCCAGCGTGTATTCGACTTGCACGGAGCCCCAGCCCATGACCTGGCTGGAAGCTTCCAGGTTGACGGTCATGCCGGGTTCCATCGGAACGTTGGACGTGTTCGGTAGGAACGGATCGTCGATCTCTTCCGCCGGGCCGAACAAGAAGGGAAATTCCCTCGCCTCCAGACCGATCGTGTGGCCGACGAAAAAATTTGAATAATCCGGCAGCCCCGCGGCGCGCACTCCGGCGACCATGGTTTCAAAGAGCTCTTGTGGGCGGACGCCGGGTTTCAGGCTCTCGACGGACTTGAGCACGCCCGCCTGAACGGCGTTATAGCGCTTGCGATGCTCGTCAGTCGGTTCCGCTCCCACGCAGCCGGATTTGCAAACATCAGCGTGGTAACCGTTGAGGGAGCAGCCCATGTCGACGCGGAAGATGTCTCCTTTTTGCAGGACATGATCTTTGATCACGGGGGAGTTTCCACCGCGGCTGATGTTCATATGCATCCAGTAAACCTGCCCGCCGGCTCTGGCCACTTCGCTTTTGTAAATGCCGGCCAACTCGCTTTCTTTAACGCCAGGTTTCGCCGCTCGGAGCATGGCATTGATTGCCTGCTCGTTCAGCGCCGCCGACTCTCCCAGCCGCTGGATTTCACCGGGCATCTTGATCATGCGCACGTAGCGGAAGAAACTCGACGCCGGCTGCAGTTTAGCCTCGGGCAGATTCGCTGCGATCTTTTCGTAAATCGTCAACGGAATGGCGAAATGGTCCATGCCGATCCGGCCCCGGCCCATCCCTTTGTCTTTAATCAATTGCGCGAGAGCCTTTTCAGGCATCGGCCCTTTCGGTTCGCCTTCCGCGAGCTCCAGGGTGCGTTTCTCCTCTTTGCAGAGCTTGCTGGGGTCGGGAACATTATGCTTGCGCGCTCGCCCGTAGGTATAGGCTTCTTTGAGCCAAACATCGTCCAGCCCCGCATAGGCGACGTCGCCGCTGGGAATCAGCAAAGCCGGCGACTGCTTGGGATCGCGCGGGTAAACGACATAGACCTGCGAGCCGCCGTAGCGATAACCGTTCTGGCTCCAGGACGCGTGACCGCTTAAATAGTAAATATTTTCCGGCGTCGCCGCTACGACTCCGGCGAGATCGAACTTATCCATCAACGCAAGCAAACGTTCTTTGTTGTAAAGCATCTTACGAACCCTCCGACGTGTGATTGATGTCCCTTTCCCCAACGAATTTCATCGAGCCCTCTTTACTCAGTCCTCAGCACCTATTCAGTCCTGAGTACTGAGTGTCGAGTTCTAAGTCCCCTCCCCGGCTCAGCACTCAGCACTCGTTACTCAGGACTGTCAGACTCCGCTTGCCGATTTCCATGGCCGGGGCTCCAATGGTTTCACCGCGACTTCCAGTAGCGCCGGCCCGGGATGAGCAAGCGCGCGGTCGACGGCGGGCTGTAAATCCTTCGGCTGGATCACCTGCTCGCCGTACGCTCCAAGCGCCCGCGCCAGCGCTGCGTAGTCGCCCTTGAGCGAAATGCCGATCTCGTGGCCTTTGAAGCGCTCGTGCAAGGTTTCGCGGCTGGCGCCGAGGCTTTCGTTGTTCAAAATTACTGTCAGCGTCCTGATATCGTGACGGGCCGCGGTTTCGATTTCCATGCCGGTCAGGCCGAACGAGCCGTCACCGGTGACGTTGACCACGGTCTTGTCGGGATGGCCGAGCTTCGCGCCCATCGCTGCGGGCACCGACCAGCCCATGGCGCTGGTGCCACCGAATCCGATGAAGCCCGTCGGGAACAAAGTTTCGTAATGGTGCGAAACGTACGCGCGCGTGACGCCAGCGTCATGCAAGAGAATCGTCTTGCGCCGGTCGAGCCGGTGCGCGATGTCCCAACAAACGCGATAGGGATTCAACGGCACCTCTTCAGATTGCAATCGCGGACCCCATGAATCCATCCATTGGTTTTTCAATTCGCGAATTTCTTCGCCGACGACACCGGCCATGCCCTTGCGCCAATTTCCTAATTTTTGCTGCCCGCGTCCCAACATGGCCTGGAGAAATAGTTTGATGTCGGAAAGGATGACGAGATCGGCGCAGTAGTTCTTGTGCAACTCCGCCGCATCGATATCGACTTGCACGAGCCTGGCGTGCGCCGGTTTGGGCAGCCAGGTTGAAGTCGCGTGCTGGCGGAAGCTGCAACCGAGCGCAATAACCAAATCCGCCTCTTCGGCGAATTTCTTCGACTGCCCGGTGCTGTAAACCGCGCGCGGATAACCGCCGAGCCCGAGACACAGAGGATGATCTTCCGGCATCGCGCCCTTCGCCGGCAACGTCGCCATGACAGGTAGCGCATAGGCATCGGAAAATTTAACGAGATCGTCGGTCGCGCCGGACCACAGCGCGCCGCGGCCGACGTAAATCAGCGGCTTTTTCGCCTGCTGCATCAGTTCGAGCAGCTTGTCCACGTCATCGGGGTCGGGACCGAAGCGCACCCGGCGCATTTTTTGGTACGGCGGAATTTCCGCCTGCGCCATGCTGATGTCCTGGGGAATTTCGATGATGACCGGACCGGGGCGGCCCGACTGACACAGCGTGAAAGCGCGACGAAATACTTCCGGCACGCGCTCAGGCGATGGAATGCTGAAAGTCCACTTGGCCATCGAAGCAAATGTTTCCAGATAGGGAACTTCCTGCAACATACCCTTGGCGAGCTGCTTGCGCGGACTATGACCGAAAATCACCACCAGGGGAACGCAGTCAGTAAACGCGTTGACGATGGCGGCGAAAGCGTTGCAGCGGCCCGGCCCCTTGGTGACCATCGCCACGCCGGGCCGGCCCGTGCTGCGCGCGTAGCCGTCGGCCATGAAAACCGTCGCCTGTTCGTGGCGCGTCAAGACCAACGGGATCTCGCCGTTCTGGTGAAACGCGTCGAACAGCGGCAGAATGTCGTCACCGGGCAGCGTAGCGACAAACTTCACTCCTTCGGTCTTGAAAATGTCAACGACGGCGTCGGCAACTCGCATCATCAGGGCACCTACTTCCGGGAAAATTTCTTGAAGAAGCCTTCTTCCTCAAGTTTGCGCAAAAATTTCAAATCGACGAAGTCCGCTGGGTTTTTCGCTTTCAGCGCCGGCTGTTTTTCAGCGAGGAAATCGAGCACAAATCTTATTCCTTCTAGAGAAGGATGCAAATTCTGATTCAACAGTTGTCCCACGGTTTGCTGGGACTGGAGCAGCGCCGGGTCCTCCTTCGGAACCCTCATGAACCTCGCGACCACGGGAAGGGTCAGCTCCGGCCGGGTCTTGTAAAGGTAAATCGCTTCGGACGTGGCCCGCAGTATATTAAGAATGACGTCCGGATTGCCATCGATATAGCGGCGCGTGCTGACCACCGAGATGACCGGGAAAGGAAAATCAAGACTGGCGAGATCGAAAATCTCGCGATAGCCCATTTTGGCCGCCGTGGTCGATGACGGCGGCGACAAGACTCCCGCCTGATATTTCCCCTGGAGCAGACCGGCGAGCACCTCGGGAGAGCCGCCCGCGGCGACGATGCCAACCTCGCGGTTGGCGACCCAGCCGAAATGTTTCAGGAATACGAGTCCGGCAAAATAGCTGTTGCCGCCGATGGATCCGGCGGCCAATACCTTTCCTTTGAGGTCGCTGATCTGCTTGATTTGCGGACTGACATAAATGGCAAAAGTCAGCCTGCTGAAGACGGTGCCGAGGATCGAAATTTCCGCGCCCTGCGCGGCCGCGGCGACCGCCGCAGCGCCGCCTACTTGGGATACGTCGATGGAACCGCCGAGCATCGCCTGGATCGGCCGCGAGCCGCCGACATAGACGATCTCCGATTCGAGACCGTATTTTTCGAAGAGCTTCAGATCATGGGCGATCCAGAACGGCGGGTTGGCGTAAGCCAGGGCGCTGAAAGCAAGGCGGATTTTCTTTGGCTGGGCGGCGTTAGCAACCGGTACGGACGAACACGCAGCGACAACAAGAACAACAAAGAGAAATGAAAATATGTTTCGTCTCATCCACTTGACCCTTATGCACAGACATATTTCCAAACGGGAAGGCAGTCAAGCTTTATCCAAGCGGCAAAAATCTCGCTTGACTGAGCAGTGGGTTGGGCATGTCATGGAGTCACGTCCAGGATGGAATCCGATGCAAAGTTTCGGAATCGGGCGGGCATCATCCAACAAAGTTGTCAACAAAAGATTTGATCCCTATGTCAATGTCGACAGCAATTCGTCTGGACACGCCGAGTGTTCTGCCTGCCCCCGGCGACTACTCATTGTAGCTCCCCCGCGCCTTCGCTCGTGGCGAGTTGCCATGAGTCATTTCTGAATCATTTATCGGGACGGAGGAATGAGTCATAAGAGTCATTTCCGAGTCATTTTGTGTCCAAAAATGTAAAAGGTAAAGTCCCGGCCCTCGCGCCCGTGTTTTGGCGATTGCGAAAACACGAAACAATGACGTTAACGGTGGGTTGGGGAGGCGGTCTTCACAAATCCGGACAGCGCGGCGAGTATTTTTCGCGTCTCGCGCGGATGTTTGAGCCGGTATTGCGCCCGGGTTCCTTCGGTTTGATAGCGCACGACTTCGGCGAGCCTCAAGGCGGCCAAAATATTGCTGACGCGAGAGACGCTTCGACCCGCGGCTTTCGCGATCTCGCTCGTGTTCGTCTCTTTGCCTTCAGCCAAGAGACTGACGACCGTAAAGGCAATGGGATTACCCAGAAGTCGGCATAGCCGTGATTGTCTGTATTCCGCCTCATCCACGGACGCGACTACTATCATGTTTTCGCAATTGCGAAAAGACGAAAATATGATCAGGGGGGAAATAAGAGGAGCCTGGGCGCGAAAACGAGACCGTCATCGGCACCAAGACGCTATGACGTGCGGCTGCTGAAAGGGCGAAACAATGGCTCTCACTTCTTCCGCGCAACGCAACGTTTCTCGTGTTTTCGCAATTGCGAAAACACGAAACAATGACGCTAACGTTTCATAAACGAAAATAGCGCAAGTCAAACCGGGTCTGACACGGGGATTTCGCCTCGGCAAGGAATTCCGCGTCATTCATCGTTTCCTAAAACGCCCGGCGCAAGAGCTGGACATGATCCTTCGGTGTGTTCGGCGGAAAGGAGTAGAATATGTGATCGCACTTAGGTCGTGCATCACTATCTGGATCAACTTCCGTCCCAGCTTCCACAAGCTAGGCGGCTCCTGGCTCTTGCCGCCGTGGGACTTCCCTCATCAAATGAGAGTCACCCTATGGATCACGACAGCAATTCATCTGAACATGCAGAATGTTCTGCCTGCCCCCGGCGACAATTCGACCCCTTAAGAAAAGGGAAGCGCGTAAAGAAGTCCATTAGGCACCCCAGATCTGTGATCGGCCACCGACCCCGAATACAGCCCCCGGTCTCCTACGTGACTTAAAGTCCGTAGACTTTAATACCACAACCGACCACAGTCGGCTTGTGACGGAATCAAAATCCCAGGACTTTAGAGCATTATTCGGCAAGCGGCTGAGAGAAATCCGTATTTCTCGAGGACTCTCGCAAGAAGCGCTCGCCTTCGAGGCTAAACTTGATCGCACCTACGTCAGCAGTTGTGAAAGAGGCCAACGCAATATCAGTCTTGATAATATCCATCGTCTTGCCCGCGCTCTGCGAGTCTCGCCAGCCGCATTTTTTGAGTCTTCAGATAAATCGCGCAGCAATCGGCGTTCTGACCGATGAAAATCGTACGGATCGAAACTCTTATCAGTGCTGGCACATTCCCGACTTCTAATGACTGGAAACGAACACGCGCAAGTCTTCACGCAGCAATCAAGAAAGTAGATTGGCCCCCGGGAAGCGGTTCTTTCACAATACATCCTGAATCAGGCAAGAAACGCGGGGAAGGTAATGGCGTTAAGCCGATCAAAGACGGGCTAATGAAGGCACTGAAGGCGCAAGGCTGGAAGCTAGAAGAGGCCGTCGATATTGCGACCGTAACGACCCCAGGGGATTTGGATGCTGTCCTGTATACGAAGCATGGTCCGGTGGCATTGGAATGGGAAACTGGAAACATCTCGTCGAGCCATCGAGCCTTAAACAAGATGGCTATTGGCCTACTCAAACGTAAATTGATCTGCGGTATTTTGGTCGTGCCGTCTAGAAAACTCTACAGATTCCTGACCGATCGAATCGGTAACATTACAGAGCTGGAGCCTTATTTCGATCTCTGGAAAGCGATGCCCTGCGATAATGGCGTGCTAGAAATTGTGGTGATCGAACACGATGCCGAGAGCAAGAAGGTCCGGAGAATTCCTAAGGGCACATCGGGTCGCGCTTTGCAGTGAAACCAAACGCGGCCGCCTACACTTCGACGTAATCCGCATTCTTGTGGGCATGAATATCGCCGTGTTCGAGACGATCGGCGATTTCATTGGCAAAATCTACTTCGATTCCGAGCCAGCGTCTCCTTTTAACCTCGCACACGACGAAGGTTGTTCCGCTTCCGCCAAAAGGATCTAAGACCAAGTCTCCGGGCACCGTCGACATCTCAACGACGCGATCCAGTACCTTGGTCGAAAGAGCATTCGCCTTTCGGTCTCTCGACTTAAACTTCCAGTGACGCACGGGAGGTATGTCGGTCCATACGTCTTTCAAATTCACGCCTTTTGGATTCATCGCGTCACGATGGCCGCCATAGTCCTTTATTTCACCGCCACAATGACGGCACGTTTGTATTGGAGTCCGAATTCGACGAAAGGTTCTCGGTTTTCCTTTCGTATAATAGAGCAAACTATAGTGACTTGGATGCAGACGACCAGGGATAGGCAAGCAAGCGCTGATCTCAAGGCTGATCCAGTGTCTAAACTGCAAATCGATCTCTGTTAAATAAGCCCCGAGAAGAATGTTCCACTTTGGCAGGTTATACAAAAATAAGGCGCCGCCCGGCTTTAATACCCGAACACATTGGTCCAGCCATGACTTGCACCAGTTTAGATATTCTTGATCTGGGATTTTGTCGTTGGTGTTTTTTCCGTATTCTTTTCCCAGGTTGAACGGCGGATCGGCAAAAACAGTGTCGACAACCTCGTCTTTGAGTTGGGGTAGCACTTTCATGCAATCGGCTGAAAAAAGAGCCCCCAAACTCGTTCGAAAGATTGGTTCCGCATCGAGATGACGATTCCGAATGAATGGCATCACATCGAATTCTTCGGAATCCCACTTTATTCGAATTTGCTTTGCGCCCATACCTGAATTTCCCGGTTCGCGTCTCAATTAATATCGGAACAGCCTTACAAAGTCCATTGTGAATTGCAGGCATAAAATAGAAATAAAATGACTCGCCCATGAGCAAATCCCCCGCGAGTTATCTATGAGGGACGGACCGCGAAGGGTGAAACATGCGCTCTAAAGGAGTGATCGTAGGTCGGGGAGTGGGCGGAACGGACACACTGCCGGAGCACAGAGAAACCTACGCGGATGATTTTGGCGGCGAAAGTGATGCGCTACGGCCGGGAACCAGTGTCGCTTGTGCGACAAAGTCTAAACGTACTCACACCTCGCGTGGGCCGACCCGCGTGTCCTAGCGGACAGATTGTAAAGAATGTTATGCGAGACGCCGCTTCCAGTGTTTTCGTGTTTTCGCAATTGCGAAAACACGAAACAATGACGCTGACGTTTTATAAGCGCATAGATCGCGAGGCTGACGCCGGGCGTGGGTTCGGCGGAAACGAGTAGAATATGTGATCGCACTTACGTCGTGCATCACTATCTGGATCAACTTCCGTCCCAGCCCCCTCCCCAAGCTATCCGCCTAAGGCGGAGTGGGACCTCCCTCATCAAATGAGAGTCACCCTATGGATCACGACAGCAATTCATCTGGACACGCCGAGTGTTCTGCCAGACCCCAAATCCCATTATCCTCATTCAGGGGGAAATTATTTCGATAAGAAATGGCCGATCTCGGGTAAGATCATTTCTCGAACAATTCTCCGCCGCCTAAAGTCAACTACAGAGCTATCAATTTCCAAAACTTGCGCTCCTTTATAAGTTTGGGGTTCACCTAATGCTATCTTGCTTACGTAGCCGCGGCTAATCGACGCTTCCATTTTCCTTCCACGGCGCGTGATTCTTTCTAGGAGCACATTAACGGGAGCCGTCAACCTTATTACGAGATCAGGCGTTTTCAATCTTTTTCTCAGCCCTCGGTAAAGCGTGTTGAACAGTTTCTGATCAAGTTTCGTCATCGTCAGCCTGGCATAAACGTGATCTTTAGGAAAATAAAAGTCTCCGACGGTGAATTGGTTGCTATTTAGTTGCTTAAGCGAATGGTAATGAATCAAGGCGAAGCATAACTCCGTTTCAAACGAATGTGCTTTCGGATCGCGGTAAAAACTTCTTAAAAAGGGATGCCCTCTAAAATCCTCAAGGATGGGGGTAAAGCGGCGATCCGTATTGGCGATAGCTTTGGCCAGCGTTGTCTTTCCCGTAGCGATCGTTCCATCAATTGCGATATACATTCCCACCGTAGTTACTGTCTCGTAGACCGAGATTTGTCCTTTTCATAGTCTTCTAGGTAGGTATTTTTTTTCTTTTTGCTTTCGTGCGCATGCAAGATAATTTTGGCTTTACTCCAATCGTTAACTAACTTTTCAAAGTCTTGGTCTAGTTTTGCATCGGACGACATGAGCATGACATTTGGATCCCCATCTCGGAAAAGAGCTTCAAGGAGTAAGTGGAACTCATCAAAAAGAAAATAATCAAGTTGCTTAGCGTACTTCCGCATCATAGCCTTCAACTTGTCCAGACTTTCCGGTCTCACGTCAGTGAGAATGTGGAATCGCGTCAGCTTTTCAATTTTATGTTCGGTAGACGGTGGTGCGACATGAAGGGCCAAATCAAAACGGCCGGGGCGAGTGATCGCAACGTCAAAATTACTCCGATGATTCGTAGCCACAAAAAACAGCACCTTGCGTCCTTCATAAAGCTTTTGGAACTTGGGCAACATACTCGTTGTTAGGAAACGGGA
>Ga0214472_10004917_pt1 | contig 14061 bp, 11 predicted proteins | sample RVTome_6_FD_207662 | JGI IMG/M metagenome (GOLD analysis project Ga0214472, IMG submission 207662) | Soil microbial communities from uranium-contaminated site in the Upper Colorado River Basin, Wyoming, United States - RVT140D175 | ecosystem: Environmental > Terrestrial > Soil > Contaminated >... | reverse complement strand
CGTCCTCGTTTTCTCGGTCTATCTCAAATGGTTGCCGGCGCTCTCTTTCGCCAATGACGTAACCTCGATCTGGCAGATGCTCCAGGTCTACGCAATGCCGGTGATCAGCCTGACATTCGTCGTCTCCGCACAGATGATCCGCATGACCCGTGCAGCGCTGATCGACACGATCAACACGCCCTATGTCGAGACGGCCCTCCTGAAAGGAGCATCTCGTTCTCGCATGGTGCTGCGCCATGCTTTGCCGAACGCCATCGGTCCGATCGTCAACGCCATCGCCCTGTCGCTGTCCTATCTCGTCGGGGGCGTGATCATCGTCGAGACCATATTCAACTATCCCGGGATCGCGAAACTCATGGTCGATGGCGTCGCCACCCGCGACCTGCCGCTCATCCAGTCCTGCGCCATGATTTTCTGCTTCGGGTATCTCAGCCTGATCACGCTCGCAGATATCATAGCCATAATTGCCAATCCGAGGCTGCGTTGAACATGACCCCATCCAGCACCCTTTCGCAAAAGTTCGGTTATCAATTCAGCTGGATCGGCATGATCGGCCTGGCGATCATTGTTTTCTGGGGGATCATCGCGCTGATCGCGCCGCATATCATTCCCCACCCGGTTGGAAAGATCATCGACGAGGATTATTTCGGCCCGATCAGCAGCGAGTTCTTGCTCGGCTCGGACTATCTCGGCCGCGACATGCTCTCCCGCGTCCTCATGGGCGCCCGCTACACTGTCGGCATCTCGCTTGCGGCCGTTTGTGCCGCCTGTTTCAGCGGCGTTGTGCTGGGCATGGCGGCGGCGGTCACCGGCGGATGGTTTGATTCTGCGCTGAGCCGCTTTCTCGATGCGATGAACTCCATTCCGAGCAAGCTTTCGGGCCTTGTGGTCGTTGCTGCGGTGGGATCGTCCATCAATGTGCTGATCGTCACGCTCGCGGTCATCTATACGCCGGGCGCCTATCGCTTTGCCCGCGCGCTTGCCGTCAACATCAACACGATGGACTTCATCACCGTGGCGCGCACGCGCGGTGAAGGAACCCTCTACCTGATCGGCTCGGAAATCCTGCCCAACATCATCGGCCCGGTGCTCGCCGACCTTGGCATCCGCTTTGTCTTCATCGTGCTGCTGCTCTCGGGCCTCTCCTTCCTTGGCCTCGGCGTGCAGCCGCCCTACGCCGACTGGGGCGCGCTGGTCCATGAAAATGTCGGCGGCCTTCCCTTTGGAGCGCCCGCCGTCATCGTCCCGTCGCTGGCCATCGCAAGCCTGACGATCAGCGTGAACCTGCTGATAGACAACCTGCCGCACAAGATCCGCGATCGGAGCGCATGAATGGAAAAACTCGTCGAAGTCCGTGATCTGAAAGTCGAGGCGACCACCGATTCCGGTCGCCGGGTCGAGATCATAAGGGGCGTCAGTTTCGAAATCGCTCCTGGGGAGATCGTTGCGCTTATCGGCGAAAGCGGATCGGGCAAGACCACCATCGCGCTGACATTGATGGGTCATACCCGCACTGGCTGCCGCCTTTCAGGCGGCAGTGTCCAGGTCGCAGGAAAGGACATGGTCAAGCTCAGCGAAGGTGAGCGGGCCGAAATCCGCGGCACCGAGGTTTCCTATGTACCGCAATCGGCCGCTGCGGCTTTCAATCCGGCAATGCGGATCATCGATCAGGTGATCGAAGTCACCCGTATCCATGGGCTTTGTCCGACCGATGAGGCCAGGCGGAAAGCGGTCGAGTTGTTCCGTGCACTCTCACTGCCGGATCCCGAACAAATCGGCAACCGCTATCCGCATGAGGTCTCCGGCGGTCAGTTGCAACGCCTCTCGGCGGCCATGGCGCTCATCGGCGATCCGAAGCTCGTCATTTTTGACGAGCCGACGACAGCACTCGATGTCACCACCCAGATCGAGGTCCTGCGCGCCTTCAAGTCGGTGATGAAGAAGGGGGGCATTGCCGGGGTTTACGTCTCGCACGATCTCGCCGTCGTCGCCCAGATAGCCGACCGCATCGTGGTTCTGCGCAACGGCGAAGTGCAGGAGGTCGGCGCGACGCCCGATATCCTTTCGAGAGCCCAGCATCCTTACACACGTGAACTCCTGGCCGCATTCGAACCCAAGCCACGCAGCGATGCGGGGGGTGCGGCTGCAGAACGCAAAACCCTTCTCGAAATCCGAGGCATCTTTGCGGGTTATGGCCCGATCCAGGCGGATGGCATGCCACTCATTCGTGCCGTTCTGGACGCCAACCTGACCGTGGAGGAAGGCCGCAATCTCGGCATCGTCGGCGAATCCGGTTGCGGCAAGTCCACGCTTGCCCGCACTATTGCCGGCATCCTGCCTGCATCCGCCGGCACCATCGTCTTCGACAATCAGGAACTCGCTCGTTCGGGCAGGCAGCGCAGCCAGGACCAATTGCGCCAGATGCAGATCGTCTTCCAATATGCCGACACCGCGCTCAATCCGGCAAAATCGATCGAGGAGATCCTCGGCCGGCCGCTCTCATTCTATCACGGCATGAAGGGCAGGAAGCGCGACGCCCGCGTCGATCAGTTGCTCGATATGGTGCAACTGCCGAAGACGCTGCGCCATCGCCGGCCGGCAGAACTCTCCGGCGGCCAGAAGCAGCGTGTCAATTTCGCCCGCGCACTTGCCGCAGAGCCGAAGCTCATCCTGTGCGACGAGATTACCTCGGCTCTCGACACCGTCGTCGCCGCAGCCATCATCGAACTGCTGAAGGAACTGCAGCGGGAGCTGTCGCTGTCCTACATCTTCATCAGCCACGATCTTTCAGTGGTTGAGGCCATCTGCGATGAAATCGTCGTCATGTATGGCGGCCGAAAAGTCGAGGACATCACACCGGCCGACCTGAAGGCCCCGCAGCATCCCTATTCCAAACTGCTGTTTTCCTCGGTTCCGAAGCTCGACCCCGGCTGGCTCGATGCTCTCGAACTCGATCCGGAACTGATGAAGACCTACGGCCAAAGCTGACACGCGCCCGCCATGGCTTCTGTCGGATATGATCAGAGCGGGAACAGGCTGGTGAGCGGCATATGGGCTTTGACTATGGGCGATTTCAGCACGACGAAGCTGAAATATTTGTCGATGCCGATATCCATGTCCGTCAGCCGCTCCATGATGGCCTGGTAATCGCCGATGCCGGCGGTGACGAACTTCAACAGATAATCATAGCCGCCCGACACCAGATGGCATTCGATCACCTGGTCGATCTTTCCCACGACAGCCAGGAAACGGGCGAAATCGATCTGCCTGTGGTTCTTCAATGTGATTTCGGTAAAGACGGTCAGCGTCTGCCCGAGCTTGCTGGAATTGATCCGCGCTGAGTAGCCCTCGATATACCCTTCCTGCTGCAGCTTCTTGACCCGCATCAGGCAGGGACTGGGAGACAGATTCACCACCTCGGACAGCTCGACATTGGTGATGCGGCCGTTCTTTTGCAGCTCATAGAGAATTTTGATGTCGATGCGGTCGAGTTTCATCTACGGCTCCCTCCAATGGATACAGGGGTATTGGCAGAATTTTATGCTGCAGATTATCAAAATCGACCTTAACACCCTGGCTTGGCTTGTCTATTCCATTCTGCACGAAAGCAACCGGCACGATCGGCGGCATGGCCGCTGCTTGGCGGAATCTTCTGCTGCGCAGGAACAATGTGCGGCAACCTCGATGCGGACCAACCGCTATGCTTTTCCCTCGACCAGGAGACCGAACCCATGCCCGCACCGCTCACGTTTGTGCAGACCCCGGCAGACCTGCCGCGCTCGGCCGATGCCGTCATCATCGGCGCCGGCATCATCGGCGTCTTCACAGCATACTATCTGGCCAGACGAGGCGTGAAAGTTGTTCTGCTCGAAAAGGGCCGTGTCGGAGCCGAACAATCGAGCCGCAACTGGGGCTGGTGCCGCCAGCAGAATCGCGACGCCCGCGAACTGCCCATGGCGACGAGGAGTCTCGATCTTTGGCAGCAGTTCGCTGCGGAAACCGGCGAGGACACCGGCTTCCGCCGCTGCGGGCTTCTCTATCTAAGCGACAGCGATGAGGAACTGGCCGGCTGGGCCCGATGGCGGGAGTTTGCCCGGACCGTCGGGGTGACCACGCATATGCTGGACAATGTCTCGGCCAGCGACCGCGGCAAGGCGACGGGCCGGGCCTGGAAAGGTGGCGTCTTCTCTCCGACCGATGGAATAGCCGACCCGGCCAACGCCGCCCCAGCCGTCGCGCGCGCCATTCTCAAGCTCGGTGGAACCGTGCTCCAGAACTGCGCCGCTCGCGGCATCGAGACCGCGGGCGGGCGGCTGTCCGCCGTCGTTACCGAACACGGGACCATCCGCACCACAATTGCGATCCTGTCCGGCGGCGCCTGGGCATCCTCCTTCTGCCGCCAGTTCGGAATCAGGTTCCCGCAGGCCTCGATCCGCGCGTCGGTCCTTTCCGTCGCGCCGGGCGAGGGAGACATTCCCGATGCGCTTCATACCGCCCGGGTCTCCGTTACTCGCCGCGGCATCGGCGGACACACGCTTGCCATCAGCGGCCGCGGGCGTGTCGATCCGACGGCTCAGCAGATGCGTTTCGCCCATCAATTCCTGCCGATGTTCATGAGCCGTTGGCGCAGCCTTTCGCCCGGCGGACTGGAAGGCATCCGCAGCGGCCACGAAAGCCTGGCGCGATGGCGGCTCGACCGCCCCACCCCGATGGAACACATGCGCATCCTCGATCCCGCCCTTGATCGCGACACCATCAAATTGACCCATGATCGTGCCGTGGAAATGCTGCCCGGCCTCAAGGGACGCCGCGTGACGGCGACATGGGCCGGCTACATCGACTCGACGCCCGACGGCGTCCCCGGTATCGGGGAGATTGCCGCGATTCCCGGTTTTATCCTTGCCGCCGGTTTCAGCGGACATGGGTTCGGCATCGGACCGGGCGCCGGGCATCTCATCGCCGACATCGCCACTGCGTCAGAGCCTCTTGTCGATCCCAAGCCATACCATCCTGACCGGTTCATGCAGTCGGCCTGGGGCAAGGTGGCTGATTTTTAGCAGCATATCTGGAATACTGGCACCCGATTGCTTGGTGCACTCCTCTAATCCGGAACCCGCGATGCACGCCCGCCAGCTCGAAGTTTTCTGCACGCTCATGCGGTCTGGCACGGTGACCGGGGCTGCCGCAATGCTCAACATCTCCCAGCCGGCGCTGAGCCAGATCCTGCTGCATACCGAGGACCAGCTCGGCTTCAAGCTCTTCAACCGCGTCCGTGGAAAGCTTGCGCCCACCCGCGAGGCAGAGGAACTCTATCCCGAAGCCGAACGGATATTTTCCGAACTCGGCGCGCTTCGCCGCCGCACCGTCGACATGCGCTTCGGCCGCACCGGCCTGATCCGTGTCGCCGCTTCAGCGCCTCCGGCGATGTCGATCGTGCCCAAGGCGCTTTCGGCTTTCCGGGACACTCACCCCGACATTGTCGTGCGATCATTGATCGCCCCGCTCGACAATGTGGTCGAGATGGTCCGAAACGGAGATGCCCCCATCGGCATCGTGATGAACGACATGCCCCGTCACGGTATTGAGGTTGAAACCCTGGGCCATGCCGATCTGGTCTGCGTCCTGCCCACAGGCCATCGCCTTGCCGGCAAGGACACGATCAGCTTTGCCGATATTCAGGACGAGACGCTGATTTCCTACCGCGCCGACACGCTGCCCGGCCAGCTGCTCGCACGTGCTGCCGAAACGGAGGGACTGGGCTTCAATCCCGCAATCGAAATCGACATTTCCATCACGGCCCTGCCCTTTGTCCGCGACGGTTTCGGGGTTGCAATCGTTGACGGACTGTTACCGTGGGAAGGGTTTCCCGGACTTGTGCGTCGCCCGTTCCTGCCCAGGATCACGGTGCCCGTCGCCCTCCTGACCAGCAAGGACCGCCCGGTGACCGGTAGCCATCTGGACATGCGTGACTGCCTGCGCCTGGCTTGCGCGGCCATCCTGCGGGGGACGATTCCGGGGTCAGACGGATGGTAGTTCGCTTGCCGCCTGCCTTATAGCCGGGGGATGTTCTCCGCTTCATGGATCCAGTCGCCGATCGGAACCGGGCGGACCGGCGCCTGCTGCCGCAGGCGTCCCGCGTCACGCACCGCAAGGCCGGCCCGGCCGGCGATCAGCTCGGCGGCGGCGATCTGGCAGAACCGCCCCTGGCAGCGCCCCATGCCGATGCGGGAGAGGGACTTGACGCGATTTGCCTCCGCGCCGCCATAGTCGGCGTTCTGGCGCAACTGACCTGCGGTGATCCCTTCGCAGCGGCAGACAATTGTCTCATTCGGCAAAGCGCGAACCATGCGCGCGGGCCAGGGAAAGGCACGGGCGATCCCGCGGGCAAATTGCTCGCAGCGGTCGAGCCTGCGCAGATCGGCGGTCACGTCGGGAGCGGGTCTGCCCATGTCGGCGAGACAGGCCGCGGCGGCCAGGCGACCGGCAACTTCGGCACCATCGGCGCCAAGTATCCTGAGGCCGTCGCCGGCAAGATAAACGCCATCGACCGCCCTGCCCATCCGGTCAGTTCGCGGCAACCATTGCGCCCAATCCGCATCACAATCGAAATCGCAATGGGCCAGGCCGGCAAGCTGCGTCTCGGCTCGCAGGTGCCAGCCGAGGCCGACCATGTCACAGGCCGTCAGATGGAGGTGGCCGCCCGCGTCACGCCAGCGAATGCCGGTTGGCCCGCGCCCGTCGAAATCGATCCCTTCGATGCTCACACCAGCGCGATACAGGCGGCCGAGCCGGAGCCGCAACAGGCTTCCCCGCAACACCAGACCGGGCCGCGCCATCAGGTACGGTAAAGCCGCGATCTGGCCCCAAAGCGGCGCTGTATCGAGCACTGCCTCCACCTTAGCGCCGGCTTTCAACAACTGGACCGCAACAAGCGTCAGTAGCGGACCGGAGCCGGCGAGGACGATCCTTTGCCCCAGCGCCACGCCTTGCGCCTTGAGTGCAATCTGCGCTGCTCCGAGACTGTAGACACCGGCCGACTGCCAGCCAGGAACCGGAGCAAGGCGATCGGTCGCTCCAGTCGCCAGTATCAGCCGGTCATAGGGAAATATCCTGCGTCCGGCAGAAGTCAGCACATGCAGGGCGCCATCGGCCAGAGCGACAACCGAGCTTTGCGGATGATGTTCGACGCCGCCCGACGCCACAAGGCTATCGAAGAGCTGATGAAGGGTCCGCGCCTTTGCGGAGTCCGATCCGTAAAGCGTCTCGGGCGAACGGACGAATCCCTCCGGCGGGCGGCGGTAAATCTGGCCGCCGGCTTTCTGCGCTTCATCGATCACGATGGGCCGAATGCCGTTGGACGCAAGCGTCTCGGCCGCACGAATCCCGGCCGGTCCGGCCCCCACGATGATGACTTTCGACCGCTCCCGCGTCATGGCCATGACCCGGGCGCTTGCCTCAACAGCCGCATACCGGCGGTAATGCTGGTCGAACAGGCACGCAGGCGCGCACCCTCTTCCTGCCATATCCAGCAGTCCTGGCACGCCCCCATCAGGCAGAAGCCGGCGCGTCCCTCCGCGCCGAACTCGGCTTTGCGCAAGGCAGTCGCGGATGCCAGGATGGCCGTCAGCACGGTGTCGCCCGCGAGCGCTTGGAATTCGACGCCATCGAGCAGGAACCGGACCGCTGGCCTGTCCTGTTCGGCGAGGCGCACGATCCGTCCCGCGCCCTCTGCGTGAGGCGTTGCCGGTTTCATTCAGCCGCCTCCCGGTCTGCCAAGACCGGCTCCGGCATGTTCGGGAAGCGGGTTCTGACCTCGGCGAAGGCTGCGGCCACCCCGTCGCGTCCGCTCCGGTCCTTCATGCGGCGGAATATTTCGGTCTTGGCAAAGAACCGCCAGTGTATGGGAAGACCGGCCAGAAGCTGCGTCAGCAGATCATAGGCGGCGCGGGTCCATTGTGCTTCGTAGCCCTCGCGTTCGGGGCCGTAGTGAAAATGGGCGGTTGGGGTTGCCCGCACGGCCCGCATTCCTGCTGTTGCAGCCTCGTCCACTTCCCCGTCACAAACAAGCACGCCATAATCCCGCTCAGCGGCTTCGCGGGACACATAGCCACGCGCCACATCCTGGGCGACGCGCCAAGGCTCCCGGTCATGCGGATTGCCACGCCCGCCGCCACCTGCCGAACGGATTTCGAGCACGTCGCCCGGCTGCAACACCGCCGTGTCGATATTGCCCAGTCGAAGGAATTCATCGGTGCCCGGATTGAGCACCATATCGGAAAGGCCCGCCGCACGACCGCCCAACAGGCCCCAGGGGCGGAAAAATCCGCGGTCGCGGTTGCGCGCCGTAATCCGGCTGCCCGGAGCGAAGACCCGGAACGCCATTTCGGTCGCCAGTCCGCCCCGCCAGCGTCCCGCGCCTCCGCTGTCACGTGCAAGGCCATAGCGGATGAATTCAATGGGGACTTCCGTTTCGGTGATCTCGATTGGCGTGTTCTTGAGATAGGCGGCGTCAGCGCCCGATCCGTTCGTTCCATCCCGGTGTGGCATGCCGCCGCCGCCGCCAACCACCGGGTTGACGGCGGCGATCACGCTGCGGCTGGTTCGCTCGTCGGTCGTCATCACATTGACGATGCAATTGTTGCCCGCCGGCGCCGCCGGCAATTTTTGAGGCACTGCCTGGCAGAAGGCGCCGAAGATGACAGATCTGAGCCGCGCGCAGGTCAGCGACCGCATTCCGACCGCTGCCGGCGAAACCGGATTGAGCATGCTTCCCAGAGGGGTGATGCAGGTGAAGGGACGGGTCAGTCCCGCATTGAGCAGGATTTTCGGATTGAGCGTGTAGAGCACATAATAGACCCCGACCAGCAGCATGGTATGGCGGGGATCGCCCCCCGACGGCACGTTGAGGGAGGAGCCAAGTTGTGAATCAGATCCGGTAAAGTCGAGAATGGCCTCGTCGCCCCCGATCGTGAGGGTCAGCTTCAGGCGGCATGGATTGGCCTCCACCGAATCCTCGTCGGCATAGTCGACGAATTCCCAGGTTCCATCGGGCATGGACCGCAGCAGTGCGCGCGCCTGCGCCTCCGCATGATCAAGAAGCGCTTCCGCGCCTTCCAGAAAGGCCTGTCTGCCGAATTTCTCGACCATGGCGAGGATCTTGCGCTCTCCGGTGTTGAGCGCACCAACCAGCGCCTTGATGTCGCCGATGTTGAGGTCCGGCTTTCGCACATTGGTCGTCATGATCTTCAGGATGGTTTCATCAAACACTCCCTCATTGACCAGTTTCATCGGCGGGAACCGGATGCCCTCCTGATGGATCTCGGTAAGCGCCCGCGACAGCGAGGCGGGCACGGCGCCGCCCATGTCGGTGTTGTGGATGTGTCCGCCGGTCCAGGCGAGGATCTCGCCCTCGTGAAAGACCGGCTTCCACAGGTGGGTGTCAGGCGTATGGGTCGCGACAAAGCATGAATAGGGGTCATTGGTGAAGGCGATGTCGCCGGGCCTGTAGTCATCGACCATCGCAAGCGCCCGGCCATAGGTCAGCCCCGGATACCAGGTCGCGCCGAGCCCCATCGGCACGGCGAATGTCTCGCCTGCGCGGTTCATCAGCATGACAGTGAAATCCTCGGTCTCCTTGACGAAGGCCGAATGCGCCGTGCGTTGAAGCGTGTAGGCCATGTTTTCCGCAGCGGCGCGCGCGTGATTGGCAAATACCTGAAGGTTCCTCTGATCGAACATGCGGTTCACTCCACGAAGGTTAGATGTAGGTTCAAGAGCTGGTCAATCCGCACCTCGGTCCCCGCCGGTATTGCAAAGGTGGTGTCTTCCTGCGCCACCACCGCTGGACCCTTGAAGTATCCGCCGGGACGCAGGCTGCTGCGCCGGTAGAGCCCGACCGGTTCGACTGCCTTTCCGGTGAAGATCGGTATCTCCCGCTCCGGGACCACCAGCATCGCTCCCTCTTCCGCCTCGACGGGAAGGTCGAGAGCCGGCCCCGCGCCGATGGCCGACAGCCGCAGATTGACGATCTCGACCTTGCCCTCCGGATCGTCGAAATCGTAAAGCCGTGCGTGCATGGCGTGGAACGCGTCTTTGATGGCCTGCAGATTGCCGCTGCTGATCCAGGCCGGCTGCACCGGCGCCTCGATTTCGAAGCTCTGGCCAGCATAGCGCATGTCGGCCGAAAGCTGCAGATCGGCCGCACCGCTGTGTCCCTGTTCTGCAAGCCAGGTCCGGCCCTCGTCGATCAGGGCTTCAAGCGCATTCCGCAGCGCCGGAACGGCCTCTTCCGACAATGGGCTGAACACCGTGCGTATGAAGTCGCCGCGAAGGTCAGCGACCAGCCCTCCCAAGGCCGAAACGACGCCTGGCCGGGGAGGTGCGATCACCCGCGCCATCCGGAACTCGCGCGCCAGAAAGGCGCCCAGCATCGGTCCGCCGCCGCCAAAGGGCATCAAGGTGAATTCCCGCAGATCAACCCCGGATCGGGACGCGAGCTTCTCGATCTCCACGAACATTTCCGAGATCGCGATGTCGAGGATGGCCTGGGCCGCCTCTTCCACTGAACCGCCAATCCGCGTGGCGACCCCGGCGACCGCCGCCCTGGCAAGCGTGCTGTCGATCTGCAACTGGCCATAGGCCATCTGGCTGTGCCCCAGCCATCCGCACACAACCATCGCGTCTGTCACGGTGGGCTCTGTTCCGCCGCTCCCGTAGCAGGCGGGACCCGGGGTCGAACCCGCCGATTCCGGACCGACCCGCAGCACGCCATGCTGATCGACATTGGCAATCGAGCCACCACCGATGCCAATGGAACTGACCGAAACCGACGGAATATGAAGTGGAAATTCCCCGATCAGCTCGCCTGCGCCGAACTGTGGCTCGCCATCGATGATCAGCGCAAAATCAGCTGACGTTCCGCCGATGTCGAGGGTGAGGATCTGGTTCTCGCCTGCGCGCCGGGCAAGCCACGCAGCACCGATGACGCCCGACGCGGTTCCGGAGAGCAGCATCTGAACGCATGAACGCTTGCCTTCGGCGGCGTTCATCAGTCCGCCGTTCGATTTTGTCAGAAGTGGCCGGGCGCTGACGCCATGCGAAAGCAGCTTTTCCTCAAGAGCGGTGAGATAACCTGAAACCCGCGGATGGACATAGCCGTTCAGGATCGCCGTCGTGGTGCGCTCATATTCGCGAATGACCGGCCAGACCTCAGAGGACGTGAAGATGAAGAGTTCCGGCGCAAGCCGTGCAATCTCTTGCTTGACCGCGGCTTCCTGGGTCCCGTTCCGCCATGAATGCAGAAAGGAGACGATGATGCCTGCCGCGCCCCGGGTCCTGGCGGCCGCCACTGCCGCAGCCACCGCAGCCAGATCCGGCGCACGCGTTTCACTACCGTCCGCGCGCAATCGCGCCGGTATGCCGAATATCATGTCACGCGAAATGAATTGCTCCGGTCGAGCGCAGAACAGCGAATAGACGTCAGCCATTCTCAGGCGCGCCAGCTCGATGACGTCCTCAAAACCCGCATTGGTCAGCAGCGCCAGGGGCGCGCCGCGTCTCTGGATGATGGTGTTTACGCCGACCGTGGTGCCGTGGACGAAGCGGCTGATCGCGGCTGGATCAAGGCCCTCACGCTCGGCGAGAAGCAAAAGCCCGGTCATGACTTCCGCGCCCGGATCGTCCGGCGTTGTCAGCACCTTGAGCGAGGCGACCCGCCCGGATCGGGTTTCAAGCGCGCAGAAATCGATAAATGTGCCGCCGATATCGACGCCGATTTTCCAGTCCTGCCCGGTGTCATCCCTCGCTTCGGAAACTGCAACGCCTGCCATGGTCACTCCTTTCGCAAATTCCGGCAGATGCTGACACGGATGCTGCGAAGCGGTCCAAGAGCGAAATGGCACGGTCTCATAAGCGCGGCTTATGTCCTGCAGGATTACAATGGCCATAGGCCGCGCTTATGGGCGGCACCTGATCCCGACTTTGACTCCTGCTGTCCCGATCAGGCAGGCTTGGACTATGCCAGCACCCGGAGGGAGACGCATGTGGATGTAATCGTGCTCGGCGGCGGACTGATGGGAACCGCTTCTGCCTATTTCCTCACCCGGCGCGGGCTTGGCGTGACGCTGATCGAACGCAACCGGGTTGGCAGCGGTGCAACGGTGGCGTCATTTGGCAACATTCGCCGCAGCGGCCGCTACCTGTCCCAGCTTCCGCTCGCCCACCGGTCACTTGCGCTCTGGCGACAGGCGGAAGCCATGCTTGGACGGGATGTCGAATTCCGCGCAACCGGCCACCTGCGACTGGTCTTTGACAGCGCCGGACTTGCCGCCATGCGCACATTTTCTGACGCCGCGCGACCCTGGGGGCTCGACCTGGAGGAACTCGGCGCAAGCGAGATCCGAACCCGCTTCCCGGGCATCGGCCCCGAAGCAATCGGCGCGTCGTTTTCGCCCGAGGACGGGTGTGGCAATCCCCGGCTTATCGCTCCGGCCTTTGCCGATGCCGCCCGACGGCTCGGCGCCGGGATTGTTGAGGAAACCCATGTCGGCGCGATCACGCAAAGCGCGTTCGGGTTCCAGGTCTCGACCTCGAAAGGCGAGTTTGCGGCCGACATGCTGCTCAATACCGCCGGCGCCTGGGGCGCGAACGTGGCCGCGCAATTCGGGGAACCGGTGCCGATCGTAGCCAAGGGTCCACAGATGGGGGTCACCGAGCCGCTGCCGCATCGCATCCTACCGGTCGTTGGTGTGTGGAAGACCAATCATTCCGGCGGCTATTTGCGCCAGGTCGAACGGGGCAATATCGTTTTTGGCGGCGGCGTGGAACGCACAGATGTTTCGCTCGAAACCGGTCATGCAAAGGCCGACCCCGCCCGGTTAGCCGGGCAGCTTCGCGCGATCATCCCGCTTCTGCCGGCGCTGGCCAAGGTTGCCGTGATCCGCACATGGTCTGGCTGCGAGGGCTATGTGGCGGATGACCTGCCGGTGATGGGACCTTCAGCAACGACAAGCGGGCTTTTCCACGCATTCGGCTTTTGCGGACACGGATTCCAGCTCGGCCCCGGCGTCGGCGACGCAATGGCCGAGCTCATCGCCACGGGAAAATCCCATACACCGCTGCAACACTTCGGCATTGGACGCTTTGTACGAACTGCAGGAGGAGGACGAGGCCACTGACACGATCAGAACCCCGGTTGTCGATTTCCGCTGAGAAGTGGCTCTGACGCAGATTTGCTGAACGGCGACTGCCATGTCGCGCCGATCAATCTCGCCTGAAGCAGATCGATTTTGGCACGACCGTACATTTGTCGCTTGATGAGTTTCAGCCTGGTGATCTGACCTTCGGTCTGCCCGTTCGACCACGGTGAGATGATTGCGTTATAGCGGTCCTGCCCTGTATCCAAAAATCCAACCAACCGGACTCTCGTCTCAGCCGGCGGGGGACGGCTGCGGGCCGTCGTAGCCTTCGATCACCAACAGGTCCGATACGGCCGCATCGGTCCGGAACTTGATGACCGCTTGATATTCGTCGGAACGCCAACACGCCAGGGCGGTCTCATAGTCCGGGAATTCCAGGACGACGTTGCGGTCGCGGCTTAATCCCTCGACGGTTTCGGACCGACCAGCGCGGATCAGGAACTTTGCGCCGAACTTTGCGAATACGGCGCCGTTGGCTTCGATGTATTTCTTGTAAGCTTCGGGGTCGGAAATATCGACCCGAGCGATCCAGTATCCCTTTGCCATGGCACGTTCTCCTTCAAGGCAAGCTGACAGACTGTGATCTGAGTTTCGCTCTTCGACACCGCATCAGTCTTGGCGATTATTGTTGCCGCGGTTCCGCGTCGCGGGCGGCGCTGGCACGACAATTTTTTGCCAATACGGAACAGGGCCTGGGTGTCATACCAACGGTCATAACCAATGACCCATTTGACCGGCTCTCCTTGGCTTTTGGCAAGGCGCGGTCATCGAAGTGGTACTGGTACCATGAGATGATCGCAACGATGTCCAAAAGCCAAGGAGAGCCGGCCTTCGCAAGTCGGATGTTTCCGACTTGCTGCTCTTG
>Ga0214472_10004916_pt1 | contig 14064 bp, 8 predicted proteins | sample RVTome_6_FD_207662 | JGI IMG/M metagenome (GOLD analysis project Ga0214472, IMG submission 207662) | Soil microbial communities from uranium-contaminated site in the Upper Colorado River Basin, Wyoming, United States - RVT140D175 | ecosystem: Environmental > Terrestrial > Soil > Contaminated >... | reverse complement strand
GCGGCCGGGGCGGGCGCGCTTCCTTCCTCCCCGTTTCCACTGCTCGAACAACCGCCCGCGAGGAGCGCGGCGGCCAACAGAAGCACAGAGGGTCTGCATTGCATCCAATCACCATATCAAAGGGCCGGGCGCTGCGAAACCGCTGTGCTAGCATCCCTCGCGGACTCGACCCTTCGACTTCGCTCAGGGTCATTCCGAGCGTGTCGAAGGGATGAAGGTCCGCGCCGCAGGAGGTCGCCATGCCCGACGTGTCACTCCTGGCCACGCTTGTGGCCACCATCCTGGGGTTTTTGCTGGGCGCTCTCTGGTATGGCCCGCTCTTCGGCACCCGCTGGAGGTCGCTGGCCGGCATCTCGAGGGGGCAGGCCCGGCGCGACTTCAACCCGGTGGCGACCTACGGAACCACGTTTGTGCTCGGGTTCATCGCCTCCTATGTGTTCGGCCTCTACCTGGGACCCAGTCCCGGGCGGTCCTTTGCCATCATCTGCGGCGCCGCGGCGGGCCTTTTCTTCGTGGCGACGTCGCTGGCGACGAATTATCTGTTCGAGGGGCGCCCGGTGGCCCTGATTGCCATCAACGGCGGCTATCATGCATTAAGGTTCACCTTGATCGGGGTGGCGTTTGCATTTCTCGGGTGATTTCAACGACGGAGGCCTCAAGGCCTCCGGCTACCAACGCCGTGCGTAGACTCCAGGCCTGGGCCATTGCCGGCGCGCTCCTCGTGTCGGCCGTCGGGGGTGGCAGCGTCGCGTACGGCCAGTTCGACTTCGGCTTCCGCGGCGACGGCAGCATGGGTCCGCGTTTTCCACCCGCGCTTCGCAAGGATCGCGCCTTCTCGTTCTGCCGCATCCTCTACACCAGCGTCCGCCGCGAGCCGTCGGGCGGCGGGTGGCGCACTGACTATCCGTACGGCGAGATCAACCTGATGATCCGCCTGTCGGAGCTCACCAAGACGCCCGTCCCGTTCGAGGGCGAGCGCCGGCCCACGCACTACGTCGTGAGGCTCACCGATGACGCGCTCTTCGAGTGCCCGCTGACGATGGCCTCGGATGTCGGGACGATCGGCCTCAGCGCGGCGGAAGCGGAGAAGCTGCGCCTCTATCTCCTCAAGGGCGGCTTCCTGTGGGTGGATGACTTCTGGGGCGTCGCCGCCTGGCAGCAGTGGACGCGGGAGATGGCAAAGGTCCTGCCGCCCTCGGAATACCCGATCGAAGACGTGCCGATGAGCGATCCGATCTTCAGCTCGCAGTTCGTCGTCACCGAGGTGCCGCAGATCACCAACATCGGCTTCTGGCGGCGCTCGCGCGGCCGCGAGACGTCCGAGCGCGGCGAGGAAAGCCGTGACGTGCACTTCCGCGCCATCCGGGACACGCACGGCCGCATCATGGTCGTGATGACGCACAACACCGACATCGCGGACTCGTGGGAGCGCGAAGGCGAAGACCCGGGCTTCTTCTACCAGTTCTCACCGGACGGCTACGCGCTCGGCATCAACGTGCTCCTTTACGCAATGACGCATTGAACGATGAACCGTCGTTCAGCCTTCTGGGCGCTCGCTTCTCTGTTCGCGTTCATGGTCGTTCCCGCGAACCTGAATACGAACGGCTGAACACGAACAGCGAAGGCCGAAGCTGAGAAGCGTGAACGACAAGGCGCGCAGCGCCCACCGTGTCGTCTTCATCGACCTCGCCCGCGCGCTGGCGGTGATCCTGATGGTCTCGGGGCATACCTCCAGCGCGCTGCTCGCCAGCAGCTACCGCCAGGGCGACTGGATTCGCATCTGGGAGTTTCAGCGCGGCCTGACCTCGGCGCTCTTCCTGCTGCTCTCCGGCTTTGCGTTCAGCGTCGCGACCACGCGCCACTGGACCTCGCACACCCGGCCCTCACTGGCGCTCGTGAAGCGCCTGCGCCGCTTCGGGCTGTTCATCCTGCTCGGTTACGCGCTCCATTTCCCGGTCAGGCGCTTCGCGGAGCTCGCGACCGCGACGGATCAGCAGTGGCGCGCGTTCCTGTCGGTGGACGTGCTGCAGTTGATTGGCGCGACCTTTATCGCCGTGCAGCTGCTCGTCCTGATCGTGCAATCGCGGCGCGTGTTCATGGTGGTCGCGTTCGCGCTGGCCGCCGTCCTGATTGCCGTCTCGCCGGCGGTGTGGCGGATCGACTGGACGGGGAGGCTTCCGCTGGCCGGCGCCTCGTACCTGTCGCCCGGCACCGGGTCGCAGTTTCCGGTCTTTCCGTGGGCCGGCTTCGTCCTGATCGGGGCAGGGGTGGGAGAGATCTACGCCCGATGGGGCGCGGCGCACCTGACTGCGTTCGCCAACTGGGGGATGCTGCTGCCAGGCGTCGTGCTCACGCTTGTCGCGTACAACATGGACAGCAACCCGGTGCCGCCCTCCGGCGTGGACGGCTGGAGCTGGGTGCCGGGACAGGTTCTGATGCGCACCGGCGTCTGCCTCGTCATCCTGGGCCTCGTGGCGCACGCCAGCCGCCGCATCGCTCAGCTGCCCCACGTCTTTGGCACGGTGGCGCAGGAATCGCTGCTCGTCTACTTCGTCCACCTGTGCATCGTCTACGGGTCGCCCTGGAACAGCGGGCTCTATCAGTTCTACGGCGAGGCGCTCGGCCCGGGCGCGACCGTCCTTGCCGTGATCGGGGTCGTCTTACCAATGATCGCGCTCGCCTGGCAGTGGAATGGGCTCAAGCACCACCGCCCGCGGCTGGCCCGGGTCCTGGCGATCGCCCTGGGCCTCGGACTGGCCGGTTGGTTGATTTAGGGGTTTTCCCCGCGCAGGGTTGAAAGTACGATACGCCTCAGAAGGGCCGGGGTGCATGTATGATCGGCCCTCTCGCGGCCCGCGTAGTCACGTAGCGTCCGCTGTATGCGGACCCGGAGATACCGGTGTTTGACTCCATTTTTCAGGCACTCTTCAGTTACCGGCCGATCGTTTTCCAGCAGGGTGAGTTCCGGTTCGACATCAGCACGGGCTCGCTGGTGGCGGCGGCGCTGGCGGGCGCGGTCATGGTGGCCGCGGCCGTCACCTACCAGGGCGTCCGCGGCAAGGGACGGATGCGCGATCGCAGCGTCCTGACCGTCCTGCGGATGGCGGCGCTGGCGCTGGTTCTGTTCTGCCTCTTCCGGCCGACGCTCATCGTCCGCGCCGCGGTGCCGCAGCAGAACGTCGTCGCGGTGCTCCTCGACGATTCCCGCAGCATGCAGATTCCCGACTGGGGCGGGCAGGCGCGCGGCGCGTTCGTGAAGCAGGAATTCAGCCTCGCCGAGAGCCCGGTGATGAAGGCGCTGTCGGACCGCTTCCTGGTCCGCGTGTTCCGCTTCTCATCCGCGGCCGGACGCCTGGATTCCACCAACGACCTGACATTCAACGGTTCGCAGACGCGGCTGGGCCGCGCGCTGGACGGCGCGCGCGAGGAGCTGGCGGGCCTGCCGGTGTCGGGCATCGTGCTCGTCTCGGACGGCGCCGACACCAGCGACACCTCGCTGGCGGATGCGCTGCTCGGGATGAAGGCCGAGAAGCTTCCCGTCTATACGGTCGGCGTGGGCAGCCCGGAGCTGCCGCGCGACATCCAGATCGACAGGGTCAGCACGCCGCGCACCGTCCTCAAGGACGCGTCGCTGATCGTCGACGTCGTCGTGACGCAGACCGGCTACGCCGGCCGCACGGTCACCGTCGACGTGGAAGACGAGGGGCGCATCGTCGGCTCGGAGCAGGTGCGGCTGCCGGCGGACGGCAGCCCGGCCACGGCGCGCATCCGGGCCGCCGCATCCGAGCCGGGACCGCGCCTGTTCAAGTTCCGCGTCGCGCCGCTGCCGGACGAAGTCGTCACGCAGAACAACGTGCGCGAGTCGCTCATTCAGGTGCGGGATACGCGCGAGAAGATCCTGTATTTCGAGGGCGAGCCGCGGTTCGAGATGAAGTTCCTCCGGCGCGCCGTTGTGGACGACAAGAACCTGACGGTCGTCTCGCTGCAGCGGACCGCGGACAACAAGTTCATGCGCATTGGCGTCGAAGGCGGCGAGGAATTGGAAGGCGGGTTCCCGAAGACGCGCGAGGAACTGTTCTCCTACAAGGCGCTGATCCTCGGCAGCATCGAGGCGGCGGCGTTCACGGGCGACCAGCTCCAGATGATTGCGGACTTCGTCGACCGCCGCGGCGGCGGGCTGCTGATGCTCGGCGGCGCGCGGTCGTTCGCCGAAGGCGGATTCGGCGGCACGCCAGTGGCCGACGCCCTTCCGCTGGCGATCGATCCGCGGACCAGGGCGTCCGAGCCGGCCGATCTCTTCCGGCTGCAGGTGCTGCCGACCCGCGCCGGCGAGACGCATGCGTCCACCCAGGTCGCGGTAAGCGAGGAAGCCTCCGCGGCGCGCTGGCGCGACCTTCCGCAGGTCACCAGCGTGAATGCGCCGCTCCCGCCCAAGCCGGCCGCCACCGTGCTGCTCACCGGCACGGACGAACGCGGCCGTTCGCAGCCGGTGCTCACGTGGCACCAGTACGGCCGCGGCCGGGCGGTCGCGCTGACGCTCCAGGACACCTGGCAGTGGCAGATGCACGCCAGCATCACGCTCGAGGATCAGACGCACGAGAATTACTGGCGTCAGTTGCTGCGGTGGCTGGTCGACGGCGTTCCCGGCGTCGTCGAGGCCCGGGCCACCCAGGAGCGCGTCGAGCCGGGCGAGGCCGTCACCGTGGAAGCGACGGTGATGGACAAGACCTACGTCGAGCTCAACGACGCGAGCGTGACCGCCCGCGTGACCCTGCCGAACGGCGGCACCACGGATGTGCCGCTCGAGTGGAGCGGGGAGCGGGACGGGCTCTACCGCGGCACGTTTGTCAGCACCGACGCCGGCACCTACGAAGTGGCCGTGGACTCCTCCCGCGGGTCGTCGATCGTGGGCAGCGGCGTGGCGTTCCTGCGCGCCGGGCCGAGCGACGCGGAGTTCTTCGACCCGACCATGCACGAGGGGCCGCTGCGGCGGATCGCCGAGGAAACCGGCGGCCGGTTCTATACGCCCGAAACCACCGCGGGGATGCCCGAAGACGTGCGCTACGCGGGCCGCGGCGTGACCTCGGTGGAAGAGCGCGAGCTGTGGAACATGCCGATCATCCTCATCGTGCTGATGGGGATCGTCTGCGCCGAATGGGGCTACCGGCGGGCCGTGGGTCTTTCGTGATGGTCGAACAGGTGACGGTAATTCGAAACGCCCGGCCATTGAGCGAGCGTCGGCGGTCCGCGACACTCCGGGGCGCCCGGCGCGCGCGCCTGCGCGGTGGGGTGGGAGCGGCGCGGACCGCAAATCGTCTCGAAGGGACCCCCCCGTAGATGCTGAAGGCGTTTCTGCTCGTCATAGTCGGCCTCGCGGGGGACCCTGAGCACGGCGCGCAGTTTCACAAGTGGGGCACGGCGCTCGTCGACGCGTCCGAGAAGGTGGGAATCGCTCCGGCACAGGTGACCTACCTGGGAGACGCCAAGGAGGGCGGCGCGCGCGTCACGGGCCGCGCCACGCGCGAAGAGATTACCCAGGCGTTTGCGGCGATTGCGAAGGCGGCCGCGCCGGACGACGTGCTGTACGTCGTCCTCCTGGGCCACGGTAACTACGACGGGACCACGGCGCGGTTCAACCTGCCCGGCCCGGACATGACGGCGACCGAGTTCAACGGGCTGCTGCGCAAGGTGCCGGTGCGCAACGCGGTGTTCGTCAACACGGCCAGCTCGAGCGGTCCGTTCATCGAGAGTCTCTCGGGCCCGGGCCGCACGATCATCACGGCGACGCGCAGCGGGGCCGAGCAGTACACGACGCTGTTCGGCGGCTACTTCGTGGAAGCGTTCACCGCGGAAGCGGCGGACGCGGATAAGAACAAGCGGGTGAGCATGCTCGAGGCGTTCCTGTACGCCAAGGGCGAAGTGAACCGCGCGTACGAGCGGGAAGGGCTCCTCGTCACCGAGCACGCGATGCTCGACGACAACGGCGACAAGAAGGGCAGCCAGGACCCGACGCCGACGGGCCCCGAAGGGAAGGTGGCCGCGGCGCTCTCGCTCGGTTCGGCCGCCGACGCGGCGCCGCTGCCGGACGACCCGAAGCTGCGCGCGCTGATACTCGAACGGCGCGAGATCGAGCGCCGCGTCGAGGCGCTGCGGCTGCTGAAAGACAGCCTCCCGCCGGCGAAGTACGCCAGCGAGCTCGAACGCCTGGTCACGGACCTGGCGCTGAAGACGCGCGACATCCGCACTCTCGAGGGAGACCCGAAGCCATGAGTGACCGAAGCGTTATGAACCAGTACGTGAACGACGTCGTCGACCTCGAATCGGCGGACGACCTTGCGCTTGCCGAGCGCATGAAGGTCGGCCGCGAACAGATCATCGCGGAGCTGCGGAAGATCATCGTCGGGCAGGAAGAAGTCATCTCGCAGGTGCTGACGACGTTGTTCGTCGGCGGGAACAGCCTGATCGTGGGCGCGCCCGGGCTGGCGAAGACGCTGCTGATTCACACCATGGCCCGCGTGCTGCACCTGAAGTTCTCGCGCATCCAGTTCACGCCCGACCTGATGCCGTCCGACATCACGGGCACGGACCTCGTGCAGGAAGACTCGACGACGGGGCGGCGCCAGATGGTGTTCGCGCCGGGGCCGATCTTCGCCAATATCGTGCTCGCCGACGAAATCAACCGCACCCCGCCGAAGACGCAGTCGGCGCTCCTCGAGGCGATGCAGGAGCACCGCGTCACGATCCAGGGGCGGACCTACAAGCTGGACGAGCCGTTCTACGTCTTCGCGACGCAGAACCCGATCGAGCTCGAGGGCACCTATCCGCTCCCCGAGGCGCAGCTCGACCGCTTCATGTACCACGTCATCATCGACCACCCGCCGTACGGCGAGGAGTACGACGTCGTGCGGACGACCACTGCGCTGCAGGACCCGACGCTCGAGCGGCCGATCACCGGCGAGGACCTGATTTCGTTCCAGCGCCTGGTGCGCAAAGTGCCGGTGGCCGAGCCGGTGATGCGCCACGCCCTCGACATCGTGCGTGCCAGCCGGCCGAAGGACTCGACCTGTCCCGACAACGTCAAGAAGTGGGTGGCGTTCGGCGCCAGCGTGCGCGCGGCGCAGTACCTGGTGCTGGGCGGCAAGTCGCGCGCCCTGACCAGCGGCCGCTATCACGTGAGCTTCGACGACATCCGGGCGCTCGCGCACCCCGTGCTGCGGCACCGGATCATCACCAACTTCCACGCGCAGTCGGAAGGCATTACCACCGACATCCTGGTGGACCGCCTGCTCGACGCGGTGCCGCTGCCACGGAGCGGGATGTGAGCCGTCTTGCACCCCGCCGCGCAGGCGTGCGCGTCGGGGACCCCGCGAAGGCGGCCCCCACGTACAGAGGGGCTGACTCTACGACGGACGTGGGGGCCGGCTTTAGCCGGCTCAGAGGTTGGTCATGAGTCTTCTGGGCGCCCACACACCGACCGCGATTCCCGGCGCGCGCTTCATGGATCCCGTTGTGCTCGCGCGCATCGGGAACCTGGACCTCGTCGCGCGCGCGGTGTGCGACGGCTTCATCAACGGCCTCCACAAGGCGCCGTACTTCGGCGCCTCGGTGGATTTCGCCGAGCATCGCGGCTACGTGCCGGGCGACGACATCCGCCGCATGGACTGGCGGCTCTGGGCGCGCACCGACCGCTACTACATCAAGGAATACGAAGCCGAGACGAACATGAACTTCTCGGTGCTGCTGGACGTGTCGAAGTCGATGGACTACGGCAGCCGCGGCATCACCAAGCTCGATTACGCGCGCATCCTGACGGCGTGCCTGACGAACCTCGTCCACCATCAGCGCGACCGCGTCGGCTTTGTCGCCTTCGACAGCGAAATCGTGGAGCATGTTCCTCCCTCGGCCAAGCACATGGACACGGTGCTGCACGTGCTGGATCGTCTGAACCCGGGGCGTCCGGGCGGCCGGATGCGCGAGCCGCTGCACAAGGTGGCGGAGCACTTCGGCCGGCGCGGCGTGCTGGTCGTGATCTCGGACTTCTACGAGGATCCCGAAGAGATCGTCGATGCGATCACGCCGCTGCGGTTCCGCGGCAACGATCTCGTCGTCTTCCACGTGCTCGACCCGGCGGAGCTGGAGTTCGGCTTCTCGGACGCGCAGGCGTTCGAGGACCTGGAGAGCGGCGAGCAGATCCCGGTCGTGCCCGATGCGATGCGCAAAGAGTACGTCTCGCTCGTCAATGCCCACGTGGGCGCGCTGCAGCAGCGTTTTTCCGAGGTGCGCGTCGACTACACGCTCCTCGACACGTCGAAGCCGCTCGATCACGCGCTCTACAAGTACCTGGGCGGCCGCGAAAAGAAGATGCGTCTGAGGTAGCTGCGTAGGGGCCGACCTTGGTCGGCCCGGAAAACGAAATGTCATTCATTGCCCCGTTGTTCTTCGTCGCACTTGCCGGCCTCGCCATTCCGGTACTGATCCATCTGATCCAGCGCGAGAAGAAGCAGATCCTGCGCTTCCCGTCGCTGATGTTCGTGCAGCGCGTCCCGTACAAGTCGATCCAGCGCCGCCGCATCCACAACTGGCTGCTGCTGATGGTGCGGCTCACGGCGCTGGCGCTCATCATCCTCGCCTTCGCGCGCCCCTTCTTCGAGCGCCAGGATCCGCCCACGGCGGGCACCGGCGCGCGCGAAGTGGTGGTGGTGCTCGATCAGAGCTACAGCATTGGCTACGGCGATCGGTGGGAGCGGGCCCGCGCCGCGGCCTACGACGCGGTCAACAGCCTCGGGGCGTCGGACAGGGGTTCCATCGTCCTGTTCTCGTCGGGCGCCGAGATCGCTCTGCGCTCCACGGCGACCGGTGAGCGCGAGCGGTTGACCGCCGCGGTGGCCGAGGCCAAGCCGACGGACGGCGCCACGCGCTACGCGCCGGCGCTGAAGGTGGCGGGCAGCATCCTGGCGGAATCGCCGCTGCCCCGGCGCGAGGTGGTCCTCATCAGCGACTTCCAGCGCGGCGGCTGGCGAGGCGAGGAAGGGGCCCGGCTGCCGGCCGGGTCCACGGTGACGCCGGTGATGATTGGCGGGAACGATGACCAGCCCAATGTGTCGGTGACCGCTGTCTCGTTTGCGCGCTCGACCTTCTCGAACCAGGAGCGCGTGGCGGTGACCGCCGTGGTCGTCAATCGCAGCATGCGGTCGCTCAACGGCGGTCAGCTGGCGCTCGAGATTGACGGCCGTCCGGTTCAGACGCAGCCGCTCGACGTCGACGCGTCGAGCTCCGCGTCGGTGACGTTTGAACCGATCACGGTCGCATCCGCGAGCATGCGCGGCACCGTTCGCGCCGGCACCGATGCGCTCCCCGCGGACAACGTGTTCAACTTCGTGCTGTCGCCGGCGGAGCCGGTCCGCGTGATCGTCGTCGATCGCGGAGGCACCGGGAGCGCGGCGCTGTATCTGACGCGCGCACTGGCCATTGGCGATACGCCGCGCTTCGAGACCGCGGTCCGCCAGCCGGATGCCGTCTCCGACGACGACCTGCGCCGCGCGTCGACCGTCGTGCTGAATGACGTCGCCGTCCCCGCCGCGCTGGCCCGGAGGCTCGCGCGGTTCGTCGAGATGGGCGGCGGCCTCTTCGTCGCGCTCGGGCCGCGCGCCTCCTGGCCGCAGGACGTGGACATCCTGCCGGCGACCGTGCAGGCGCCGGTGGACAAGACGCGCGGCGACGCCGCGCGACTTGGCGCGCTCGAGTACGGCCATTCCGTGTTCGAGCCGTTCCGCGCGCCGCGCAGCGGCGACTTCGCCGCGGCTCGCATCTACGGGTATCGCCGCGTCGAGCCTTCGCCGATGGCGCAGGTACTGGCGCGGTTCGACGCAGGAGCGCCCGCGCTGCTCGAGCGCCGCACCGGCACCGGCCGCGTGCTGCTGTGGACCTCCTCGCTCGATCTCGCGTGGAGCGACTTTCCGCTGAAGCCCGTATTCCTGCCGTTCGTGCACCGCGCCGTGCGCCACCTCTCGGCGTACGCCGAGCCGGCGCCCTGGTCGACGGTGGGGCAGGTCCTGGATGCGTCGTTTGGCGCACCGGCATTCCAGCCGCTGGGAGGCGTCGTGATCACCCCGTCGGGCCGGCAGGTGCCGGTGGACGACGAGGGCGGGGGCGTGCTGGAGCTGACCGAGCAGGGCTTCTACGAGCTGCGGACGAAGGCCAGCGAAGGGGCCGCGGCCGTGGTGGCCAGCAACGTGGATTCGGCGGAGTCCGACCTGACCACGATGGACCCCAGGGAACTCATCGCTGCCGCGGTCGGCGGCCCGGACGAGGGGGCGAGGGCCGCGGCCGGGGTGCCGCTGCCGCCGGATGCCCAGGAGCGTTCGCAGCGGCTCTGGTGGTACCTGCTGTGCATCGGCATTCTGGTTCTTGGCGCGGATACGTTGTTATCGAACCGGCTGTCGAAAACGTAGTGGAGCGTTCGGACTGCTGGGGGTAAATACTGCGAACAGGCCTTCGAGCGCGAGTTTCCGGCCGCGACACCCCGGGGCCCCCGCCGCGCGGATTGTGCGCGGTGGGGTGGAGCGGAGCGGCCGGCGGTAATGTGGGAGCGACATAACCAGTAACGCCCGACCAGAGATGGGCGTATTCTGAGGGCATCATGCACGAGTACACCGAGTACCTGCGGCGCCGCTCAACTCCGGCTGCCGGCCTTCCCCAGATCATCGACGAGGTGCGCGCGCGCTGGCGCATGAAGCTGGCGCTGCGGGGCATCGCGTGGATCGCCGGCATCGCCGTGGTCCTGTTCCTGGCGGCCGCGTACGCGATGGAATGGGCGAGATTCACTCCCGCCTCGATCATTGGCGCGCGCGTCCTGCTGGCGGCCGTCGTCATTGCCGCGGTGTATTACTTCCTGGTGCGCCCGATGCGGCGCCGCGTCACCGACGAGCAGGTGGCGTTGTACCTCGAGGAGCACGAGCCGTCGCTCCAGGCGACGCTCGTCAGCGCCGTCGAAGCCAGCCGCGCGGGCGCCGATTCCGAGTCGGCCGTCCTGATTCGCCGCCTGGTCGAACAGGCGCTCGAAGCGTGCGCCTCGACCAACGCCGCGCGCCGCGTCGAGGAGGAGCCGCTGCGCCGCTGGGGCATCGCGCTGGCGGGCCTGGCGGTCGCCGCCGTGCTGATCGTGCTGCTTGGCCCCGGGTTCCTGCGAAACGCCCTGTCCGCGATCCTCCTCGTGCAGCGCAGCGTCGAGGCGGCGGCGCCGTACCGGATCGAGGTGCAGCCCGGCAACACCAACGTACCGAAAGGCGCCGATCAGACAGTGACCGCCACCCTCGCCGGTTTCGCGGCTGAGGATGCGTCGCTGATGGTGCGGCGCAATCCGACCGGCGCGTTCGAGGCGCTGTCGCTGGTGCGCGGCGACGACGGCCGCTACGAAGGCATCCTCTTCGACGTGGGCGCGACGCTCGATTACTTCGTCGAGGCCGACAACGTCCGGTCCGCCGTCTACAAACTCACGGTCGTCGACGTGCCGTACGTGCAGCGCCTGGAACTCGAGTATCGCTTCCCCGCCTATACCGGTCTCGAGCCGCAGAAGATCGAGGACGGCGGAGACATCGCCGTGCTGAAGGGCACGGAGGTGCGGCTCCGCGTGTTCCCGACGATGAAGACGAGCGGCGGGCGCGTGGCGCTGAACGACAAGGACTCGGCGGCGCTGACGGCGCAGCCTGATGGATCGCTCACCGCCGCGTTCAAGGCCGACGCCGACGGGTTCTACCGCATCGAGCTCGACGCGCCGTCGGGCGAGCGGATGGCCGCGTCGCCGCAGTACACGATCGACGTCCTGACCGACCAGGCGCCCAGCGTCTCGTTCGCCAAGCCGGGGCGCGACACCTCGGCGTCGTCGATCGAAGAGGTGTACGTCGAGGCGCAGGCTGAGGACGACTTCGGCGTGCGCGACCTCGAGCTGGTCTACTCGGTCAACGGCGGAGCGGAGAAGACGGTGAAGCTGTACGGCGGCCGCAACCGGCTGCCCGAGGTGACGGCCGGCCACACCTTCTACCTGGAGGAGCTGAACGTCGAGCCTGGCGACGCGGTGTCGTACTACGCGCGCGCGCTCGACAACTCCGGCGGCCAGAACCCGTCGGCGTCGAGCGACCTGTACTTCGTGCGCATCCGTCCGTTCAACAGGGACTTCCGCCAGGCGCAGTCCGGGGCCGGCGGCGGAGGAGGCGGAGGCGGGGGCGGCGGCCAGGTGGAGGCGCTCTCCGAGCAGCAGCGCCAGATCATCTCGGCCACGTTCAACGTGCAGCGCGATCGCAGGAAGAACACGGCGGCGAAGGTGCGCGAGAGCTCCACGGTCGTCGGGCTGTCGCAGTCGCGGCTGCGCGAGCAGGTCGAAGGGCTGCTGACGCGCATGAACAGCCAGCTGGTGCAGCGCGACCCGGCGTTTGAAAAGATCGCCGAGCTGCTGCCGCAGGCGGTCGCCGCGATGAAGGAAGCCGAAGGCAGCCTCGCGGCGGTCGCGCCGGAGAAGGCGCTGCCGCCGGAGCACAGGGCGCTGCAGATCCTGCAGAAGGCCGAAGAGGAATACGAGACGCAGATCAGCGTCCAGCAGCAGGGCGGCGGTGGCGGCGGCGGCGGGAGCGCGCAGCAGCAGGAGCTGGCCGAGATTTTCGAGCAGGAGCTCGAGAAGATGGCCAACCGCTACGAGACCGCCAGCCAGGCGCAGCAGCAGAGCGGCGACCGCGAGGTCGACGAGCTGCTCGAGAAGCTGAGGGAGCTGGCGCGGCGGCAGGAGCAGGAAGCGGCGCGTCAGCGCCTGCGCGCCCTCGAGCAGGGCGGCAGCAGCTCCGGCGGCGCCGCGCAGCAGCGGGCGCTGGCCGAGCAGGCCGAGGAAGCGGCCCGCCGTCTCGAGCGCCTCGCGCGTGAAGAGAATCGTCCTGACCTCCAGGAAGCCGCGCGGCAGATGCAGCAGGCGGCCGACGCCATGCGCCGGGCCGCAGCCGGCGGCGACGCCAACGCCGCCGCGCAGGCGGCGGCCGCGCTCGAGCGGTTGAAGGAAACCGAGCGCCGGCTGCAGCAGAACCAGGCCGGCCGCGCCGAGCGTGACGTGAAGGATGCCATCCGCGAGGCGGAGGAGATTGCCCGCCAGCAGGACGACATTGCCGACGATGCGCGGCAGGTGGCGGCGTTGCCGAACAACGCCACGCGCCGCGAGCAGGCCGGCAAGGTCAACGAAGAGAAGACCGATCTCGAGGAGAAGCTGAATTCGCTCGAGCAGCAGCTCGATCGCGCGGCCCGCGACGCCGCCGCCACCGAGCGCGCGGCTTCGCGGAAGATGGCCGAGGCGGCCGGGTCCATCCGCGACAACCGGCTGGCGGACAAGCTGCGCTACTCCCAGAACCTGGTCAATCGCGGCGCCACGCCGCAGACCGTCGACGCCGCCGAGAACGACATCGCCGGCGGGATCGACGAGCTGAGGAAGCGCCTGGGCGAAGCGGCGAGTGCGCTCGGCCAGGGCACCGAGAACGCGAACCGGATGGAGACCGCGCTCGATCGCGCCCGCCGGCTGGCGCGCGCGGCCGAATCGCTCCAGGAGCGCACACGCGAGCGCGGCCAGCAGGGACAGCAGGGCCAGGGTCAGCAAGGCCAGCAGCAGGGGCAGCAGCAGGCTCAGGGTCAGCAGGGCCAGGGCGGCCAGCAGGGTCAGGGTCAGGGTCAGGGTCAGGGTCAGGGCCAGGGCCAGGGCCAGGAGGGTGGCCAGGGCGCCGAAGGCGGCGGTGGCGCCGACGGACAGCAGGCCGGTGGCCGCGGCGACAACGGCGGCATCGCCAACGGCTTCAACGGCGGCGCCTGGGGCGGGGCCAACTGGGGCGGCGGCTGGGGCGGCTGGGACTATCGCAACTGGCGCCTGACCGAGGAAGACATCCGCCAACTGCGCGGTGAAGTGCGCCAGTACACCGGTGATCTGCAGGCACTGCGCCGCGACCTGGCTGCAGAGAACATCGACCCGCGCGAGCTCGACGAGATCCTGCGCGCGCTGCGTCAGCTCGACGACCCGCGCGTGTACCAGAACGTCCAGGA
>Ga0214472_10004915_pt1 | contig 14066 bp, 14 predicted proteins | sample RVTome_6_FD_207662 | JGI IMG/M metagenome (GOLD analysis project Ga0214472, IMG submission 207662) | Soil microbial communities from uranium-contaminated site in the Upper Colorado River Basin, Wyoming, United States - RVT140D175 | ecosystem: Environmental > Terrestrial > Soil > Contaminated >... | reverse complement strand
TCCAGTTCTTCAGCAGAAGCGGCAGTAACCAGAAAATTACCAATAGCGCCTGTCCCACTCACTGAAAGAACCAGACATGCAGCCAAACCAGCCGCTGCTATGCGGTGTCTCGATACTGTACTGATATCGGACATCGTATTTTTTATATTGCTCATCAGTTTACCTCCTGGGTCTATATTTTAATAATTACCTCTCAAGGATGAGCCCCTTGAGTGGTTATGCGGCGCACAATCCAAGTATTGCGGATTTTGAGCTGCTATTCAATTTCAGGGATTTTGACAGCAAGGGGCAGCTATTATTCCATACTATCTGCAATTTTTTAATAGTTACTGATAATCAAATAGTTATGTTATTCAGGAATAATTCAGGTTCATTTTTCTGTTATAAGTACCGGCGTCCCTTCCTCAACCTGATTAAACAATTCCATCACATCATCATTACGCATACGCACACAACCTCGTGACCCGGGCTTGCCCATCTCCACATCATCTGGAGAACCATGTATGTAGATGTATCTGTCATGACTGTCCACATTGCCACCCTGATTGCAGCCGGGTTGCGACCCGCTTAACCATAGTATGCGTGTCAGAATCCAGTCACGATCCGGAAACTGTTTACGCAGATCCGGGGTATATAACTCTCCTGTCGGTTCGCGTGAGACAAATATAGTATCCGGCGCATGACCCGCCCCAATCTTTTCAGAAATAATATGTGTACCCCGCGGAGTACATTCGCTACTCATGAGTTCTCCAGGTCCATTTCTTGCCGTGGATACGGGATACTGTTTTATCAATTCATCACCATCAAACAATTTCAGGGATTGTTCGTCGATATTGATTTCGATGTGCAGCTTGTTTTTCATGTAAATATATTAATGAACTCTTCTAACTTTCTTTAAACCATCATAATTGCCATCCGGTGATAATACATAACCACTGATGTTTTTTCTCCGTGCAAGTATATTATCTTCATACCAGAGTGGCACATAGGGTAACTGCTCATGCAGGTGCTTTTGCAATTCCCTGTATATGGCTGCCTGTTCGTCAAGATTCGTATTCTTCTCTGCAGTTTCGATCAATATGTCAGCCTGCGGATCGACATAACGTCCGCGATTGGCGCCATCAGGTGGCACTGATGTACTGTGGAAGACATAGCGGAATATGTCCGGCATTTTGAGCCCAACCCAGGACAGGCTGAACATCTGGAAACGTCCGTCCTTGATATCACCATAAAAAGTGCCCCAGTCATAACTCTGCACGTTGACATCAAAACCGGCCTGTTTCAACTGATACTGGATGATGGTGGCCAAGCGGACACGTAATGGATTATTGGAAGTTTTGTAACTGAGTTTCAATGGATTGTTTTGATCATAGCCTGCCTGCGCCAGCAGTAATTTTGCTTTTTCCGGATCGTAATCATATCCAGCCAGATCAGAATTTGCAGACCAATGGCCCGTGGGCAAAATAACACCGGCCTTGTGTGCAGCCCCACCCAGCACATATTGAATAATGGCATCACGGTCTATGGCATGGGCTATGGCCCTGCGAATATTCAATTCAGCAAGTGCCTGGTCCTGCATATTGAATCCGATATAGGTAAATACATTACCCGGGCCGGTTTCTATCGCAATATTTTCATTTTCTTGCAGCCAGTCCATTAATTCAAAAGGCAAATCACCCTGAATCAGATCAACCTCACCACGTAATAGTTTTAATACCCGCACTGTGGAGTCCTTGACCGTGATGAATTCTATTAATTGCCTGTCATTTGTTCTCTGCAGAACCAGTGTGTCTTCAACCGGCCAACTGTAAAATTCAAGTTCACCGCTGCCAACTGGCAACCGGTTAAAAGAGTGATTTGAGCGGATTAATTTTTCCGGCAATATGCCTATACCCAAACGTCCGGGAAATAATGGATCCGGAATATTCAGATGGAAATCAATAGTATCGTCATCTATCACTTCGATATGATCAATATTGATGAGCGTTGCACGATGAGGGGAAACATTGGCAGTATCCAGTACGGAATCATATGTTGCCTTGACATCAGTGGCTGCCAATTTATCACCGTTATGAAAACGCCACTCACCCGGCTTCAATACAAAACGATAATGTAACGGATCCAGTTGTTCCCACTCAGCCAATACAGGCACCATATGATAATGTTCATCAAAATCCACCAGGCGCTGGTACAACAGGCGATTGATACGGTGTGAAACAGCATCTGTAGCAAAACGCGGATCGAGTGTGACAGGCGCGGTGCTCAATCCAAATCTGATAGTGTCATCTTCCTGTTTTGTGCACGCCGTAAAAAATAAAATGCATAATACAGATATGGTGATCCTGTAATAACAAATTGAAGAGTTTATATATGTCAACGGGTAAATAATGCTATCGATTCAATGTGCGATGTATGCGGAAACATATCCATAACTCCCGCCTGTTGCAAATGAAATCCCTTGTTTTTAACCAATATACCCGCATCCCGGGCAAGTGTAGCCGGGTTGCAGGAGACATAAACAAGACGGGTTGTACTTCGGAAATCCATATGGTTAATTATTTCCATGGCGCCGGCACGGGGAGGATCGAGTAATACTTTGTCATATTTCCGGTTAATAAAGCTGGCCTGCAAATTTTCTTCCTCAAGATTCGCCACATAAAATTCTACATTATTGATATTGTTTCTCTCTGCATTGGATTTCGCACGGTCAATCAGCCCTGAGTCACCTTCAACACCAGTAACATGCCGGCAATGCTTCGCCATGGGAAGTGAAAAATTTCCCAGACCGCAAAACAGATCAAGCACATTATCTTCACTGTGAAGTTCCAGCATGGACAGTGTGCGGTTGACCATCTCACTATTGATGTGAGGATTAATCTGGATGAAATCAACAGGCAGAAAATTAAAATTAATCGGGTATTCCGGCAGCACATAAAAAAGTTCGACCGCCTGTTCAGGCGTCAATGGCCTGATGGTATCTAACCCACCAAGTTGCAGATAAATAATAACTTTCTTGTCAGACTCGAATTTTTTTAATAACCCGGTATCTGTTTCGGACAATGGTTCCAGGTGCCGGAACACCAATGCAACTGCATTATCAGCGACAGCCACTTCTATCTGGGGCAATTGACGGAAGATCGATAATTTACTGATTAATTGCTGCAATTCCTCGATCATCAAACCAACAATTGGGTGCAACACATCACAATGCTTGATATCTGCTATGTATGGAGAATTCTTTTCGCGGAATCCGACGAGCACCTTTTGTTTCTTCTCGACATATTTCACACCCAGCCTGGCACGTCTCCGGTAACCCCATACCGGTCCGGTTAGTGGTGATAATATCTCCTGCGGTTGTACCCCGCCGACATGCAGTAACTGCTCCAGCATGATTCGTTGTTTGTGATTAATCTGGTATTCGGGACTGGCATGCTGGAAACTGCAACCGCCACATACCCCATAATGTTCACATTTTGCTTCAACACGTTCCGGTGCTGATTCCAGTACTTCAATAATCCTTGCTTCACCATAACGTGAATGCTGCCGGGTAAACTGAACAACGGCTTTCTCTCCCGGCAATCCGCCATCAACAAAGACTTTCTTTCCCGCAACATGTGTAATGCCCCGGCCTTCATGAGACAAGGATTCAATGGAAACAGTAACAGGTTCTGTTGATAAACGTTTACGGCGGGACATCGTTCAAGAATTCAGGAGTCAGGAGACAGAATTCAGAATAGCCTTTGTATAGGCTTCCAGTAATTTACTTATTTCTTCTATCTGAATCATAAGTTTATCAGTTTCAGCGTATTCGAGATCCTGTATCAGGATCAAATAGTAACGTGTTTCTTCAAGTGAACCTTGTGCAATATTTAGAAACCGTGCCTTATCTGCCCGTCCTTTCTTCTTGAAACCTTCAGCAATGTTTGCTGCTATTGAAATTATAGAGCGTCTGAATTGTGAAGTTAATGCATACTGTTCGCTTTTTGGAAAAGCTTGACTCAGTTGATAAGCGTTTAATACGGCTTGATGTGCTTTTTGCCACACTATCAAATCCTGAAATGACTTCGCTGCTTCCCTCATATTATCCTCCTGAATTCTGTCTCCTGACTCCTGAATTCTATTTTTTATTCCTTCCATGCATCCAGAAATTCCAGCAGATGTGGTTTTGCTTCTGCCTTTAACATCTCACGTACTTTTTGACATTCTGCATCATAGCCTGATTGTGTTTTGCGTCCGCGCATCAGTTCATAACGCAAAAAGATCAGGTAAGTATTCAATACGTCGGTTTCGCAATAATTACGGATTGCTTCTATTTTACCCTCCATGTAATTTTCCCAGACCTTATCACCGCTCATACCCATCTTGCCGGGGAATCCACACATACTGGCGATTTCTGTCAATGGTGCAAATGCGCGTGGATCATATCCCGCAAGCATATCCATCAAATCTGTATGGCGTTCATGGTAGCGGCTGATGTAATTATTCCATTTGAAAGATTGATCATCACCACCTGTTTCCCAATAACGTGGCGCGCTGATTCCATGCAACATGGCGCGGTAATGTAATACCGGCAGATCAAATCCACGCCCATTCCACGACACCAGCATCGGGCTATAACGTTCAATGCCGTCAAAAAAACGCTGCACGATTTCTTTTTCATCGGAATTATTGTCACCCAGTGACCAGACACTGACTTTTTCAGATGTTCTCAACACTGCCGATATGGCAACAACTTTATGCAAATGATGGCGCAGGAAATCATTACCAGTCTGTTGACGGCGCTGGGCAAACATTGCTTCCGCTGTATCGCGATCATTCAAACCTTCAAGATTATAAAGACGACGGCCGGACTCAATGTCCGGAATGGTTTCAATGTCAAAAACGAGGATGTTCATAGGCCAGGCACTGGAAATTGCTCCCGGCATTTCCAGCATACACTACGTCCATGTAGATAAGTCAGGAGAAGTATGCGAATATTTGTCAACATGTCAATTTTTACTCCTGTATTCTGACTTCTGTATTCTGAATTCTTTTTTTAAATTATTTTTTATCAAATAATCCTGAAGAAATATAACGGTCACCGCGATCGCAGACGATAGCGACGATCACGGCATTTTCAACTGTTGCTGACAGTCTCAATGCTGCCGATATTGCACCACCTGAAGATATTCCCGCAAAAATACCTTCTTCTGCAGCCAGCCGTTTGGTCATGTCTTCTGATTCTTTCGGAGTAATATCTATGATCTGGTCAACCTGACTGCGATTATAGATTTTTGGAAGATAGGCTTCCGGCCAGCGTCTTATACCGGGAATACTTTCTTCCCCTTCGGGTTGCACGCCGACAATCTGTATTTCCGGATTTTTTTCTTTCAGAAATTTCGATACACCCATAATTGTGCCGGTAGTCCCCATGGCACTGACAAAGTGGGTGACCTTTCCGTTTGTATCACGCCAGATCTCGGGGCCGGTACCTTCATAATGTGAACGCGGATTGTCCGGATTGGCAAACTGATCCAGCACCCGGCCCTTGCCTTCACGCTGCATCTGTTCTGCCAGATCGCGCGCACCTTCCATACCGGCTTCCTTGCTGACCAGAATAATCACGGCGCCAAAGGCATACATGGCAGCACGTCGTTCCATACTCATATGCTCTGGCATGATCAACACCATTTTGTAACCGCGGATGGCTGCAGCCATGGCCAGTGCAATACCGGTATTACCGCTGGTCGCCTCGATTAATGTGTCACCCGGTTTGATTTCACCACGTTCTTCCGCATGCTTGATCATGCTGACCGCCGGCCGGTCTTTTACCGAGCCAGCAGGATTATCACCTTCCAGTTTGGCCAGGATTAGATTGCTGGTATTACCGGGCAGTCTTTGCAACCGGACCAGCGGTGTATTACCGACACAAGACTCTATGGTTGGAAAATTGATCCGGGACAATTCCAGTTTGGATGCAGGTGTATTCATAGGAAGGTGATTTTGCCAGATTCAGGCAAGAGAAACGAGCACCCCATGCAATCGGAGTCAGAATATTCCGGTATATGATATAAATTATTTTCCTTAAAACATAACCGCTATTCGCAATCCCTAAAAATTGTAGTACAAATCCAGCCGGAAACGGTTACCGTCTTCTGCGGTAGTTATGGCATCCACAAGATACAGACGGGCACGAAGATTAATATTATGTGTCAGCCAGTGACGTGCCTCGAATTCATGTCCCTTGATATTGCTGTTAACCTCCTGCCGGTTCATGCCCCAACGCGTCCAGTCCGACTGGGCATAAGAGGCATTGATAGCCAGTTTCTCGATGTACGCATACTTATAACCGGCATGCCAACGGCCTTTATTACCTGCCGTGCCATGACGTCCGGCATACATGATGCAACAAATCCACTCCTGTCATTATTGAAAGCGGCAGTGACCGGATCAGGATCATCTGCTGCGTAAGATTCAAAATTATGTATGATATCTCCACCCATGCGCACATAATCAATCCCGAAGGCATTTGCAAATATAGCTTTGTCTGCCTGCCAGGAAAAAATTCCAATCTGGTAATCACGGGTTCCATTACCATCCAGCAAATAACGTGAATTATCCGCACCATTCAAGACAAACAGACCTGCACTGCCTGTAAAGGTCCAGTCTGGAACAGGGTTAAATGTCATAATGGCCTGCCCGGCACCCATACTGCCGGCGATATCATAAGCTCCATCAGGTAACCCGAAATATCCGCCCCGCAATTCAATGTCTGGCCATGTATTCGGGATTCTGTATAAAGCGAAACCGCCTGCAATCGTGGCGTTATTGCTCCAGAACATTTCATTATTGTTATGTGCCCAGAACGGAAATTGATTTCGGCCAATCCAGGTTTGCACTGCACCGGAATTCAATTGCACAAACCACTGCTCCAGAACTGCGCTGAAGTCATCATTATCACCACCACTGAAATCAGCAATAGTAATATTTGTAGATTGCTGGCTGAACTCAGGACCGGTACGTGCGCATACCTGAAACAGCAAATTATCCGTGGGCAAATACCGCAAGCCAAGACGGGCACGCACACGTAATCGCTGACGGTCATCACGCGGCACACCAGCTGCATTTTTTGAATCGTAATCAGTTTCATAGCGAATTCGTGCCTCACCGAATAACTGAATTGTTTCAGCTTCATTGAGATACAGTTCCGCAGTGGTAGGAGCAGGCCATAGAAAAACAGGAATGAAAATGAAATACGCCAGTCTGGGCCAACGGCAGTTGCGGGGATAATCCATAATATAAATATTATTATTATTTTAAAAAGTTGAATTCAGGACTCTATCCTGAAAAGCTGAATCAATCCTTAATCAAGCAGTGCCCTCGCGAGAATCAGTGCATCCTCACGACCTATATAAGCCGGATAATAATCCCGGCGCATGCCCACTTCATCGAAACCGGCGCGTTGATAAAGTTTGATGGCATATTGATTGGAAGGGCGAACTTCAAGAAATGCTGTGTCTGCGTGATGACTTTTTGCGATTTCCAGCATGTGATCCAGCAGTAGTGCGCCATACCCCTTGTTCTGAAGATCGGGTTCAATGCAAAGATTTAATAGATGACACTCACCTGCACCAACAGACATCACGCAATAACCAATGATTTCACGGTCCAGTTCCAGTATCCAGCAACAATATCCGACACGCAGGCAATCCTGGAAAATCGCTACTGTCCATGGATGATTGTAGGAACAATTTTCAATTTCCATAATGTCATGGAGATCTGCATCCTTCATGGGCCGGAACGATGGCGCTGGGTTTTTTAAAACTGCGCTCATGTGATCGTTTTATATAACTTCATGGCCATTTGCAGGTCCTGCCAGGATTTGCGTTTCTCTCTGGGCGATCGTAACAGATAAGCCGGGTGATAGGTGACCACAACCGGGATATTACCTTCCGGATATTCATAACGGTTGCCGCGCATCTGCCCGATGGGTGTTTCTACCTTCAGAAGGTTCTGCGCTGCAATCCTGCCAACCGCCAGAATAATCTTTGGTTTGATCATCGCAATTTGTTGCTTGAGATAACCCTCGCAACACACCACTTCTTCCGGTCTCGGGTCGCGATTATCAGGAGGGCGGCATTTCAGAATATTCGCGATATATACCTGTTCACGCTGTAAACCGATGGCACGCAACATGGCATTTAACAACTTGCCGGCACGGCCAACGAAAGGTTCACCTTGCATATCTTCATCACGTCCCGGGGCTTCGCCAATGATCATCCAGTCGGCATTGATATTTCCCACGCCGAATACCGTCTGCGTCCGGCCCTTGTGCAATTCACATTTCGTACAGGCAGCGACCTGTTTACGCAGTGACTCCCATTCTGGTTGGTCAATGCCTGTGTCAACCATCGGCATATGAACCTCATCAACTCCTGGCACAATATCATCTGCATTGCCATCCCTGGGAACATAAATATTAATTCCCATTTTTTGCAGACAATACTGTTGTTGTGTGTTCAGTCCCATAATATAAATTTAGCTACTAAATTAAGCGAGTGCAGCAATTTTGAGGTTCATATTTGTTGGGGATGCTTAGCCGCCGGCTCCAGTATCTTGTTCAACGCATTGATGTAAGCCTTTGCCGAGGCGATCACGATATCAGTATCAGCACCCAGCCCATTCACAATGCGGCCGCCCTTATCGATACGTACTGTGACTTCGCCCTGCGAATCTGTGCCGGTCGTAATGTTATTTACCGAATACAACTGCAGATCAGAACCGCTGTGCACGATGGACTCGATGGCCTTGAAGGTTGCATCCACAGGACCGCCACCTTTGCTGTTACTGTGCATCTCTTTTCCATCAAAAGCCAAAGTCACATAAGCATCCGGCGTTTCGCCTGTTTCACTGGTGACCTTCATGGCCACAAGTTTGATACGTTCCTGTGCAGTTTCCTGAATGGTATCAGACACCAATGCCTGCAAATCCTCGTCATAGATTTCATGCTTCTTGTCGGCGAGTTCCTTGAAATTATTAAATGCAGCATTCAAATCCTCTTCGCGTTCAAACACAATCCCGAGTTCAGTCAGGCGCGAACGGAAAGCATTGCGGCCTGAGTGTTTACCCAACACCATGCGGTTGGCATGCCAGCCAACATCCTGCGCACGCATGATTTCGTAAGTCTCGCGGCTCTTCAATACACCATCCTGATGAATACCGGATTCATGCGCAAACGCATTGGCACCGACGATGGCCTTGTTCGGTTGTACCGGAAAACCGGTAATAGTCGAAACCAGACGCGAACAATGCACAATCTGTGTAGTATCAAGAGTAGTTTCACAGGGAAACACATCCTGACGTGTGCGCACAGTCATTACGATCTCTTCCAGTGCTGCATTACCGGCACGCTCACCTAGTCCGTTAATCGTACATTCCACCTGACGTGCACCATTGAGCACAGCAGACAAGGAATTACCGACAGCAAGGCCCAAATCATTATGACAATGCACCGAGAATATGGCCTTGTCTGAATTCGGCACGCGTTCGATCAACTGCCGGATCAAATCTCCAAACTGATGCGGCAGGTTATAACCCACTGTATCGGGAATATTGACTGTTCTGGCACCGGCATCAATGACAGCTTCAAGCACGCGGCAGAGAAAATCGATCTCTGAACGCCCGGCATCTTCAGGTGAAAACTCCACGTTATCGGTATATTGACGTGCGCGTTTCACCGCATGTACGGCCTGGGCCAACACCTGCTCCGGTTCCATGTGCAATTTATGCTTCATGTGTATCGGTGAAGTCGCAATAAAGGTATGAATACGTGACGATGCCGCCGGTTTCAAGGCTTCCGCAGCGGCATCAATGTCCTTGTCCAGCGCACGTGCCAAACCGCAGACAGTACTGTCCTTGACCATCTTGGCGACCAGTTTGACCGCCTCGAAATCATCCGGGCTGGCTATGGGGAAGCCTGCTTCAATCACATCCACGCGCATCTTTTCCAATGCCTTGGCGATGCGTAACTTTTCATCCTTGGTCATGGATGCCCCGGGACTTTGTTCGCCATCCCGGAGAGTTGTGTCAAAAATAATCAATTTATCTTTCATGTTCCTGCTCCGTCACTGATGTCCATACTAACGTTGGCAGTATGGACGAGACAATATCTATTAATCCGCTATGCGGATGATGTGAGATCAATAATGTAAAAAGAGGTGGTTTTGCCCGTTAGGGCAGCAGGAACAGCACGCCAGACAGGGATGCCTGGAGGGACAAGAAGATGTTGAATTTTCTGCTGTTATGAATCATGGGTAGAAATATAGCGTCATTCCGGATATTTGCAAGGGTTTAGAACACATTATTCTCTCTTGGTTTCCTGTGCCTTGCGGCTCGCCCGGTATTTTCTAATCTCCATCAGCGTGTATACCGGGCCGGAAGTCGCGTAAAACAGAGAAATCAGAAACAGCACCATTGACGGTTCACTGGCGATAAATACGAACACCAGCACCATAATTAGTCCGGCAATGAAGGGTTTTCGGCCCTTGAGATCAAACTGTTTGAAGCTGTGATAACGGATGTTACTGACCATCAGGATGCCGGCAATGACGGTGAGGGGAAAACTGATAAACAAAACCGACCCGCCATCATCAATATCCAGAGTTTCGCCAAACCAGATCAGTCCGGCAATCAATGCGGCCGCAGCCGGGCTGGGCAGACCCTGGAAATACTGTTTACCTGCACTGGTTGCCTGGGTATTGAACCGGGCCAGGCGCAATGCCGTTGCTGCTGCATAAATAAATGCCGCCAGCCAACCGAGTTTACCAAGACTTTCAAGTGACCATTGATAGATCACCAGTGCAGGAGCCAGACCAAAAGAAACCATATCCGAAAGGCTGTCATACTGCACGCCGAAGTCACTCTGGGTGTTGGTCATCCTGGCAATACGACCATCCATTCCGTCCAGGATCATGGCAACAAATATAGCAATTGCCGCAGAATCAAACTGGGAATTCATTGCGGCAACGATGGAATAAAACCCGGCAAACAAAGCCCCTGTAGTAAACAGGTTGGGCAAAATATAGATTCCGCGACGCCGTTGCATCATTTCATTAATCCCTCAATCGATATTGTATATCTGATTTTATCAGTAACAACTATATCAGAAGCAGGGGAATAATAGTGAGAGTGTGGGGATCGATTTGGTATGGCGGGCCAGGTTTACTCTACGGGATTGTTGCCTTCATCATGTATTACACTGGCTGTCCCTGTATTATGTACCAGCTGTGCAAGGATGCCGGAACCTGAACTGATACGGTCACCGGGTTTTACATTTATTTTTGAGTTTTTTGGCACCAGCACATCAACCGTTCCGCCGAAATAAAGATAGCCGCAACGCTGACCATGGCCAAGCCGCTCACCGGAGTGTGCATAAAAACGAAAACTTAAGGGACCGAACAGATTCAAATAAACCACTACAACAACTTCATCACCTTCATCACTCCTGATGCGAAAGGCAAATTTAGGTTTAACGGTTTTACCCTCCGGACGTCTGGTCCACTGGTTAACAATCTTGCCTTCCATCGGACTTCTCAGCGAATAGATATCAAACAGGGACATTTTAATCCTTATCTGTAGTGCTTCCCGTTGCACCCACGGATCATTGACGTTTTCAACATTCAGTACCTTGCCAAAAACCGGACAAACAATTGCCAATGGGGAAGACGTAACTTCCTGTGCCGGATCGCGCAAGAGGAAAAGGGACACGAGCAGGACTAACGCAGTCACTGCTGTAGCAGTATTGCCGAGGTAATACCAGGCAACACATAAAATAATAAACAGCACACCAAGCACTACCCATCCTTCTCTGGCGATTATGGGATAACGGTTACTTGGCATAGGGGTTAAAACGTAGTTGTCTATTAGCGGTTTGTCATTTCGAGCAAAGCGAGAAATCCGGTTTCATATTTTTATAAAACAAGATTTCTCGGCCGCTGCTCCCGGCGCGGCTCTACCTCCTCCATCCATGGAGTCGTCCCTGCGGTCGAAATGACAGAAAGTACTAATAAAAGCTTAGTTCTTGTCGTGATCGACAAGTTTATTCGCCTTGATCCACGGCATCATGGATCGCAGCTTCTCACCGACAACCTCAATCTGATGTTCGCGGCTGATGCGGCGCATGGCTTTCAATGATGCAGCACCACTCTGGTTTTCCAGAATAAACTCCTTGGCAAACTGGCCGGTCTGGATTTCTCTCAGGATTTCTTTCATCGCCTTTTTGGATTCTTCAGTGACAACACGCGGCCCGCGGGTGAAATCTCCGTATTCCGCAGTATTGGAAATTGAATAACGCATGTTGGCGATGCCGCCTTCGTAAATCAGATCGACAATCAGCTTGGTTTCATGCAGACATTCAAAATAGGCCATCTCCGGCGCATAACCCGCTTCGACCAGTGTTTCGAATCCAGCCTGGATTAATGCGGTAATACCGCCACACAATACGGTCTGTTCACCGAACAAATCGGTTTCGGTTTCTTCCTTGAAGGTAGTTTCGATTACACCGGCACGGCCACCGCCATTGGCAGAAGCATAAGACAGTGCCAGTTCTTTTGCTGTACCCGAAGCATCCTGGAATATGGCGATCAAGGATGGTACGCCGCCACCTTGCTTGTAAGTTGAACGCACCAGATGGCCTGGACCTTTCGGCGCAATCATGATCACATCCAGATCCTTGCGTGGCATAATCTGCTGAAAATGAATATTGAAACCATGGGCAAAGGCCATGGCGGCGCCCTTCTTGATATTGGGTTCAATTTCGTCACGATAAAGTGCCGCCTGATGTTCATCCGGCGCCAGCACCATAACGACATCGGCCCATTTAACAGCATCAGCGATTGATTTAACGTTAAGACCGGCATTCTTGGCTTTGCCTGCAGAACCTGAACCTTCACGCAAACCGACACAGACATCCACGCCGGAATCCTTGAGATTATTGGCATGGGCATGACCCTGTGAACCATAACCGATAATGGCCACCTTTTTTGACTGTATGAGTGAAAGATCCGCGTCTTTGTCGTAGTAAATATTCATTTGCTTTACTCTCTGAAAAAATTTGAAAAAAATACTTTGTCATTTCGACCCCCGTATCAAGTACGGGGCAGGCTCCGGGAGAAATCTGAATTTATAGATTTCTCGCGATGCTCGAAAAGACACATCAATAATAGATACTTAAATCCCCTTTTCGCCCCTGGAAATTCCGGACACACCGGAACGAACCACTTCCAGGATAGACTTATCATCCAGCGACTCAATAAAGGCATCCAGCTTTTCACCGGTGCCGGTCATTTCCACCGTATAGCTGCTGTCCGTTACATCAATAATCCGGCCACGGAAAATATCATTTAGACGTTTGATTTCCTCACGCGCCGGCCCTTTGGCCTGAAGCTTGATCAACATCAGTTCGCGCTCGATATGTTTGCTCTCACTGAGATCAATAACCTTGATGACATCCACCAGCTTGTTCAGGTGCTTGGTGATCTGTTCGATGATTTCATCCGAACCGGAAGTCACCAGCGTCATGCGTGAAATGGTTGGATCCTCGGTCGGCGCAACAGTCAGTGATTCAATATTGAATCCGCGTGCAGAGAAAAGCCCGGATACCCGCGACAGGGCCCCGGCTTCATTTTCCAGAAGCAAAGATAATATGTGGCGCATGGTTCAGGCGAGCTCTCTTTCGGGGGCGAGATGCATCTCGTGCTGTCCCTTGCCGGAAGCAATCATTGGATACACATTCTCGGTTTGATCAGTAATGAAATCCATTAACACCAGTTTGTCTTTCATGGCCAAAGCTTCCTTCAGGGCACCTTCAACATCACTGGTTTTATCAACTAGCATACCAACATGGCCGAAACTCTCTGCGAGTTTCACAAAATCCGGTAATGCGTCCATATAGGAATGTGAGTAACGTCCGGCATAAAAGAATTCCTGCCATTGCCGCACCATACCCATGTAACGGTTATTCAGGTTGATAATCTTGACCGGCAGATTGTATTGCAGGCAGGTGGACAGTTCCTGTATGCACATCACCA
>Ga0214472_10004913_pt1 | contig 14067 bp, 9 predicted proteins | sample RVTome_6_FD_207662 | JGI IMG/M metagenome (GOLD analysis project Ga0214472, IMG submission 207662) | Soil microbial communities from uranium-contaminated site in the Upper Colorado River Basin, Wyoming, United States - RVT140D175 | ecosystem: Environmental > Terrestrial > Soil > Contaminated >... | reverse complement strand
CAGGGTGCGTCGGACGGCTTGACCGTACTGCCGGTACGCTCCGCGCCGCCCTCCTGCCCTGTCGCGTGCTTGAGCCGGCGCAGGCCACAGGGAGTATGAGAAATGCGGGCTAGTCGTACTTTCGCGTGTCGGCGATGACCATGCCGTCATTGGGCAGGCTGCCGGGCGGTACCAGTTCGACGATGCCGCGCAGCTTGCAGACGCCCTGCACGGTCGCCTCGAGGGCCGACACTAGGGCGGCATCGCCGGACGCCGCTTCCGCCTTGAGCGTCATCACGTCCTGTTCGCCCGTGCGCGACACCACCAGCCGCAGGCGGCCGATCTCCGGATGGCGCCTGCCGATCTCGGCGACCTGCTCGGGCCGCACGAACATGCCCTTGACCTTCGCCGCCTGGTCGGCCCGGCCCATCCAGCCCTTGATCCGCATGTTGGTGCGGCCGCACGGGCTGGTCCCGGCGAGCACCGCCGACATGTCGCCGGTGGCGAAGCGGATCATCGGATAGTCGGCGTTGAAGCTGGTGACCACCACCTCGCCGACATCGCCCGCGGGCACCGGGTCACCGGTTCCAGGCGTGACGATCTCGACGATCACGCCCTCGTCGACGATCATGCCTTCGCGCGCCGGCGACTCGTAGGCGATGCTGCCGAGATCCGCCGTGCCGTAGCATTGCAGCACCTCGATCCCGCGTCCCGACAGCTCCGCGCGCAGGGACGCCGGCAGGGCCGCCCCCGACACCAGCCCCATGCGGATGCTCGATGCATCGCTGCCGGCCTTGTCGGCGGCGTCCAGCAATATCTTGAGATAGTCGGGTGTGCCCGCGTAGGCGACCGGTCGCAGCGCGGCGATCACCTGAACCTGCATTTCGGTATTGCCGATGCCCGCCGGGATCACCGCACAGCCGAGGGCACGGGCGCCGCTCTCGAACATGTGTCCCGCCGGGGTCAGATGGTAGGCGAAGCTGTTGTGGACGATATCGCCGGCGCGGATGCCGGCGGCGTGCATCGGCCGTGCGACCCGCCACCAATCGCCGCTGCTACCTTCCGGATCGTAGATCGGTCCCGGGGACATGAACAGCCGCGCCAGCCGTCCGGGGGCGACCGTGGTGAACCCGCCGAAGGGAGGCGATTTCTTCTGGTACGTTGCCAGGTCGCTCTTGCGCAGCACCGGCAGCGCGGCCAGAGCATTGCGCGACGTCACCTGGGCGGGGTCCACGCCGGCCAGGAACGAGGCCCAGCCTGGCGCCCTCTCCGTGGCCATGGCTATGAAACCCGGCAGTCTCGCAAACAGGTCGCGCTCCCGGATCGCCGGATCCCTGGTTTCCAGGTCGTCGAAGTAGGATCTGTCTGTCATTTGGGTCCTGGTCCGGTCCTCGGGCACGCCGACGCCCCGGTCAGGCGAGCCAGCGCTTGCGCCGCTTGTAGTGCTTCACGTTGCGGAAGGACTTCCTGTCGGCGCCGGCGATGCCGAGATAGAACTCCTTCACATCCTCGTTCTCGCGCAGGGAGTGCGCCTCGCCGTCGAGCACCACCCGTCCGTTCTCGAGGATGTAGCCGTAGGTGGCGTATCTGAGCGCGATGTTGGTGTTCTGCTCGGCGAGCAGGAAGCTCACTTCCTCGTCCCCGTTGAGCCGCTTGACGATCTCGAAGATCTCCTCGACCAGCTGCGGGGCGAGGCCCATCGACGGCTCGTCGAGGAGGATCATCTTCGGCCGCGACATCAGGGCCCGGCCGATCGCGGTCATCTGCTGTTCGCCGCCGGAGATATAGCCGGCGAGCGACGTGCGCCGGTCCTTGAGCCGCGGGAAATAGGTATAGACCAGGTCGAGGTCCGCCTTGATCGCACCCTGGCCGTCCTTGCGGGTATAGGCGCCGGTCAGCAGATTCTCCTCGACGGTCAGATGGCCGAAGCAGTGCCGGCCTTCCATCACCTGGATGCAGCCGCGCCTCACCAACTCGTTGGGCGACAGGTCGTGGACCTGATCGCCCGAGAATTCGATCGATCCCTTGGTGACATCGCCACGCTCGGCGTGCAGCAGGTTCGAGATCGCCTTCAGCGTCGTCGTCTTGCCCGCGCCGTTGGCTCCGAGCAGGGCGACGATCCCGCCCTCCGGAACGTCGAGCGACACACCCTTGAGAACCAGGATGACGTGGTCGTAGATGACCTCGATATTGTTGACCGACAGGATCGGGGCGGCGGCGGTTGCGGACAAGGGTGCACTTCCTGGAAATTCGCGTCCTCGCCCGGCCTGCCTGAATGAGCAGGCGCCGGCCGGGCGAGGAGAGGCTCGGTTAGCGAGAACAGACTCGCACGGACCCTAGTTGCAGGGCTCCGCACGGGCTGGCCACGGGGCATTCTTCTCCGTGTACTCCATCGCCGCCTGCTCCAGCATCGGCCGGACGACGTCGGTCATCGGCGTGATCCAGTCGGAGACCTTCTTCCAGCCCTTGCCGTCCCACTCCTGGATGTACATGGGGTGGGAGCCGGCGTGGTCTTCGCAGGTCACCTTCATCGGGATGGTGAAGCCCTCAAGGCCAAGTTCCTTCAGTCGTGCCTCGTCGAGATTCATGTTCTCCATGCCCAGGCGCACGTCCGTGGCATCGACCACCTTCTTGCCGGTGAGCTTCTGGGCCGTAGCGATCGCCTCGGCCGTCACCACGGCGTTGATGACGCCCCGGTTGTAGAAGTTCTCCCCGACCTTGGACTCGTCGGCGACCTGGCTCTTGCCGGCCTTGACGACGTGCTTGAGGATGTCCTGGATCGCTGGGAAGTCGGTGCCTGTGCCGTGGAAGTTGACCGACTTGTAGCCCGTGGCGAGGTCGCCCGCCGGACGGGCATCGTCATCGCTGCCCGACCACCAGACGCCGATGAACTTGTCCATCGGAAAGCCGATATTGCCGGCTTCCTTGACCGCCGTCGGGTTCATCGCACCCCAGCCCCACATGATCATGTAGTCCGGGTTGTCCTTCTGCACGTTGAGCCAGATCGAGCCCTGGTTCTGCATTTCCTTGCCGGGGACCGAATACTGCTTCAGCGTGAAGCCGTACTTCTCCGCGAATTGCTCCAGCAGCGGGATCGGCTCGCGGCCGTAGCCGGACTCCAGGAAAATGAAGCCGATGGTCTTGCCCTTCAGCTTCTCGGGCCCGCCGCCTTCCTGCTGGCCGATATACTTGATCACCGTCGAGGCCTGGTCCCAGTAGGTCGCGGGCACATTGAACACCCACGGGAAGGTCTTGCCGACCGCGGCCGCCGACAGGCCGTAGCCCATGGCAAGAACCGGGATCTTGTCGACGGAGGCCTTGGGAATCAGCTGCAGGGTGATGCCGGTCGAGTAGGGATTGTAGATCAGCGCACCCTTGCCCTTGGTCGCCTCGTAGCACTCGACGCCCTTCTGGGCGTCGTAGCCAGTCTCGCACTCCTCGACCGTGACCTTGACGCCGCCGATGCCGCCATCGCGCTCGTTCAGCATGGTGAAATAGTCGTGCATGCCGTTGGCGATCGGGATGCCGGAGCCCGCGAAGGCGCCGGTGCGATAGGTCAGCAGCGGTACGTAGAGCTCGTCTGCGGCCACCTCGGCGGACGTTGCGACCGAGCCGACAACAACGGCGACCGCCGAGGCGGTCAGAGCCAGTTTTCTGAGTTTCATGAGCGTTTCCTCCACTCCCTTATTGCGCGTGACCCCGTTGTCGGGACCGACGCTTGCCATTGCCATTCTCTGTGGCAGGCGGCGGCATTTCCGCCGCCCTTGCCTTCGAGGCTAACACCGCCCTGTCGAATGGCAAAACCGATATCCATTCCTTTGCCTAATGCTCGCGTCCCCACCCTCAATAGGGGAACGGCCACCGCCTGAGCTTCTCCTTGCCGATTCGCCACAGGCGCGCGAGACCGTGCGGCTCGACGATCAGGAACACCACGATCAGGGCGCCGACGATCATGAACTGCAGGTGCTCCACCGTCGCCGAATTGATGCTGACGCCGAACATGCCGGGAGCGGCACGCAGGAAAATCGGCAGAACCCAGATGAAGGCCGCGCCCATGAACGAGCCGACCAGGCTGCCGAGACCGCCGATGATGGTCATGAACAGGACCTGGAACGAGACGTTTATCGAGAAACTGGTGGCTTCCGCCGCGCCGAGCCACAGGAACACCATCATCGCCCCGGCGACACCGCAGTAGAAGGACGACACCGCGAACGCCAGAAGCTTGGTATTCAGCAGCTTGATGCCGATCAGCTCGGCCGCGATGTCCATGTCGCGCACCATCATCCATGATCGGCCGACCCGACCGCGTACGATGTTGGACGCCACCCAGGTCAGCAAGACGACGATCCCGAGGACCACGAAGTATCGGGTCAGCGGTGTCGCGGTCGGCCCGACGATGGCGATGTCGAACACCTTGCGCGTCGGCACTTCGATGGCGCCGGAGATGTTGTCGTTGTAGAGCCACGACACCCTGATGAAGCACCACTCCAGGAAGAACTGCGCCGCCAGCGTGGCAATCGCCAGGTAGAAGCCCTTGATCCTCAGGCTGGGCAGCCCGAACACGATCCCGATCCCCGCCGCCGCGAACCCCGACAGCAGGATCAGCACGATGATGTTGGTGTCGGGAAAGTAGGTCGTCAGCTTGTAGCAGGCATAGGCGCCCGCTCCCATGAACGCACCGGAGCCGAGCGATAGCTGGCCGGCATAGCCGGTCAGAAGATTGAGCCCGATGGCCGCCAGCGCGAAGATCAGGAACGGGATCATCACAGCGTTTAGGAAGAAGGCGTCGCCGACAAGCGGGATGCCGACGAAGGCGATCGCGAGAATCGCCGCGACTCCGAGCCGATCCTGAAGAATCGGAAAGATCGACTGGTCGGCAGCGTAGCTGCTCTTGAATTGACCGACTTCGCGATAGAACATTCCTACCCCCTAGACCCGCTCGATGATCTTCTCGCCGAACAGGCCCTGCGGCCTGAACATCAGGAACACCAGTGCGATGAAGAACGCCAGCCAGCTGTCGATGCCGCCGCCGACGAGCGAGCCCCAGTAGAGCTCGCCGACCTTTTCGCCCACACCGATGATCAGCCCGCCGACGATGGCACCGGGCACGGACGTGAAGCCGCCGAGGATCAGCACCGGCAGGGCCCTGAGCGCGATGATCTGGAGCGCGAAGCTCACGTCCGACTTGGCCGACCACATGATGCCGGTGGCCAGCGCCACGATGCCGGCCGCGAACCACACGATCACCCAGATCTGATTGAGGGAGATGCCGACGGAAAGCGCCGCCTGGTGGTCGTCGGCCACCGCCCGGAGCGCCCGGCCGATCCTGGTCTTGCTGAAGAAGACCGCCAGGGCCGCCACCAGGATGATCGCCGTCGCCGCCGCGGCGACGTCGAGCTTCTGGATCACCACCCGGCCGAACGGCAGGTCGAGCCTGTAGATGCCCCTGGGCAGGCCGAGCTCCTGCGAGATCATCACCTTCGGATCGCCGCCGAACACGAATTCGCCGAAACCGATCAGGAAATAGGTGAGCCCGATGGTGGCCATGAACAGGATGATGTCCGGCTGGTTGACCAGCGGCCTCAGCACCAGCCGCTCGACCGAGATGGCGAGCACCAGCATCACGCCGATGGCCAGCGCCAGCGAGACATAGGCGGGAATGCCCAGGGCATGGAACCCGACCAGCGTCAGCGCCGCGAACACCACCATGATGCCCTGCGCGAAGTTGAACACGCCCGAGGCCTTGAAGATCAGCACGAAGCCGAGCGCGATGAGTGCGTAGAGGGTGCCGGCGACGAAGCCTTCCCACACCACCTTGATGAAGAAGGCGGGGTTTGATCCCATCTCGACGAATGGGTTGATGAGCACGTTGTAGAGAACTTCCATCGCCCGCCCCTCAGTGCGCCACGCCGAGATAGGCGTCGATCACGTCCTGGTTGCCCTTGACCTCATCCGGTGTGCCGTCGGCGATCTTCGCGCCGTAGTCGAGCACCACCACCCGGTTCGACAGGTCCATGACCACGCCCATGTCGTGCTCGATCAGCGCGATCGTCGTCCCGAACTGGTCGTTCACGTCGAGGATGAAGCGCGACATGTCCTCCTTCTCCTCGAGGTTCATGCCGGCCATCGGCTCGTCGAGCAGCAGCAGGTCCGGCTGCATGGCCAGCGCACGCCCCAGCTCGACCCGCTTCTGCAGCCCGTAGGGCAATTGCCCCACCGGCGTCTTGCGGATGTGCTGAATCTCCAGAAAGTCGATGATATCCTCGACGAACCTGCGGTGTTCGATCTCCTCGTCGCGCGCCGGCCCGTAGTGGAGCAAGTGCCAGAAGAAGCTGCGGTTCATCTTCAGCACTCGCCCGGACATGATGTTGTCGAGCGTCGACATGCCCTTGAACAGGGCGACGTTCTGGAACGTCCGTGCGATCCCCTGGGACGCGGCCACATAGGGGCGCATGTCCTGGCGCGTCTCGCCCTTGAAGGTGATGGAACCTTCCTGGGGATGGTAGAAGCCGTTGATCACGTTGAGCATCGAGGTCTTGCCGGCGCCGTTCGGGCCTATGATCGCCCGGATCTCGCCCTTGATGATGTCGAAGCTCACGTTCTGGATCGCCCTCACGCCGCCGAAGGACAGCGAGATGCTGTCGACCTTGAGCATGACCTCGCCGCCGCCGGTGGCCGCAGACGCCGTCATTCAGCCGCCTCCCTGATGGCGGGTTCGGCCGGATAGACGGTCATGTCGCGGATCTCGATGTTGCCTTCGACCACACCCTTGCGGCCATCCTCGAAGGTCATTTCGGTGCGGATGTGCTGGCGGTGAACGGCCGGATCGTAGAGCGCTTCGATCAGCGGCGCGTAACGCTCGTGGATGGTGCTCCGGCGTACCTTGGCCGTCCGCGTGATCTCGCCGTCGTCGGCGTCGAGCTCCTTGTGCAGGATCAGGAACCGCCGGATCTGCGCCCCGGCAAGCTCGTGTTCGCGCGACAGGTCGCGATTCACCTCGTCGACGTGACCCTCGATCATGGCGTAGACGTCAGCGTTGGCCGCCAGTTCCTGGTAGCTGCCATAGACCACGTTGTTGCGTTCCGCCCAGTTGCCCACCGCCACCAGATCGATATTGATGAAGCAGGCGCAGTAGTCGCGGTCGTGGCCGAATGCGACCACTTCCTTGATGTTGGGATAGAACTTGAGCTTATTCTCGATGTATTTCGGCGGGAACAGGGTGCCGTCCTTGAGCCGGCCGACGTCCTTGGCACGATCGATGATCCTCAGATGCCCCTGGTCGTCGATGAAGCCGGCATCGCCCGAATGCACCCAGCCATCGGGCGTCTTGGTCTCCCTGGTGGCCTCCGGGTTCTTGTAGTACTCGACGAACACGCCCGGCGAGCGATAGAGCACCTCGCCGCTTTCGTCGACCTTGATCTCCACCTGGATGCTGGGCGTTCCGACCGTGTCCGCGCTGATCTGGCCGTCGGGCTGGGCGGTGACGTAGACGCTCGCTTCCGTCTGGCCGTAGAGCTGCTTGAGGTTGATGCCCAGCGACCGGTAGAAGCGGAAGATCTCCGGCCCGATCGCCTCGCCCGCCGTATAGGCGACCTTGACCTTGCTGAAGCCCATCTGGTTCTTCAGCGGGCCGTAGACCAGGATCTCGCCGAGCGAGTAGAGCAGCCGGTCGCCGAGGCCGACGCTCTCGCCATTGAGAATCCTCTCGCCCACCCGTTTGGCGACACCGAGGAAATGGTCGAACATCTTCTTCTTGATCGCGCCGGCATCTTCCATGCGCACCATGATCGAGGTCAGCGTGCTCTCGAAGATGCGCGGCGGCGCGAAGAAGAAGGTCGGCCCGATCTCGCGCCGGTCCTCCAGCACCGTCTCCGGGCTTTCGGGACAGGATATGCAGAAGCCGGCCGCGTAGGCCTGGCCGTAGGAGAAGATGTGGTCGCCGACCCAGGCCATGGGCAGGTAGGCGATCACCTCCTCGTCGACGGTGAGATGGTCGAACTCGTTGGCGTTGACGGCGCTGATCATCACGTTGTCCTGGGACAGCACCACGCCCTTTGGGCGGCCGGTCGTTCCCGAGGTGTAGAGGATGATCGCCGTGTCCTTGCCCGAGCCCTTGGCGATCTCGTCGCGCCAGGCCCGATCCGCCTCCGGGCCGGCGGCCAGTGCCGCGCGGCCGACCTCCTGCACATCGTCGATCGACTTCAGCCCGTCGACCGCGTAGCGATTCAGGCCGCGATGCTCGTCATAGATGATGTGGGCAAGGCCCGGGTAGCTCTCGCGAATCTCGAGCAGCTTGTCGACCTGTTCCTGGTCCTGGCACACCGCGGCCACCGCCCCGGCATGCTCGAGCACGAAGGTCATCTCCTCGGCGACCGAGTCCTGGTAGACGGGAACGGGAACGGCGCCGATCGACTGGGCCGCGACCATGGTCCAGTAGAGCCGCGGCCGGTTATCGCCGACGATCGCCACCTTGTCGCCGCGCTTTATGCCCAGTTCCGTCAGCCCGACGGCGAAGGCCCGCACCTCGTCCAGGACATCCTTCCAGGACCACGCCTGCCAGATGCCCAGATCCTTCTTGCGCACGGCCGGGCGGTCGCCGAACTCCCGGGCGTTGCGCAACAACAGCTTCGGAAAGGTATCGTCACGCTCGACGGACGCAATCCCAGTCCCCACCCTGCTCTCTCCCTTTTCCCATCCGGCTCCGCCCATTCGCAGGCGGCTTTCAACCGGACACGGTCGCACGTTCTTATTGTTGTTGTGCGTCCTTCTTCTTGTTCTTATGCGCCCCTGGCTCAGAGCGCCCGCGCGATGCCGACGCGCCTCGAAAGTGGCCTTACTGAGCCTCAAATGCCATGCCAAGTCCATTCACATTTGATCGACGACACCATATCCCAATTGCCTGTCGAGGCAACTCAAACCGTTGCAAACAGGCGAGTTTCGCACGCTGGAACGGTGCCCGGCACGGCCTCGCAGCGTCAATCGGCGCCCGCCGTTCTGCCCGGTTCCACCGTGGCGCACCTGTCCGTGCATCCGGGTTATACACGGTCATTGTATGGCAGTTATCGGCGCGGGTTCGCAACCGGTTGAGGCGATGTAAAGAATTGTAAACGGCTTTGCCACACACCCGGCACGAGCCGAAAATCGCGTTATGATCGACGGGTGGCCAAAGCGGCCGTTGGAACTGCGTCATGGAAACCGAGATCGAACAGGTCGACTTCCGTCCCGATGAACCGGAGATCGGCGATGCGGAGTCCCGAAGGCGGCAGGAGTATCTCCAGACCGCCCTCGACCATCTCGACGACGGCTTCACCGTCTACGACCTCGATCTGCGGCTGGTTGCCTGGAACCGGCGGTTCTTCGACCTGGTCGATTTTCCCATCGAGGAGTTCGGCCATGTCGGCAAGCCGTTCGAGGACTTCATCCGCTTCAATGCGCTGCGCGGCGAGTACGGACCGGGCGACCCGGACGAGCTGGTCGCCGAGCGGGTTCGCCTTGCCCGCCGCTTCGCCGCCCACACGATGGAACGCCGCCGCCCCAACGGTACCGTGCTCGAGGTCCGCGGCAATCCGGTGCCCGGAATCGGCTTCATTACCGTCTACAAGGACATCACCGAGCGCAAGATGGCCGAGCAGGCCCTGGCCGCCAGCCATGACGATCTCGAGCGGCGTGTCGCCGAGCGCACCCGCGAGCTGACCGAGGTCAACGCCAAGCTGATCGCGGAAGGCACCGAACGCCGGCGTGCCCTGGAAGCCCTCAGGCAGAGCGAGGAATGGATCCGCCTCATCGCCGACGGCATGCCCGTCCTCATCGGCTATGTCGATGCCGAGCAGCGCTACCGCTTCGCCAACCGCCAGTTCGAGGCCTGGATCGGCCTGCCGCCCGAGGCGATCGTGGGCCGCCGGGTCGACGAGGTGCTCGGCACCAACATGCACCGCTCGATCCGCGAACAGATGGCCATCGCCCTGACCGGCCGCACAGCCAGCACCGAATTGCGCCTGCGCCTACCGTCGGGCAAGTGGATCGACGCGATCTCGACCTTCATTCCCCATTTCGGCGACGGCGGGGAAGTGCTCGGCTACTTCATCCTCGCCCAGGACGTCACCGACCACCGTCAGGCCGAGACATCCCTGCGCCATGCCCAGAAGATGAAGGCGGTGGGCCAGCTCACCGGCGGCCTCGCCCATGACTTCAACAACCTGCTGACGATCGTGATCGGCAACCTGAACCTGCTGCGCGAGCAGCTCAGCGACGACGAGTTCACCCTGTCACAGATCGACCCGGCGCTGGGCGCGGCCCGGCGCGGCGCCGAGCTGGTCAAGCATCTGCTGGCCTTCAGCCGCAAGCAGCCCCTCCAGCCGAGGCATGTGGAGGTCGGCGCATTGATCGGGGGCATGACCGACCTGCTGCGCCGAACGCTCGGCGCCGCCATCCGCATCGCCATTGTCCCCTTCGACGAGCCGGCGTGGATCGTCGCCGATCCCAATCAGATGGAGAATGCCCTGCTCAACCTGGCGATAAACGCCCGCGACGCCATGCCCCGGGGCGGCGACCTGACCGTGACCGTCGACGTTTGCCCGGCCGGCGGCACCGCGGCCGAGCATGTCCGCCTGGTGGTGCGCGACACCGGCATCGGCATGCCCGCTTCGGTCGTCGAACGTGCCTTCGAGCCGTTCTTCTCGACCAAGGGCATCGGCCGCGGGCACGGCATGGGCCTCGCCATGGTCTACGGCTTCGTCCAGCAGTCCGGCGGCGGGATCGTCATCGACAGCCGGCCGGGCGCCGGCACCTCGATCGACATCCGCCTGCCGCGGGTGTCCGCGGCCGCCGCGGCCGAAAGTCCGGGCCGCAGGATCGCCCCCGAGGCCGACATTCCCACCGGCACCGAGAACATCCTGGTCGTCGAGGATGATCCCCACGTCCGGGCCTTCACCGCGGCAGCCCTGCGCGACCTCAACTATACCGTTGTCGAGGCTTCGGACGGCGACGCCGCGATGGAGATTCTGAAAGCCGACAGCCTTGTCGACCTGATGCTCACCGACGTGGTCATGCCGACGGGGGCCAACGGCTTCGATCTCGCCAGAAGCGCGCTCGCGATGAGGCCGCAGGCCAAGGTGCTGCTCATGTCCGGCTATCCGGACGAGGCGATGTCCGCCTCCACGGTCGGCGATGCCGCCGTGCCCTTCCTCGCCAAGCCCTTCGAAAAGCACCAGCTCGCCGCTGCGGTCCGCAACGTCCTCGATCGCTGACACGGGCATGCGCATTGACGGTCCTGCCCCGGCGCACTACTGATCGGGGCACACCCAACCGCCGCGCGAGCCATGGTCGCCAAGCCCAGGATCCTGATCGTCGACGACGAGCCCGACATACGCTCGCTGGTCATCAATTGCCTGCGCATGGGTGGATTCGACGGCCTGGCCGCCGCGGACGGCAGCGCCATGCGCCGGGCACTCGCCAGCCACCCCATCGAGCTCGTCATTCTCGATCTGACTCTCGACGGCGAGGATGGCCTGACCCTGTTGCGCGAGCTGGACGCGGCGCACATCCCGGTGATCATCCTCACCGGTCGCGGTGAGCCGATCGATCGGGTGATCGGCCTCGAGCTAGGCGCCGACGACTATCTTGCCAAGCCGTTCGAGCCGCGCGAGCTGGTCGCCAGGGTGCGCAGCGTCCTGCGCCGGGCGCGGCCCGCCGAGGCCGAGGTCGATCGCGAACGGATCGCCTTCCACGGTTTCCGGCTGGATCTGGCGGCGCGGCGCCTGGTCAAGCCGGACGGCACGGACGTGGCATTGACCGCGGCCGAGTTCGATCTCCTGGTGGAGCTCGCGCGCAATCCCAACCGCGTCCTCGACCGCGACACCCTTCTGGAGAGCACCCGCCATCGCCGCGGCACCCCTTACGACCGCAGCATCGACATCCACATCGTCAATCTGAGACGCAAGATCGAGGCCGATCCGAAGAACCCGCGGATCATCAAGACCGTGCGCGGTGCCGGCTACGTGTTCACTCCCGGGAACGATGCCTGACCGTCAGGCGACGGCCTTCCTCGCCGCCTTGCCGGCGCGATAGTCGGCCAGCAGCGCGGCTTCCGTGGCCTTGGCCTCGGCGAGATGGCGCTGCTTGACATGGCCGTAGCCGCGGATGCGCTCGGGCATCCGGGCGATCTCGACCGCGAGGTCGTGATTGTCCGGCGTCAGCGTCTCGATGATTTCGCTCACGATCGCCTCGTACGCGCCCATCAGGCCGCGCTCGGTCCGGCGCTCCTGCGAATAGCCGAATATGTCGAACGCGGTGCCGCGCAGGCCGCGCGCCCGGGCAAGCCAGCGGAACGCGGTCATCATCCACGGCCCGAAGGCCTGCTTCCTGAGATGGCCGGTGTCGGGGTCGCGCTTGGCTAAGATCGGCGGCGCGAGATTGAACTCGAGCTTGTAGTCGCCGTCGAATTGCGCGGCCACCTGGCGCTCGAACGAGCCGTCGGTATAGAGCCGGGCGACCTCGTACTCGTCCTTGTAGGCCATGAGCTTGAAATAATAGCGCGCCACCGCCTCGGCGAGCCCGCTCTGCCCGCCGGCCCGGCCGGCTTCGGCCCGCTCGGCGCGGTCGACCAGGTCCCTGTAGCGCGCGGCATAGGCCGCGTTCTGGTAGTCGGTGAGGAAGGCGACCCGGCGCTCGACCAGCTCGTTGAGGCCATGCGAGGCATGGTGCATGTCGTCCGCGCCCGGCTCCGGCGCGATCAGCGCCTCGACCCGGGCGAGATCGTGAGCCGCGCGCCGGCCCCAGATGAAGGCCTGTCGGTTCATCTCCACCGCAACGCCGTTGAGCTCGATCGCCCGATCGAGCGCCTCGCCCGAAACCGGGATCGTACCCTTCTGCCAGGCGAAGCCCAGCATGAACAGGTTGGCCGCGATCGAGTTGCCGGTGAGTGCCGTGGCCAGGCGCGTCGCTTCCACGTAGTCGACCCGTGCCTTGCCGGCGCGCGCTTCCATGGCCACGTTCATCAACCGAGACGGCAGGACGTAGTCGGCATTCTGGGTGAAGTCCGCCGGCATGGCCTCGTGGCTGTTCACCACCATCTTCGTGTGGCCGCCGCGCACCGTCGACAGCACCTTTTCCGATGCCGCCACGATCAGGTCGCAGCCCAGCACCAGGTCGGCGCCGCCGGCGGCCACCCGGATGGTCTGGATGTCCTGCGGCGTGGGGGCCACCTTGAGATGGGCGATCACCGAGCCGCCCTTCTGGGCGAGGCCGGCCATGTCGATGATGCCGCAGCCCTTGCCCTCCAGATGCGCCGCCATGCCGATCAGGGCACCGACGGTGACCACCCCGGTGCCGCCGATCCCGGTGACCACGATCGAGTACGGCCGATCCACGTCCGGCAGCTTCGGCTCGGGCAGGACCTCGAACAGGGTCGCATCCGCACGCTTGCCGAATTCCGCCGCCTTGCCCTTGCGCAGGGTGCCGCCCTTGACGGTCACGAAGCTCGGGCAGAAGCCCTTGAGGCAGGAATAGTCCTTGTTGCACGACGACTGGTCGATCTGGCGCTTGCGGCCGAATTCGGTCTCCGCCGGCACGATGGCCACGCAGTTCGACTGCACGCCGCAGTCGCCGCAGCCCTCGCACACCAGTTCGTTGATGACGATGCGCTTGTCCGGGTCCGGGAAGGTGCCGCGCTTGCGCCGCCGCCGCTTCTCGGCCGCGCAGGTCTGGTCGTAGATCAGGACGGTGAGGCCTTCGATGTCCATCAGCTCGCGCTGGACCCGGTCGAGCTCCGAGCGGTGATGGATCTGGGTGCCGAACGGCCATTCGATGTCGCTCGGATACTTGTCCGGTTCGTCGGACACGATCACCACTCGCTTGGCGCCTTCGGCAGCGACCTGCCGGGCGATCTGCGACACCGTCAGCCCGCCCTCGTGAGGCTGGCCGCCGGTCATGGCCACCGCGTCGTTGTAGAGGATCTTGTAGGTGATGTTGACCCCGGCCGCCGCCGCCGCGCGGATGGCGAGGATGCCGGAATGGTTGTAGGTGCCGTCGCCGAGATTCTGGAACACATGGCGGCGGGTCGAGAACGGCGCCTCGCCGATCCAGTTGGCG
>Ga0214472_10004911_pt1 | contig 14068 bp, 13 predicted proteins | sample RVTome_6_FD_207662 | JGI IMG/M metagenome (GOLD analysis project Ga0214472, IMG submission 207662) | Soil microbial communities from uranium-contaminated site in the Upper Colorado River Basin, Wyoming, United States - RVT140D175 | ecosystem: Environmental > Terrestrial > Soil > Contaminated >... | reverse complement strand
GTCTTTTGGAAACCCGGTTGGAAATGCATAATGCAAACGAATCCATTCCAATCCATCTATATCCGACAGCCTGCTCATTAACTCTGCCAGCTTTCGTTTGCCATAAAGATCAATTCCATAAAAAGTTGAATCCTGCGCGATCAATAACAATTCCTTTACTCCATTTCTGGCCAGATTGCGGGCTTCTGTGACCAATTCTTCTATCGGTCTGCTAATGTGATTTCCACGCATTAAGGGAATTGCGCAAAATGAACAAGGCCTGTCACATCCTTCAGAAATTTTCATGTGAGCGTAATGGGTGTTAGTTGTAGTACGCTCACCCAACAACTCATACTTGTAGCTGGCTTTAAATCTTCTAAGTAATTGTGGAAGTTCCCTGGTGCCAAAAAAAGCATCAACTTCCGGAATTTCCCTTTCCAGGTCTTCCTTATATCGCTGAGACAGACAGCCTGTAACAAAAACTTTATCAATCAGACCTTCCTTCTTGGCATCTGCATACCGGATAATTGTATCAACCGATTCCTGCTTTGCGTTGTCAATAAATCCGCAAGTATTTATTATGATGATATTAGCATCGTCTTCCTGGTTTTCATGAGTCACATCTATCTTGTTCCCTCTTAGCTGTGTTAATAATACTTCTGAATCCACCAGGTTCTTAGAACATCCCAGGGTAACAATATTTACTTTATTTTTTCTTGCCTTTGTTTTCAACTCTTCTCTATGAATCTGCAAAATTAGTTTATTTTGGCATTCAGGAAGGGAAATAAGGGAATTACTCGTTTGGTTTCAAAGTGTCTTATATTTGAATTTTGAAGGATTGAGAAAAGAAAGCCTTATAATAAGACTAGCATTCACCCTTGCATTGTTGTTGATTGTTTTCGTTTCATGCAGAAGGGCACAAAATTGCACTCCGGTATCCAGAGATTTTGTGATAATTCAATTTGTTGATTCCCTGGGAGTACCCAAAAACGAAATACTTACAATTACCAGCGCTGCTTCTGACAGCATTTTGGTTACGGCGAACCAGATTACTACCCAATTTAATCTACCCCTCGATCCCTTCCGGGACAATGTTACTTATCTGGTGACCCAATCCGGCATAGAAAATTGGATCACGCTGGGATACAGAAACGCAGTTTTTATCAATTCAGATGAGTGTGGACCTGAGTTTGTGTTCTCTGATCTGGCAATTTGGGGCACTTCATATGACTCTGTAAGACTTGTGAACACGCGAATCTTAGAAGGTATCGATGTAAATGTTCGGATTTATGATTATTAGAATTTTATTCCTAATCCTGATAGGCGTTCCGGTAACTGTATTTGCTCAAAGCAAATGGGTTCCAAGTGCAGTTAGAGTAGGGGTAGATTTATACGATATCGTTCTTACAACCGTAAAATCGAATCGCACCATATATGAATTTAATGCGGATGTAGATTTTCATAAATATTTTTTCTCCTTTGACTATGGTATCTTTGAAGGGAGTGAATCGAACGTGATATACGACTATTCATCCAAAGGATATTTTTGGAGATTGGGACTTGATATTAATCTAACTCCATATGAAAAAAGCAGGAGTGTCGTTTTTTTTGGTCTTCGTTATGCGGAAGCGGCCTTCGATGACAAGGTGCAATTCGATTTCAATTCCTACTACTTTGGAAATGGAAGGGTTATAAGGGAGAATAAAGATTTGTACGCGACCTGGTACGAAATGGTGATGGGATTGAAAGTGCCGATTTGGAAGTTTGTCCAATTGGGTCTGACAGGAAGAATGAAATTCGGAAGGAACATGAAGACCAGCAACAGCCTGGAATCACTACTGGTACCGGGGTATGGCCGTGGAATTAGCCGGACAGAATTCGCAATCAATTATCACTTGTTTTTTAGAATTCCATTCAGGAACAAGCCAATTCCACCTAAGCCTGAAAGAAAAAAGGCAGCCGTTGAGGCCGCAACTCAGTCAGTAAATTAATTCCTTTCTGAGAACAATGAATCAACAAATTCAGCTTTATTGAATACTTGCAGGTCTTCCGGTTTTTCACCTACACCTATATATTTAACCGGAATCTTAAATTCATCAGAAATTCCAATAACAACACCTCCCTTGGAAGTGCCATCGAGTTTTGTAATAGCTATGGCGGTAACATCGGTAGCCTTTGTAAATTCTCTTGCCTGAATAACTGCATTTTGCCCGGTACTGCCATCCAGAACCAGTAACACTTCGTTTGGAGCATCCGGTCTGAATTTCTGAACAACTCTTTTAATCTTAGAAAGTTCACTCATTAAATTTATCTTCGTGTGAAGCCTCCCCGCGGTATCGATGATTACGACATCCGCTCCCTGGTCCATTGCAGTTTTCACAGTATCGTATGCCACAGATGCCGGATCCGTATTCTGACCATGCGCGACAACAGGTACGCCAACTCTGTTTCCCCATTGTTTTAACTGGTCTACCGCTGCCGCCCTGAAAGTATCAGCCGCCCCCAGTACCACAGATTTTCCAATTCTCTTAAATTGGGCTGCCAGCTTGCCAATTGTCGTAGTTTTACCGACTCCATTTACTCCAACCACAAGAATTACATAGGGTTTTGCTGTTTTTGGAATTTCGAAATCTGTTAAATCACCGGTATTATTTTCTTCCAGGAGCTTTCCTATTTCTTCTCGTAAAATCTTGTCCAGCTCTGAAGCATTAAGATATTTATCCCTGGCAACCCTTTCTTCTATCTTCTGAATAATTTTGATAGTGGTTTGAACTCCCACGTCTGAAGAAATAAGAATTTCCTCAAGGTTATCCAATACCTCCTCATCTACAGCAGATTTTCCGAGTACTGCTTTACTTATGCGGGTAAGGAAATTTTCTTTTGTCTTTTCCAGACCTTTATCAAGCGTTTCCTTTTTATCCGGTGAAAATAATCCTTTGAATGCAGCCATTGTTTTTGCCTGTCAATAAAATTATGGGTTTAACACAGTCGTTGCAACCTGCAACAAACAAAAAAGTCCCGAAGCGGGACTTTGAACAAAAATTTTAGGCTGGCCTTTATTTTTTAGCCAATACTTTTTGAACATCCTCCTGAGGAACTATTTCCTCTTTGAAAGTGTAGGCTCCGGTTTTTTCAGAACGCACCATCCTGATTACCTTGGCGAAGTTTTTAGCTTCTTTATTCTTTAAGGTTGCAACAACTTTCTTTGCCATGATTTACTTAATTTCTTTATGTAAGGTATACTTCTTCAAAATCGGATTGTACTTCTTTAATTCCATCCTGTCAGGGGTATTTTTCCTATTCTTGGTAGTAATATATCGGGATGTACCGGGTTGCCCGCTGTTCTTATGCTCGGTGCACTCAAGGATTACCTGAACTCTGTTACCTTTCTTTGCCATTTTCTATTTATCTCCTAAATTAAAACCTATTTTCCAGTATAAAGCCCATTCTTTTTGGCCTCCCGTAAAACTTTTGAAATGCCATTCTTGTTGATAGTCCTCATGGTGGAGGCGGAAACCTTAAGAGTTACCCATCGGTCTTCCTCAGGAATATAGAATCTCTTGGTATGAAGATTTGGGTAAAACCTTCTTTTATTCTTGTTATTAGCATGAGAAACTTTATTCCCCACCATTGGCCTTTTTCCCGAAACTTGACAAACTCTTGACATCACAAAGATTTTTAGGAGTGCAAATATCGAAACTTTTTCAATTATCTCAAACTCAGACCCCGCATATTATGCTATGGATTGCCAATTTCGTATTTTTATCACCATAAATCGCGCTAATACTATGCTAGAATTAGAAATATCAGCCCAGCAAGCTATTGAACTGGAAGACAAGTACGGGTGTCATAATTATCATCCCTTGCCTGTTGTTTTATCAAAAGGAGAAGGAGTCTTCTTGTGGGATGTGGAAGGCAAAAAATACTATGATTTTCTTTCAGCATATAGTGCTGTAAACCAAGGGCATTGTCATCCAAGATTGGTTAAAGCTCTGATTAACCAGGCGCGGGAACTGACTCTAACTTCAAGAGCTTTTTACAATGATAAGCTTGGTTTGACTGAAAAGTTTGTCTGTGAGTATTTTGGTTACGATAAGGCTCTATTTATGAATTCGGGGGCGGAGGCGAATGAATCTGCAATAAAACTCGCCCGAAAATGGGGTTATATGGTGAAGGGAATTCCGGCCAATAAGGCAGTAATTGTTGCGGTTGGGAGAAATTTTCATGGTCGAACCACGACCATAATCTCCGCTTCTACCGACCCGGTGGCGCGCGCTAATTTTGGACCCTTCATGCCGGGGTTTGAGATTATCCCTTATGATGATATCTCAGCACTGGAGGGTGCTTTGCAGAATTCAAATGTTTGTGGTTTCTGGGTTGAACCGATCCAGGGAGAAGCCGGAGTTTACGTTCCATCTGATGGATATATGGCAAAAGTTGCTGAATTATGCCACCGGTATGATGTGCTATTGATGGCCGATGAGATTCAAACCGGGATTGGCAGAACAGGAAAACTACTTGCCTGCGATCATGAAAATGTCCATCCGGATATATTAATTCTGGGGAAAGCAATTTCGGGAGGCATGATGCCGGTGTCTTTGGTTCTTGCTTCCGATGCCATTATGAACACTATAAAGCCAGGTGAGCACGGATCAACATTCGGTGGAAATCCTCTGGCGTGTGCGGTTACGATGGAAGCTTTGCAAATAGTGAAGGATGAGAATCTTTCCCAAAATGCTCAAAAGATGGGTGAAATTTTCAGAAGCCGGATGGAAATGTTGGTTGATAAATTCGATATCATTAAACTGGTGCGCGGTAAAGGGCTCCTTAATGCTGTGGTTATCAATGACAGTGAGGCTGGAGATACGGCCTGGAATATTTGCATGAAGTTGAAAGAAAAAGGACTGCTTGCTAAACCCACTCATGGAAATATTATTCGGTTTGCACCACCTTTGATCATTGCTAAAGATCAGATTTTGGATTGCAGTGCCATAATTGAGGATACCTTTGATGAGATGTTTGGATAATTCAATTGTGAAAATACCTCTTTTATCAAAATCTTAAGTTCCCGAATTAACAGAAGCAGGCTCCATTATGATCCAAAACTAGCTAAATAATTCCTCGTCTCTTTCCAGCATCAAAATCGAAGACTGCGGTACTATAAGATACTTAACGCCTTCATACATAATTTCGATGGCACCCCGTTGCAAGAAAATTGCCAGGTCACCTTCCTTGGTCTGCAATGGGATGTATCTGATTTGCTCGTCTTTCTCTTTCCATGCCTCATCCTCTTCGGCCGGCACGGGAATCGGGTAGCCAGGGCCAACTTTCATTATGTACCCGCTTTGGATTTTTTCTTTTTCCTGAACGCCGGGTGGAAGATATAATCCGCTTGATGTCCGCTCCGACATCTTTTTTGGTTTTATTAAAACCCTGTCTCCAACGATGATAAGTTTTTGAAGCTTTGCCTGGTTACTCATAAATAATAAGTTATGAATTACTTTAATCTTCGGATCGTTCTATGAGCCGTTGATCAATGGATTTACGGGTTTTAGCACCAAGTTCTTTAATCTTGGTAGCTTTTGAAATCAAATTTCCCTGACCTTCCACCAGCTTTTTCATGGCAGAGCTATAGTGTTTTTGTGTCTGGTCGAGGTGCTTGCCCAGTGTCAACAAATCTTCAGTGAAGTTAACAAACTTGTCATACAACTCACCTCCCTGACGGGCAATCTCCAGGGCGTTTCTGTTTTGGTATTCATTCTTCCAGATGTTAGCGATGGTACGCAGGGTTGCAATCAACGTGGTTGGGCTCACCAAAACAATATTTCTATCATAAGCTTCATTGAATAAATAAGAATCATTTTGGACCGCAAGACTGAAGGCTGATTCAATAGGAATAAACATCAGAACAAAATCAAGACTTTTGACACCATACAAAGTCTGATAGTTCTTACTGCTTAAATCCCTGATGTGGGAACGTATGGAGGTCAGGTGACTTTTAATGGCTATTTTCGTATCCTCTTTTGTTTCAGCATTCACAAATCTTTCGTAGCTAACCAGTGAGATTTTGGAATCTATTACCAAATGCTTGTCATCAGGAAGGTTGATTACCACGTCCGGCTGGTACCGGCGTCCATCATCATGAACAAACACACTTTGCACAATATACTCCCTGTCTTTTACCAGTCCGGAATTTTCCAAAATGCTTTCCAGGATAATCTCACCCCAGGCGCCCATGGCCCGGTTATCTCCTTTTAGGGCTTTGGTAAGATTCTCGGCTTCCTTTGTCACCTGGATGTTCAGTTCTTTCAGCGATTTTATTTGTTCACGCAGAGCAGAATTCCATTCAATACTTTCTTTGGAATTCTGCTGCACAGTTTTTTCAAACTCGATAATGCGTTCACTCAGGGGTTTCAGAATACCTTCCAGATTTTCCTTGTTCTGGATTGTAAACTTTCTTGATTTCTCTTCGAGAATATCCTGTGCCAGATTCTTAAATTCAATGCTAAACCTTTCCTGCAATTTGGCAACCTCTTCTTTTTGTTGTTCAAATCTTTCTTTGAGGTTACGATAGTCGGCTTCATTGCCTGAAAGTCTGTTCGAAAGAGTGATCACCTTGTCACGTTCACGTTTCACCTCATCGCGGGCATTTTCAAGCAGAGCGATCATATCCTTGATCCGCTCATCGTAAACTTTTACAGCAGTTTCGTTTGAACTCAGATTACTTTTAAATCGATAAGTTGCCAGGAACCATGAAACTACGCCACCGAGAACTATCCCTAAAATGAACCATACAATTTCCAAAATGCGGTCAATGGTTATTTATATGCTATTTGGCAAGTTATCAAAAAAAGGATAATTTATCTTTTGGTTGTTTAAATATTAAAGGTTTCTGACCTTTGCAAACATGAAACCCCATTCAGGGAACATATACCTGATTCTTGCCTTTACTTTTTTGATTGGTAACAAGTTTGATTCAGTTAAAGCTCAGGATAAAGGTGCGGAATTTCTTGCAATTGCGAGGGATAATCTTAGGGAAGGTGATCGATTTTCTGCACTGATAACTCTTGATAGCGCTTTGCTGAAATCTCCTAAATATGCCGATGCTTATTTGTTGAGGGCGACCGTCAGAACAGAAATTCAGAATCTTGAAGGTGCTATAGAAGATCTTTCAAATGTAATCAGAATAGATCCGGGAAGGGCTGAAGCCTATTACCGAAGGGCGATGGTTTATTCTGATCTCGGATATCACCGCGATTACTGCCTTCGTGATTTATCAGAAGCAATTACTTTAGATAGAAAACAATCCCGGTATTATGTAGAACGGGCGCGTATCAGAGCTTCCTCAATCAACACTTATAACGGTAACAGGGAATATGACCTGGCTATAGATGACATTAACAGGGCTATTGCCGTTGAACCGCGCAACGGCAGACTCTACTATTTAAGGGCGGGTTACAAATTGAAACTGGAAGAACGAGACCAGGCTTTGCAGGACTACTCCAGCGCTATTGAGCTTGTTCCTGATAATGCCAGGTTTTATTCTGATCGCGGCCTGCTATATTTGGTGCTGGAAAATTATGAGAAATCCGCCCTTGACTATCGCAAAGCGATTTCATTGGATCCTGAAAATCCGGAATACTACAGAAACCTGGCACACGCATTTTATAATTATGGAAATTTCCGGTCTTCTATTAATGCTTTCTCGGAGTCTATTAATTTGTTAATTAAAAAAATCAGAGATAATAGTTCTAAAGAGGAAATGGCAAAAATTACCGATGAATTGAAAGAAGTTTATTTAATGCGCGGTTCTGCATTTGCCAACATGGGTCGTGAAGGAGAAGCTTGCGATGATTTCGGGAGATCAAGAGAATTGGGAGAAAGAAGGGCATTGAATTATATGAGAAAATATTGTGGCAAGTAGATGAGATTTGAGGAAATCCCAGGTCTTCCTGAAGTAAAAAAATCCCTGTTAAAATCCGTAAAAGAGGAGAAGGTTGCTCATGCACAGATCTTTGCCGGAATCGAAGGTGGAGCAAACCTTGCCCTTGCCCGGGCATATATCAGCTATTTATATTGCGAAAAAAGAACCGATTCTGATTCATGCGGTGAATGCCCTTCATGCCAAAAAAATCGAAAACTTGTCCATCCTGATGTTCACTTTGTTTATCCCATTCTTAACACCAAGGATGGCAAAAAGATAGATCCTATAAGCAAGGCATATATTAAGGAATGGCGTAGTTTCCTGCCATCCAATCCTTATCCGGTTTATGAAGACTGGGTATCTTTTTTTGGTGGTGAAAATAAAAAAGCAATTATTTACCGGGAGGAAAGCAGAGAAATAATTAAGGATTTAACCCTGGTTTCCTTTGAAGGTAACTTTAAGACTATGCTAATCTGGCTTCCGGAGTTGATGCACATTTCAGCTGCAAACGGCATATTAAAAATTCTGGAAGAACCCCCTCCAAAAACACTTTTCATTCTTGTATCCAATCAGGCTTCGCAGGTTATATCCACCATACTTTCGCGTTGTATCTCAATAAATGTTCGTCCATTTTTTGACAAAGAGATTGCTCAATTCCTGGTTGATATTGGAATGGGTGCTGAAAAGGCCGGACAAATATCTCACCTGGCGGATGGAAGTCTGAATATGGCATTTAAGCTGGAAGAAAATCTGGAGGATGATAATCATACACGATTGATCATATGGATGCGAGCTTGTTTTGAATTTAATGTAATGGAAATGGTGAATGGGAGCGATACCTTTTCGAAGAGATCGAAGATTTCTCAAAAGAGTTTATTTGAATACGGGCTGAATATGCTGCGCGAGTCTTTGGTAATTGGTTTTAGCAGCTCAATCCAGCTTGCCATCGAGTCAGAGAAAGCATTCATCCGGGATTTTTCAAAAATTATTGACTGGGAACTGATTGAGGAAATGTCAAAAGAGTTGGAGTCGGCAATTGTTTACCTGGAGAGAAACGCCAATGCGAGAATTGTATATTTAGACTTATCTTTGAGGTTTGCATCATTGTTTAAGCAGATAAAAACTGTAAAAAGTTAAAACTTATGAAATTCAGATATTTACTTTTATTCACATTAACCCTTTTATTAATGAGTGCCTGCGGAGAAAAAGATTACCTGGTCGTGATACACACGGAATACGGAGATATGAAGGCCATATTATATGAAGAGACTCCTCAACACAAAGAAAATTTTGTTAAACTGGTCAAGGAAGGATTTTATGACAGCCTTATTTTTCACAGGGTAATCCAGGGTTTCATGATCCAGGGTGGTGATCCGGATTCAAAAAATGCAGGCCGGGGACAAAGATTGGGATCCGGTGGGCCGGGATATACGATTCCGGCTGAAATACGAACCGGATTTTTTCACGAAAAAGGAGCATTGTCTGCAGCCAGACTTAGTGATCAAATAAATCCAGGGAAAGAATCCAGTGGCAGCCAGTTCTATATTGTCCAGGGGCAAACCTATGCCCCTGATCAGCTGAATGCAGATAATGTAAAATATGGGAAAATGGTGGGGCTTCTAAACAGGATGTTTTATGAAGGGAAGAACCCGGAATTATTACAGGAGTTTATTGCATTGCAGCAAGCCGGCGACATGGAAGCACTGAAGCGTAAAACATTTGAGTCGCTGTCAATTATAGAGCAGGAGTATGGTAAACAGACTTTTCCAGAAATTTCATCCCGGCAAATTGAAGCTTACACTAAGAATGGAGGGGCACTTCATCTGGATGGTGAATATTCTGTTTTTGGCAAGGTTGTGGAAGGCTTGGATGTGATTGATAAAATTGCGGCAGTGCCAACGGATCAGTCGGAACGTCCGACAACCGATATTATCATGATCATAACACTGGAAGAAATTACAAAAAAGGAAATAGCCAGGAAATATGGGTACTCCTACTCAGAAAACTAATTCGTGAAAATCCTGATTACAGGCTCTAATGGATTATTAGGGCAAAAACTTCTTGCCCTTTGTCTCAGAAAAGGAACCGAAGTAATTGCAACTTCACTTGGAAGGAACAGGTTTGATGATTCTCTTACATATTTAACAATGGATATAACCAATTCCGCTGAAGTGGAAGAAGTAATCGGAAAAACAAAACCGGATGTCATAATCAACACAGCTGCGATGACAAATGTTGACCAGTGCGAAGATGAAAAAGAGAGATGCCTTCTGCTTAACGTAGCTGCAGTAAAGAATCTGGTACAATCATGTGAAAAACATAATTCATTTCTTGTTCATCTTTCTACTGACTTTGTTTTTGATGGAAGTCATGGACCTTTAAATGAAAATGACAAACCAAATCCGGTTAATTTTTATGGTGAAAGTAAATTGAAATCGGAACTGCTGATTCAGGAAAGTAAATGTGGATGGGCGATCGCGAGAACCATTTTGGTTTATGGCGTATTGCAAAATATGAGCCGCTCAAATATAATCTTATGGGTAAAGGAGAGCCTGGAGAAGGGTATAGAAATACAGGTTGTTGATGATCAATTCAGAACTCCAACCCTTGCGGAGGATTTAGCGGATGGATGCTACCTCATTGCAACCAAACAGGCTGCCGGTATCTGGAATATCAGCGGCAAAGATTTACTGACACCCTATCAGATGGCAATCAAGACTGCGGAATTTTTCAATCTTGACCAAAATTTGATAAAAAGAACAAACTCTTCCGCTTTCAGGCAAAGGGCGGTACGGCCACTAAAAACAGGTCTTGTAATAGAAAAAGCGCAATCTCAGTTAGGTTACAACCCTCATTCTTTTGAAGAAGGAATTCAAATTGTAGCGGAGCAAATGAGTCAAGCAAATTGAGTGAATTAACCGATTAAATAAACCAAATTTTGATTTCTGAGTACATTTTATCATATTCATAAAATTTTAGAAAAACCAAATTTTTAAAACTATGTCAACGTCACCAAGTTCAGGGGATAGGGGTCAGTGGGGATCAAGTTTTGGATTTATCATGGCTGCGGCGGGTTCAGCAGTAGGATTAGGAAATATTTGGAGATTTCCCTACATAACCGGACAAAATGGAGGCGGAGCGTTTGTATTTGTATACATCCTCTGTGTATTGTTAATCGGATTGCCTTTAATATATAATGAAATTGCCTTGGGTAGAATTACGGGTAAGAGCACAATAGGTGCATTCAGAGATACCGGCAGTAATAAGTTCTTCATGATATTTGGTGCAATTCTGGCATTGATGGTCAGCTTCTTTGTATTGAGTTACTACGGAGTAATCGCCGGCTGGACCATTGGATATATAGTAAGTGAATTTACTCATTTCATAAAAGACTTTGATACATTCAGATCTTCATCCGCTTTAGTTCTGCCTTTCTTTGGTTTGTTTATGGTACTAACCATTGGAATCGTTCTGGGCGGAGTTTCCGGAGGAATAGAAAAAGCTTCAAAAATATTAATGCCGGTGCTTTTCATCCTGCTAATTGGGGTAATGATTCGCAGTTTGACTTTACCTGGTGCCGGAGAAGGAGTTCGGTACTATTTATATCCCGATTTCAGTAAAATTACCGGAAGAGTCGTTCTTGCAGCTTTGGGACAGGCGTTCTTTTCCCTTTCAGTAGGATGGGGAATTCTGATTACGTATGGCTCCTATCTTCCAAAAAGTCAAAATATTGTAAAATCCGGAATGTGGATTGGACTTATGGATACCGGGGTAGCGTTATTAGCCGGATTAATGATTTTCCCCGCTGTGTTCGCGTTCTCAAAAGATCCTGCAAGTGGAACAACCCTGGTATTTCAGGTTCTTCCGGAAATTTTTGACTCTATGCCTGCCGGTGGAAATGTTGTTGGTGCATTATTCTTTCTGTTGTTATGTATCGCCGCCCTGACTTCCGCGATTTCCATGCTGGAAGTTCCTGCTTCTTACCTGATAGATGAAAGTAAGTGGAGCCGTAAAAAGTCGGCTTGGACGGTAGGAATACTTGCCTTTTTAGTTGGGATTCCAAGCGCGCTTTCGGGAGGTGCTTCCCATTTGTTTACCGAACTTACAATTCCATACTTCGGTGGAACCGTAAAAACAGGTTTCCTGGATATTATGGATGCTATCTTTGGTGAGCTATTCATTGTTGTTGTAGCACTCATGACCAGTGTTTATGCAGGATGGTTTACCAATACCAGAAAACTTGCTGATGAGATTGCCCATGGATCAAAGTTATTTAATAAACGGATTGCAGGAAGTTTAACCTGGTCAGGCTTGTGGGTATTCTTTATTAAATATGTATGTCCGATAGTAATAGGGCTTGTTCTTCTAAGCACAACCGGAATTATTTAGCTAGTTTGCGCCGGCGGAATTTTCCAAACATAGATATTTATAATAGTCCTCCCTGGAAACAGGGCTTCTCCATATTAGTTCTCCCTTGAGATCAAAATATGCAACGATGTGGAGATCCGTTTCTGCCAGGAATTTTCCACAGACAAAAATTCCTTCATTTTCGGTTCGCAAGTAATTAATTTCACTAAAAACTGCCGGAATGATGTCTCCAATTCCCGTAGAAGCAACTCCTGAGCCTCGTAAAGTGCTGTAAATAATAACCTCCTTAGCATTAGGTAATTTTACTCTCTTGAGATTAAGCAGCGAAATTGAGTCATCATTTTGTAGATTTTTCAATTTAAAATTGTTTCCCTTGCTTACGAGCGCTTGCGTATTGGACCAAAATTCAATTTTTGTATAATCAAATGGAAGAATTATTTTGTTGTTTACATTGATGATTCCTGATTTACCGTTCTTACTGGCGATAACAAGGGAGTCCCCATAAGGTTGAGGCCGGGTGTCAAATTGTGGCTGGATAACTTTCCTTGAAGGATAATGAAATACTCCAAATTTCCCCTTCTTAAGTGTCGCGACAAAACCATTATTATAGGTTCCAATGCCCTCATATTCAATAGGTAAAACATTTTGACCCGTGGAGTCACTTAACCCGGATAATTTCTTTTCTTCAACTAAAAACAGAAAGTCATTAATGGGTTTGACTTCATCAAACCATCCTGCCAAAATCTTTTTCCCCTCAGAATTATACAAACGTTTAACTCCATCCTTGTCAAATGTCAGGAGAAAACTCTTACCAAGTGGTGCCTGTTGTTTAAGCAATTTGTAGTTTCCTGAATTTGAGAAGTCTAAAAGTTGGTTATTCTCAAAATGAGCAAGATTTTTCTTTTCGGAAAAGGAGACATATATGTTATCGCTTAGAATTTTTAATGAATCGTATTGCGTATTCTTTGATTCGGCAGGTTCAAATATGCTCCACCTGCCATTGCGTTTATATCCAAGCTTTGATCCATAAATAGAATAGTTTTGAATTGAATCAACAAGAATTTTTCCTGAATGGGAAAATAATTTTGTTGTGACTTCACCTTTTGAAATCCAATAATTTTTAAAGTGACTAATCTCCTGAGTTGCGGCAGGAATTATTTCTTTAAGATTCTCGTCCAGTAAAACTTCCTGATTAGCGCTAAAAGATAAGAATTCACCGCCAGTTAATTGTTCCACATCCTCAAAAGGGAATTGGGAAGGCTGTGCGTTGGTTTGGTTGTAAAGCTCTTCGATATTGAAAAGCCCAAGCTTTCCGTTTTTTTCCAGGGCAGCAATTTTACCATATCCTGTAATTGAAGTCAGGTTATCACTAAAGATGATTTTCTGGAATGGATCCATCAAGCCCCATCCTTCAGCTCTTCTAAATTTGAAAATGGAGTTTGATAAAAGTTCAATATCCCTAAAGGAGGGCTCAAAGAAGACATACCCATTTTTGTGGATTAATCCCTGTCTGCCATGCACGGAAATCCGAATAAATCCATTTCCCAAATCTTTAACGCTATCTGCCTGAGTTTGAAAAACAAGATCCTTGCTCCTGTTGAACAGGCTGATTTGGCTTCCGTTTTTAACCTGGATCAAATCACCTGAAATCAAGCTGCACTTTAACGCATTATTGGGGTCTTGAAAGTCCGGAGAGATAACCATGTTACCTTGGCTGTTAATAAATCCGACCCTCTGATTCTCTATAATAGGAATCAGAAATCCGGATTCATTCTCTAATAATGTCCGCAATGAATC
>Ga0214472_10004910_pt1 | contig 14069 bp, 10 predicted proteins | sample RVTome_6_FD_207662 | JGI IMG/M metagenome (GOLD analysis project Ga0214472, IMG submission 207662) | Soil microbial communities from uranium-contaminated site in the Upper Colorado River Basin, Wyoming, United States - RVT140D175 | ecosystem: Environmental > Terrestrial > Soil > Contaminated >... | reverse complement strand
GAGGGAAAAAAGAACAATATTTTCTCGATGAAAATAAACTCAACAGTCATCTTTTCACCCAGGCGAGTGAAAATTTAAAAGTTGAAGTTATCGGGCCCGAAAAGACCATTGTTGAAGGTGCTTTTTTCGTTGAATTACTTGAAAAACTGTCCGTTTACCAGAAAATTGTGGCCTTCATGAATCGTATGAACATATGGGAGGAAATGCTTTATTTTCTTCTCGAAAATGGCATACGGTCGGCTGACCAGTTTAAAGAAGAATCCTTTATCAATGATCTGAAAGTTAAACTTCCCGAAGACAAACTGGTTATCGGTAATATCCGTTCGTGCCGGTGGCGACCCGACTGTTACGAGTTGGATATAGCCGTACGTGGTAAGGTTCAGATAATGATGACTCTTGGACCACAGATACCCCTCATCAACGAATATAGGACTGCTTTGAATCTTTTTCCGACAATTCATCCGTTTATCCAATCAGGTTTTAATATTATCTATACCGGTTTAAATAAACAGGAGAAGGAAATAAAGGCTGCTGACTGGATTGAGATGTTGAAGGTTATTCGTGATGAATCTTTTAAAGGAAGTCATCTTCAGCGTTACAAAGGTCTTGGTGAAATGAATCCTGAACAACTCTGGGACACCACTATGAACCCCGAAAACAGAACACTCATGCAGGTTTCAATAGATGATGCAGAGCAGGCTGATGATATATTCACAACACTGATGGGCGATAAAGTGGAACCAAGGCGGGAGTTCATTCAGAACCACGCACTTGAAGTAACGGATCTCGATATTTAATTACGATGAACCGGACTTTTTCTATCCTCCTTGATGGTTTTGCTTTTAAATAACCGCTAAGGGGTGTCAGTGGCTTAAAAAATCTTTTCTAAGCCACTAAAAGTTCCCTCTCTATAATGAAGTTAATTACAAAGCAGATATTCTCTTATGAGCACAGATACTGAAAAAAGCGGTGAAAAATTTTCTATAATTTCCATAGAAAAAGAGTTACAGAAATCCTATCTCGAATATGCCATGAGTGTCATTGTCGGCCGGGCATTGCCGGATGTCCGTGATGGATTGAAGCCTGTACATAGAAGAGCTCTCTTTGCTATGCGGGAACTTGGCGTTCATTATAATCGCCCTTATGTCAAATCCGCCAGAATTGTCGGTGATGTCATTGGTAAGTACCACCCCCATGGTGATACTGCTGCCTATGATACGATAGTGCGGATGGCCCAGAGCTTTTCCCTTCGTTATCCCTTGGTTGATGGACAGGGCAACTTCGGATCCATGGATGGGGATTCTCCTGCGGCCATGCGATACACTGAAGCGAGAATGACCAGAATTGACAGGGAGATTGTCAACGATCTGGATAAGGACACCGTCGATTGGATTCCCAACTACGATAACTCCCTTAATGAACCATCGGTTATGCCGAGTAAGGTACCAAATTTACTAATCAATGGTTCTTCTGGTATCGCAGTTGGCATGGCAACAAATATTCCCCCTCATAATCTGACGGAGGTTATAGATGCTCTCATTACCATGATAGATGATCCGAACCTGACAGTGCATCAGCTTATGTCTATCATAACAGGTCCCGATTTTCCGACAGGTGGCCAGATTTGTGGGCGAGCCGGAATTCGAGAAGCATATGAGACAGGTAGAGGAATAATTGTTATTAGAGCCCTTACTCATATAGAGAAAATTAAGGAAGGTAAAAGAGAAGCAATAATAGTTACAGAAATCCCCTATCAGGTTAATAAAGCATCTTTAGTTGAAAAAATAGCCGAACTTGTAAAAGATAAAAAGATAAATTCCATTTCTGAAGTGAGGGATGAATCTGATAGGCATGGTCTCAGAGTTGTTATTGAACTGAAAAAAGATGAAATTTCAGAAATAGTCATTAATCAGCTTTTTACAATGACTCAGATGCAGAAATCTTTTGGCATCATATTGCTGGCTATTGTCAACAATAAACCGGAAATACTTAATCTTAAGCAGATATTGGAACATTTTATCGTCCATAGAAAAGTTATAATTTATAGGCGAACTGCTTTTGAGTTGAGGAAGGCAGAAGAAAAAGCACATATTCTTGAAGGTCTTAAAATTGCTCTTGATAATCTTGATGACGTAGTAGCTCTCATTAGAGCGTCAACAAGCCCACAGGATGCAAAAGACGAATTGATTCGCCGATATGAACTCAGTGAGATTCAAGCGCAGACTATTCTCGATATGAGATTGCAGAGATTAACCGGGCTGGAAAGAGAGAAAATTATCCGGGATTATGAAGAAATAATGCTCGAAATAAAGAAATTGAAGGAAATTCTCGCAGATGAAACTTTGGTTATGAAAATAATTAAGGATGAGTTTTTTGAACTGAGGGAACAATATGGAGATGATAGGAAAACTGAAATAATAGATGCAACGAATGAAATTCTTCCTGAGGATATGATAGCTCCCGAAGATATGGCCGTTACGGTCACACACTCAGGATATATTAAAAGAAATCCGGTATCCCTTTATAGATCCCAGAATAGAGGGGGCAAAGGTGTAACTGCTGTTAAAAATATTGAAGAGGATTTTGTTTCTGATCTTTATGTAGCGTCTACCCTGGATATTTTCTTGTTTTTTACCAATCAGGGCAAGGTGTTCTGGAGAAAAGTGTATGAATTGCCTCTTGCGGGCAGAACTGCCAGAGGTAAGGCAATTGTCAACCTGCTTAATCTTGCAGAGGACGAAAAAATTGCCGCTATTCTGCCCATTGTCAGTTTCGAAGATGAATCAAATAATAAAACCATCCTTATGGTCACGAAATCCGGACGGATTAAAAAGACCAGCCTTCAGGAATTCAGCAGACCATTACGCAAAGGAAAACGTGCACTTACCATAAATGAGGGTGATGAAATAATAGCCGCTCATGTCCTCAACGGCAATGATACAATCCTCTTAGTGACAAAGAAAGGAATGTGTATTCATTTTGATGAGACCGATATACGGACTATGGGAAGGACCGCAGCTGGGGTGAGAGGCATAAGGCTTGGCGCAGATGACATCGTGATCAGCGCTATTGTCATCGATTCCAATAACTCCATTCTTATAGCAACAGAAAATGGGTTTGGCAAAAGAAGCCCAATTGAAGAATACCGTCTGCAAAAAAGAGGCGGCAAAGGGGTCAGGGGTATTAAAAGAAGTGTACGAAATGGCGATGTCATTGCTGCAAAGCAGGTCGATGATGAGGAAGAAGTAATTCTTATTGCAGATTCAGGCAAAATGATTCGAATGGATCTGAGTGCAATCAGGGTCATCGGTAGAAGTACTCAAGGGGTAAAACTGATTAACCTTGACGAAAATGAAAGAGTTGTCGGTTTAGACAGCCTTGCCAAGGACAACAGTGTAGATGATGACGAAATCGAAGATGAAAATCTTGAAGTTGAAGATATTGAAGTGATCGATCAAAAAGACGAACCCGGCTCAGAATCAGATGAAGAGTAGCCTGAAAATAGCCGTAATTGGCGCAGGGTCCTGGGGTACTGCTCTGGCAGTACTTCTGGCTGGAAAAAGCTATGCTGTGGATTTATGGGGTCATAGGAAAGAGCATATAGAAAGATTGATCAGTGACAGAGAAAATATAAAATACCTGCCTGATATTGCCTTTCCTGAGCAGCTTCGACCGGTCGATCACCTGAAGCAGGCAGTGGAAGGTACTCCCATCATTGTCATGGCTGTACCTTCTCACTCGTACCGGCATGTTTTTATTGAAATGTTGCCTTACCTGGCTGATAACTGCAGAATAATTTCTGCAGTTAAAGGAATAGAAAACAAAACTCTCCAGACGATGACCCAGGTAATGGCTGAAGTACTGGCTGAGTCACCTGATTACAAAGCTGGCCATAAAAACATTGAATTAGGTGTTATTTCAGGGCCTTCTTTCGCAATGGAAGTGGCAAAGAAAGTCCCTACCGCTGTCACTATAGGCTTTCATGATCTGCAGACAGCCAAAGAAATCCAAAAAATATTTGTAACTGATTTTTTTCGGGTCTATGCCAGTAGAGATGTCATTGGACTTGAGATAAGTGCTTCACTTAAAAATATCATCGCCATTGCTGCCGGGGTATGTGACGGGCTTGGTTATGGGCTTAATACCAGAGCCGCCCTCATAACCAGGGGGCTCGCCGAAATACAGAGACTTGGGACGGCGATGAATGCTGACCCTTCAACATTTTCCGGCTTAAGCGGGCTGGGTGATTTATTACTTACCTGCACCGGCGATCTCAGTAGAAACAGAACGGTGGGTTTAAAACTTGGTGAAGGAAAAAACCTCGATCAGATAAAGAGTGAAATGAGCATGGTGGCCGAAGGAATAAAAACCACACAATCGGTATATGATCTGGCTCAAAAAATGAAAATTGAGATGCCCATACTAGAGCAGGTTTACAATATTATCTATCGGGGCAAAAGCTGTTCAGAGGCAGTCAGAGATTTATTGAACAGGGACTTAAAAGTCGAATAGCAACTGCCTCAGATATTTTAAAGCTCATCCGACCAATCATTATGTTCAAACTCACGATGATCGGGTTTTGGTGGCTTTGCTTCCAAAAGACGCTGTTCAAGCCACTTTTTAATCATAGCTATTTCAGATTTTACCTCGGCTAGCGCTTTGCCACGATGACTCACCCTATTCTTTTCCTCCATGGATAATTCTGCGAAGGTTTTACCCAATTCCTCAAAATAAAAAATAGGGTCATAGCCAAAACCGTTGTTGCCCCTTGAGTCATCTATAATGACTCCATCACATCGTCCTTCATAGGTCAGTGCGGGGCCGGAAGGAACAGCGATAGAAAGAACACACTGGAAATGAGCCCGTCTGTTATCAATTCCCTGTAGTGATTTAAGCAACTTATCACAGTTTTCTGCATCTGTGGCATTTTCACCTGCATAGCGTGCTGAATAGACACCCGGTTCCCCATTTAGTGCCTCAACGACCAGACCTGAATCATCCGCTATGGCAGGAAGACCTAAAATTTTGGCTGTATGAAGAGCTTTTTTATAGGCATTTTCATCGAAGGTTTCCCCATCTTCGATGGCCTCTGGAATTGGCCCGAAATCGTTCAGGGATCGAACTTCAATCTGCAGATCCTTGAGCACTTCACGAAACTCACGAAGCTTATTTTGGTTTCGCGTTGCTATAACTAAAATAGAGAGCATGATGGATACCTTTTAAAAAGCGATGAAAGGTTATTATTTGCGAAGGCTTTTATCGTATCGTTCCTGTTCACTGTAGATGCAGCCACAGTATGGCTGGCGATACATTTCAAGCTTTTTCGATGCATCGATACCATATTGCCAGCCTTCTCTAAAGTCTTGATAATAAAAGAATATATTATATTTTATTGAAAGCTTTTCGCATAAAGATATTAACTGGAGATGGCGTTGGTATTTGCTATAGAGCAAGGTAGTTGAAAAAGCATTAAAACCCATTTCCTTCGCCAGAGACACCGTTTTTTCAAGGCGCATATGATAGCAGATATTGCACCGTTCAGCTTCATTAAATGCCACCTTACGAACGAAATCAACGAGACCATAGCTGGTGTCAAGAACAAGGGGGAATTTGCAATCAAAAGCATAGTCCTGCAGGGTAGAAAGCCTGCGTTGGAATTCCTTGAAGGGATGAATGTTCGGATTGAAAAAGTGGCCGGTTACCTCTATCCCCTTTTCTCGCAGTGTTGAGAGTGGATAAATGGTGCAGGGACCGCAACAGACGTGTAGAAATACCTTCATGAGGTTCAGATCTTATAATTTTTTGGGTCGATATTATATTGGTGAATTTTGTAATTGATAATTCGAAGGCTGGTGTCCAGATCTTTGGCTGTCTTCGTTTGATTACCATTGTTACGCTTCAACCCTTCAACAATGAGCTCTTTCTCAAAATTTTCAACGGCCACAGATAAAGAATAGGGATTTTCTCTTTTAGATGACTCTGCAGTCTGGAGAGTTGGCGGCAGGTGTATTCCCTTAATCGTATCTCCATCGCAGATGATGACCGCTCGTTCTATGCAGTTCTGCAGTTCACGCACATTCCCGGGCCAATGATACTGAATGAGCATATCAATTGCGGAAGTAGAGATTCTTCTGATGTTTTTATTATTTTCCCTGGCATATTTTTCAAGGAAGAATTCAGCTATCAGCAATATATCTGTTCGTCGTTCACGCAGTGGCGGCATATAAACGGGAAAAACATTCAGTCGATAGTAGAGATCTTCACGAAAATTTTTATCGGCAACCGCATTCTCGAGATCCCTGTTGGTAGCTGCAACCAGACGAACATCACAGGTGAGCTGTTTAGCGGATCCAAGCCGTTGAAAGGTTCTTTCCTGCACAACATTGAGCAATTTGACTTGTACCGAGTTGCTGATTTCGCCTATCTCATCAAGAAAAAGAGTACCTCCTTCTGCCTGTTCAAATCTGCCTATTTTTCTATCGGTAGCACCTGTGAAGGCACCTTTTTCATGGCCGAAAAGCTCGGATTCAAGCAATGTTTCAGGAAGTGCGGAGCAGTTAACCACTACAAAAGGTTTACCTTTTCTTCTACCATTATAATGCAGAGCTTTGGCAACGAGTGTTTTGCCTGTACCGGACTCACCGCGAAGGAGTACGGTTGCGTTTGAATCAACAACCCGGTGAATCATCTCATACACATCCTGCATTCTGCTGGAATTGCCGATTATGTCATTAATTTTGTTTTTCTCGGAGAGTTCTCTTTTTAGCTTGAGGTTTTCTGTATAAAGTTCCTCGGTTTCCCTGTTTACTTTCTGAATCCGGACAACAGTTTGGGCAATAATACTTGAAAGAACGGTTAAATATTGCAGATCCGTGTTGGCTTGTTCCCCTATTCCATCTTCATAGAATCTATCGATACTCAGGGTTCCGATGACTTTTTGTCCGTCCTTTATTGGAACACACAAAAACGATCTTTTTTGCTCTGTTAAATTGCCTCTTGCTCTTGTTCTGTTTAAAAAGAGAGGTTCTTCGGAAATCTGAGGGACAATGATTGGCTCACCTGTTGAAACCACCCGACCGGTAATTCCCTCTCCAATCTTATATTTGCCTCTCTTGCGGCCTTCGGCAGTCAAACCATGGGCAACTTCAATTTCAAGTTTACCCGTAATTGGATTAACGATAGTTACTGTCCCGTTTTCCATGAATTTCATTTGGGACAGTATCTGCATTGTTTTTTCAAGGCAATCGCGCAACTCCAGTGAAGAAGCAAGTTGTTTGGTAATTTCATAAAGAGCAGTTAAATCTTCTAACTGTTTCGAAATATCACTTTTAGCAACCATATCAATAAGGGAGAATGTTTTAAAAGAAGAGAAATCATAACTATAATTGGACAACAGTAACAAAAATTTGCCTGTTTATCGAATCTTTATTACAAAATTGTGAAAAATATTTATGAAAGAAATATTTTGCAATGCATCTTGTTGACATAAATGGGTTCAAATGGTACAAAGTCCTCCACGGAGGAATGGCCGAGCGGTTTAAGGCGGCGGTCTTGAAAACCGTTGTACGAAAGTACCGTGGGTTCGAATCCTACTTCCTCCGCCAAAAATAGAATATTATGAGGAGAGGTGACCGAGAGGCCGATGGTGCTCGCCTGCTAAGCGAGTGTGGGGGTAAAACTCCACCGAGGGTTCGAATCCCTCCTTCTCCGCCATAGTTAAACAAAAGGGGCATGGTGATTCATCACCATGCCCCTTTTGTTTTTTAACACCTTGTATGCTATTAATTTAAAAGCCCCAAAGAAAAGTCGAACTTATCCATCCTGTTAATCCTGAATCGTGTTGTACCTCAACCCAGCCGGACTGATGTTGCAAAGTTTCAAAGACCACTCCATAGTAAGCCATGCCAACTATTTTATTTTCCGAACCAGGACCTTTTCTAATGTTAATTTTATTAGCTTTGACAATCATATGAGGATGGCTGGTCAGTAATGATTTGTGCACCCAACCTATGTCGCCTTCAAAATCTTTGACCTTCAGCCAGTCTCCTTTTCGTTCAACTACTTTAACGGGAAAGCCGGCACCATATTCCCATTTCACACTGTATTTTTTACCCGGTCCCGACCTCAAATGAACATTATCGCCTTTGATGCTGAGCATTTCGGCCTTGGCTGAAATAGCGGAGAAAACAAGAAAAACAGCAACAAGAAGGACCAGGGATTTATCAAAGCAATTATGCCCGCGAGAAATGTCTTCTTTTGTTTTCATATGAATTACTATCACTTTGTTTTTGTGGAGGAAACACACATAGACAATGGCTTACCGTTCGCTTAATAGCAATTCAGTGACACGATCAAGGTCATCAAGGGAATAATACTCTATTTCAATTTTTCCTCGACTGCCGTTTTCGGTGATAACTACCTTTGAATTCAAACGATTTGTAAGTTGAGTCACCAGGGAATTTTTATAGGAAGATGGAATCTCTTCGGAAACAGGCTTTCGGGTGCTTTTTATTGATGGTTTAGTAAAAGATGCTTTTTTAATCATCTTTTCCGTCTGCCTGACAGATAGACCATTCTTAATGATTACATTTCTAATCTCCTGCAGCTTCAGTGGATCGTCAACTAGCTTTACCAACGCACGACCGTGGCCTTCCGTTAGCAACCCGTTTGTTATATCACCTTTAACTATGTCGGGAAGTTTTAATAATCTCAACATGTTAGTAACTGTTGATCGCTGTTTCCCGACTCTTTTAGCTGTTTCTTCCTGTGTGTAGCCAAATTTTTCGATCAGCTTTTTGTAGGCTTCAGCTTCTTCTATAGCGTTGAGGTCGGTTCTTTGAACATTCTCAATGAGGGCTAGCTCAAGTAAGGAGTCTTCGTTATCAATATCGACCAGAATTACTGGTACCCGAGACAGGCCGGCTAATTTAGATGCCCTGAGTCTTCTTTCACCAGCAACAAGTTCGAAGTTATCATCCGATCCGGATGTTACAATAAGAGGTTGTATGACACCTTTTTCACGTATTGAGTCAGCCAATTCCTGGAGATCAGCAGGATTGAAATTAGTTCGAGGCTGATATTTATTTGGGACAATTTTGTTAATATTACACTCAAAGAATTTCTCACGTTCTTCTCCGAAAAGTAAACCAACTCCCTGACCCAGTCCTGTTTTTTTACTCATGTAGTTTCCTTTGATTTGTCAGGAACTCTTTTGCAAGGTTCATGTACGCGATCGCTCCGGCTGACTGTTTATCGTAATCAAAAATGGTCTGTCCGTGACTTGGACACTCGCTGAGTCTGACATTTCTTGGAATGACAGTTTTAAAGAGCTGATCGGAAAAATGATTTTTGATTTCCGTTGCGACCTGGTGGGTAAGCCTGTTTCGTCTGTCAAACATCGTTAAGACCAACCCCTCCACATATAATAATTTATTAAAAGATTTCTTCACCGACCGTATTGTATTCACAAGAAGGGCAAGACCTTCCATGGCAAAAAATTCACATTGCATAGGAATGAGTACCGAGTCAGCGGAAGTTAATGCATTTACTGTCAAGAGGCCAAGTGAAGGAGGGCAGTCAACTATAATATAGTCGTAGGATTCAAGTAATGGTTCCAACAAAACTTTCAACCTCGTTTCACGGTTATCGATATTGATCATTTCAATTTCCGCTGCAACAAGATCAATGCTCGAAGGCAGTATGTCGAGATTGTTCACTCCACTTTCACGAAGAACTTCAGAACTCGAATAGTCACCGGAATAAGCATGATAGAGATGCATTTTTACTTTTTTCATGTTGACGCCGACGCCACTGGAAGCATTTCCTTGAGGGTCGGAGTCAACAAGAAGAACCCTTTTTCTTTTTTGGGCAAGAGCGGCGGAAAGATTAATTGAAGTGGTGGTTTTCCCCACTCCTCCCTTCTGGTTGGCAACGGCAATTATTTTAGCGGATGATTTCATCATTATTCCTTCAAATAAAATATTTATAGGCACAAAATATACGGTTTCAGAAAAAATATCTCGATATTTCTTTATTTAAAACCATGGCCTACATATTTTTTTATGTTTTTTTAAAAAAGACTAACGAGCCCTTGCAATTTTTTGAAAAAAACATTTAGGTTTTTGTATTGAATCGTTGTTGCATGTTTCACGTGAAACATTCTCCTGGGAGGAGATCGTAATGGAATCAGATTTTTTAGTTGTTGGTAGTGGTATTGCTGGATTGTCTTTTGCGTTGAAAGCTTCCAGGCTGGGGACTGTAAATGTCGTTACTAAAAAGGAACAAGTTGATACTGCTACCAATCTCGCGCAGGGCGGTATAGCGGCAGTTCTCAATAGTGAAGATAGGTTTGAATATCATATACGAGATACGCTCAAAGCTGGTGCCGGTTTATGTGATGAAGACGTCGTGCGGATGGTTGTTGAAAACGGTCCAGCGAGGATACAAGAGCTTGTGGATTTGGGTGTAAAATTTGTAAAAGAAAAAGATGGCAATTTGAGTTTAGGGAGAGAGGGTGGACATTCCCAAAGAAGGGTAGCTCACGCCTATGACCTGACTGGGAAAGAAATTGAAAGGGCTTTGGTCGAGAGTGTCGGTAGTATAAGTAACATCTCGCTTTTTGAAAATCATATGTGTGTTGATTTAATCACTGAGAACAAACGGCAGCAGGATGGATCCACTCAAAAACAGTGTGTTGGTGCATATGTAATAGATGAGTGCGGCAATATCCATTCGTTTTTAGCAAAGGTGGTAGTGCTTTGCACAGGAGGCGCGGGAAAGGTGTATCTTTACACCAGCAATCCGGATATTGCTACCGGTGATGGAGTGGCTGTCGCATATCGAGCCGGTGCAGAGATTAAAAATATGGAGTTCGTGCAGTTTCATCCTACCTGTCTTTATCATCATCAAGCTAAAAACTTTCTTATTTCCGAAGCCGTACGAGGTGAAGGTGCAATCCTCCTTAACCAAGATAATCAAAGATTTTTGGAAAAATTTGAACCGGAACAAATGGAGTTGGCCACGCGCGATAAGGTTGCAAGAGCCATTGATACCGAGATGAAGCGAACGGGTTGTGACTGTGTATATCTGGATATAACCAGTAAGAAGAAGGAGTTTCTTCAGAAAAGATTTCCAACCATTTTCAACAAGTGTCAATCGCTTGGAATAGATATATCGAAGCAGCCCATCCCTGTGGTGCCTGCAGCTCACTATTTATGTGGAGGGGTCTGCACTGACATTCACGGTCGAACGACCATTGAAAATCTCTTTGCCTTGGGAGAAACATCCTGCACCGGTCTACATGGAGGAAACAGGTTGGCAAGCAATAGTCTTCTGGAAGCTGTGGTCTATGCTGAAAATGTTTTCAGGTACTGTGAGAGCCACTGGGATTCTATTGGAAGAGAGCAGGTAATGAAAAAGTATGACTATCATAATAATGATAAAGATCAAATTGACGAAGAAATTGTTATAAATCACAATTGGGATATCATTAGACGGGTAATGTGGAATTATGTTGGGATAGTCAGAAAAGAGTCACGTTTGATAGTTGCCAAACAGAGAATAGCTGAAGTTAGAACCGAGATAGATGAAATTGTGAACAAACATAAAATCACGCCTAATATGTTGGAGCTAAGAAATATTTCTCTCGTTGCTTCTCTGATAATTGATGCGTCACTGGCGAGAAAAGAATCAAAAGGATTACACTATATTATTGATTATCCGACAAGTGATGATACTCAGTGATTTCAATCAGGGCAAGTGACTCAAAGAAAGCTCCTCAAAGAGAAATATGAAAAAAATTACTAAAGTACTTATTGTGGATGATGAACCTCAAAACGTTCAGGTCATGAGGGAGTTATTGCGCTTTCATCCTCAATATGAATCTAAGGAAGCGAAATCCGGTGAGGAAGCCTTGGCGATTCTGGAAACATATTTTCCGGAAATTATATTGCTTGATGTAATGATGCCGGGAATAGATGGATATCAGGTCTGTAAACAAATTCGAAACCAGAATGGGCATAAGTTTTCAAAAATCATAATGGTGTCAGGAAAGTCAATGATTGATGATCGCCTTAAAGGCTATGATGCCGGAGCCGATGATTATCTGACGAAACCATATGTCGAAGATGAACTCATTGCAAAACTTGAAGTGTATTCCAAGCTAAACCGAATGGAGGAGGTTGATAACCTAAAAACCACCGCATTGAATATATTAAGTCACGAAACAAAAACTCCATTAAATGGCATAATATTAGGAAGTGAGCTTCTGAGAGAGATAGAGGGGTTGCCGGAAAAAGCAAAACTGTATGTGGAGTTGGTACGTGAATCAGGTTTAAAGATCCAGGAACTGGTAGAAAAAATTTCAAGATATTATTTTATTAAGGACGGCATAGAAAAAAATCTCACAGATAACTCCTTGTGTTTGGTAATTGGATGTATAATCAATAAGTTAGGTATTGTTGGCGGTGTCGATAGTGTGGTGGTGAGTTGTGATTGTGATAAAAATATAAAGTTTTCAGCAGATTGGGACCTTCTGCAAGAAGCTTTTAGTTATGTTATTGATAATGCGTATAAAAACTCACCAGAAAACGGTGTTGTGACGATCAATTGCAGAAAAAATGCAGCTGATATATTTATTTGGATCGGCGATCAAGGTGCCGGGGTAGAGCCGTCCTTGACCGAGAGGGTATTTGATGGCCTGTTTATGCCCGATCTCCTCCATCACCGACAGGGAACAGGGCTAGGCTTAGCCATTGCAAAAGAAATTATTGAAGAGCATGGAGGGCGCATTTCCTGCAAAAATCGAGAAGGTTGCGGAACTGTCTTTGAAATAAGCCTGAAAGATCAAAAGACTGAATACGCTTGAAATAGAGAAATACTCTGAAATACGGCTGTACCTCTAAAAGGGACTTGCGCTATCTTAGCGCAAGTCCCTTTTTGGGCTATTCGCAAACCAAACTCGATCGGGTTTGGCCTTGTTATGGGGCGATGTCCCAATCCAATTACTCCGAAAGTTCAATATCGTCATAAAAATAACAGATTAATAATGAAGTGAACCATGCTTAATGGTACAACAAGCGGCTTTGGATTTCAGATATAGAGTAGACGTAATTTCTGCTTTTGATGAAAATTGTAGAAGCCTAGCCCCGGTAAACGGGAAATAAGCCGGGATTAGTACCTTACAGATGATTTTCTTGCAAAGAAACAAGATAATCATCTGTAAGGTACTAAACAGTAGAAGCCCATCAGACATCACATTTAGCGGTAGTATCAGGAGCTGTTCGTATGAAAATTGGAATTGTCGGTTTGCCGAACGTCGGTAAATCCACCTTATTTAATGCCCTCACCAAGGCTGGTGCTGAGGCGAGTAATTATCCGTTCTGTACCATTGAGCCAAACGTTGGAATTGTCCGTGTTCCCGACGTACGTCTTGATGTTCTGGCCAAGCTTGGGACGTCAAATAAAATCATTCCCACCACAATTGAATTTGTTGATATTGCCGGTCTTGTGAAAGGTGCCTCGAAGGGCGAGGGACTTGGCAATATGTTTCTGTCTCATATTCGCAGTGTAGAAGCTATAGCACACGTCGTGCGCTGTTTTGATGATGACAATATCACCCACGTGCATGGCGGAATAGATCCTGTTGGGGACGTGGAGACAATTAATCTTGAACTGATCCTTTCCGACCTGGAATTAGTCGAAAAGAGAATTTTTGCCGAGGAGAAGAAAGCACGCGGTCAGGATAAGGATGCAAAAATAAAGCTGAGTGGCCTGTTAAAAATCAAGGCTGCGCTGGAGGATGAAAAACCTGCTAGAGCAGCCATCCTGGATAAGCAGGAAAAACTGTTAATAGATCGTGAAATGCAGCTGTTAACCAGCAAAAAGGTAATTTATGTAGCCAATGTAAGCGAAGACGATCTCGCAACTGAGTGTAGTGGGAGCTCATATGTCCAGAAATTGAAAGCTTATGCTGATTCCCATGGAGATGGTTTGGTGTGTGTTTCCGCCAAAATAGAAGCCGAACTCTCTGAAATGGACGAAGATGAAGCAGAAGTGTTTCTTGGCGAACT
>Ga0214472_10004909_pt1 | contig 14071 bp, 30 predicted proteins | sample RVTome_6_FD_207662 | JGI IMG/M metagenome (GOLD analysis project Ga0214472, IMG submission 207662) | Soil microbial communities from uranium-contaminated site in the Upper Colorado River Basin, Wyoming, United States - RVT140D175 | ecosystem: Environmental > Terrestrial > Soil > Contaminated >... | reverse complement strand
TCTGCGTCCTCCAGGCCGATCCAGACCTCGTCCTCCGTGCCTCTTGGCTTCCACTCCAGGTATCGGACAAACCAATGCGTCCCCTTCGCCGCGATGCCGACATCATTCCCGTTGCGGTCGTAGACCGTTCCTCCGTCCGAGACCATGAAGACGGGTGTCGTCTCGAATGGGATCGTCTGCATTTCCGGCATAGGTCTACGTGGGTTTCGTCCTCTTCCCGACGCTCCGGAAGCTGTACCACTCCCGGCTGATCCACTCCGGGTTGAACCCCTTGATCGTCTTGAGCCACTTGAAGAACTCGTCCCGGTAGCGCTCGATGTCCGTGAAGACGTTGACCTGGACCTCGACGAACTTCCTGGCCGTGATCCCGCGGACCATGTCGAACTTCTCCGTTCCCTTCGGGGCGGTCTTCTTGTTCCGGTTGAGCCACCCCATGATCTCGGCGTGCGGGGTTTCTCCCAGTTCGGACAGGTCATCGACATACGCCATTCATCACCACCTTCAGTTAGCCGACCTTGGGCATATCCTTCTGTCTTCCGCCGAGCCACCGGAAAACCGCCGCGAGCGCGATGCCAGCCACGGCGACGCCTACCGCGTATCCGGCGGCATTCAAGCCGGACGAGACCACCGAGTCCTTCCTTCGCTCCCATGCGGTCATCTGGAGCCTCATGTTCTCCTTCAAGGACTCCTTGGCGATCTCCTTTTCTTCGTTCGGGTCCAGGACGACCTCGGCCCCGGTCGGCGTCCTCATCTGGAGGGCGCCCTTTTCCGAGAGCATGAACGCGAAACCTTTCGGGGGCGCCGCGAACCCAAAATGTTCCGATATCTTCTCGTCAAGAGCGCTCACGTACATCGACATCGCCTGCCCTACCACCTCTTCCTTCTGATCCGTTTTGCCAGCTTCAGCACTTCCTCTGGCGAGAACTCCGTGCTCTTCCCCGCTACGATCGGGATGATGAAGGTCACGGGGTCCCCTTCATGCGCATTCGCAAGTTCCTCAAGCTCATCGAGCGTCAGGGAGACCCAGGTTGAGCTTTCATACTCCTCGGTTCCAGGCTCTTCATCGGGGTCATACTCGGTGACCAACATCTCAAAGCGCGTCTCACCTCGGACCCACCGGGCGATCGCATCTTCATCCGGATGTAAAAGCTTCCACTTTCCCGCCATGCTCTAAACCACGTCGTAGCCTTCGTCTCCACCCTCAGCCGGGCTCGACGCCTCCCAGAGCGTGTCCGGGTAAGGCACTCGACCCATCTTGTACTTCTCGATCTCCGTGAACTGCTCACCGAAGAAGTTGTACCTGGGCTGACCAGGGAAGCCCCTGTACGGCTGGGTCGCATCGCTCAAATCATTGACGTACACGCCAAACTCCTATTCAGGCGCCCACTACAAAGTACTCCCCATCCCAGGACACCCCCTCCAAGGGGCCTCTATCGGCATAGATGTACCAGGACACGAGACCGTACGACTTCTGAAGTCCCCACCGCTTCGTCCTCTTCGGCTTCGGGGGGAACAGCAGCCCTTCCTGGCTGAGCTTCTCCAGATCCGCAAAGAGCTTCGGATGCTCAACCAGGTAATCCCCGGCGATCCAGACCGTGAACTTCATGACGGTCGGGTCGTCCCGATCAGGCTGAACCGCTTCATTAAAGAACGAGTAGACGGACTCCGTCGCGTTGTGCCCCCATCCGCGCTTTACTAGCGCGTCGTACAGGAACTTCAGAAATTCCGGCTCACCTTCCTCATCCCAGAAGCCTTCCGGTACCTCAAGCTCCATCTGGACGTCAAAGGCGCTGTCCTTGACGTCGCTCGCTGGAATCCGATCCACCACAGGCACGTTACAGTTCCTTGTCGGAGACTTCGATCCCGCTGGGCGACTCGCAGATCTCCTCGAACTTGATGCACGCTCCCTTGGCCATTTCGTTCAGCTTCCGGATTTTGTCCATGGGAACCATGCACGTGTCGGCGCGCTCCTCGCAGAACTCCCTCTTGGCCTCCACGACCCGCTGCCGTTCCGTGGTGATCTCGAAGTCCGGGAACTGCTCGAAGGGGGAAGTCGGCCCGACTGGATAGCCGCGCTCGCCTCCCGTGGGTTCCTCGAAGATGATCGGCTCCGGGTTGATCATCTCGTCCTCGTCAGTCGGACCGGAAGCCTCGCTGTCGAACAGGACTTCAACCGGGAAGGCGCGCGGCCTGCCTCCTTGCCCGAGGTCTCCGAGATTCAGGTACATGGCTTAATCCTCGTCCTCGTCGTCGTTGCCGTTGTCGTTGTCGTTCTCCGCCTTCTTCGGGGCTTTGGCCTTCTTCCCGGACTCGATCGACTTGGCCGAGACCTTCTTTCCGGAAGGGGTCTCGCACATTTCGTCGAGTTCCTTGGCGATGTCCTTGTAGATCTTCGACAAGTCCTTGAGCCTCTGCATGGGAACGCAGCACTTCTCGACGGTCGGCACGTCTGGAATCGGAAGGTGGGGCTGATAAGGCGGGACCTGCTCGAACGGGGAGTCCGCGACGGAAGGGAATCCGCGGTCCTCCATGTTCTCGGGATCGTCGATCAAGGGCTCCTGATAGTAGGAGCACTCGAATGGGCTCATGCCGCAGCCGTCGTACACGGTCTCCTTGGACCAGTGAGGGCTCACGGCGCCAGGGGCCATGACGGTCCCCAGGCCATCCATCTTCGGATTGTTGTTCAAATACATGCGGAAATCCTCACTTGGGTCCCCGTCGCCTGGCCTCGTGGATCTTGAACCACTCGAAGATCTCAGGCACCGGGAAGAACGGCGTCGTCCGGCGCGGGCCGGTGCGCAGGAGAAGGACCGGGATGTCCTCCTGGGTGTCCAGCCAGCGGTAGACCGTGCCGGGCGCCACGTCTAGCTCATCGGCTAAGTCGAGGGCTGAAATGGACCGGGAGAGGATCTCCTCGATCGCCTGCTGGTCTCGAAGGTGTCCGTTAGACATATCTAAATTGTAAACAAATTCTCAATTTCAACCAAGGGAAAAACGACAGCTACTTCGGCTTCCAGCGCTTCTTCAGCCCCTCGTAGAAGCTGTCGAAGTAGTACTCCAGAATGTTCTTTTCGAACTCCTCGAATGGCACCGGCACGATCTCCTCATCCGGCATGAACCGGACATCCTCTATCTCGCCCGCGTCAGCAGCGGCCTCAAGAAGCTTTCGGGTGAGATCGGCTTCTGCCTCGGTCATGGATGCCTTGTTGAAATACAGGGTTGGCTCGGCCGCGTTCGACCACCACCAGGCCATGATGTATGTTTTCTTCCTCGGCATAATTCCTCACGCCAATGGGAACCAACTCAGGAGAAGCCCCATTTCCGCTTCGATGTAGCCCTTCATGACCCGGATCGCATCCCTGACTTCCTTCGGGCTGCTGACGTAGGCTCCGACATCCCACTTCCCAAGTCCTTGCTCCTCGAAAAAGGATACGAATCCGGCATCTTCAAGCGTCTGCGCAAGGTTCACCGCCTTCTGTCGGACGACGTAGTGGCCTTGGAAGTCCTCTGCCCACCGCTTCCGCTCGGGGTACTTTTCAATCCACGACGGCCGCTGAAGGCTGACGAAGACGGCGGCTCCCCCTCTCATTTCCCCAGACTCAAGGAACGCCTCGACGTGGTAGATCGTCTGAGTACGCAGCGGACTCGCGTTGTCTCGAAGAGTGTTCCAAAGCTTCGTCAGCCGAGCAACCTCTCGAACATCCAGGCCGGTCTTGCTGACGACGTCCTCAGGGATGTACCCTTCCGGCGACCACGCATAGGAAAACACGTTCCCCTGGTAGAACATCGTCCCGGCCGGGTTGATGTAGAACTCGAACTTGCTCGGGTCCATGTCTATCTTCCCGTTCCCCAGCGCTTCCGGACCATCTTCACGAAGTTTGGGTTGCCCTGCCTCAGGTCTTCAAGAAACTCGTCGTACCTGTACGTCAACTCGTCAACCAACTCAAGGTCAAAGGCGACGAGATCCCGTTCCCTAAGCGGATCTACAGCCACGGCCGAAGCCAGGGCCGCACGAAGGCCCGCCGCCTGCTGGTCGGTCATGAAGACGTGGTACCGCTGGTTGTAGGTCCGCAGCGGTCCTGCGTGGAAGTCCAGATCGACCAGCCAAAGCTTCATCACGCCCTCTAGTAGATGTAGTGCTTGGCCTCGCGGACCAGTGCCGGGTCCAGCCCGAGGGCGTAGTCCCTGTTCAGCTTCAAGAAGACGTCGATCTCCGAGCTATGGTAGCCGATGTCGGCGTACGTCTTTCGGTCCCAGGCGGTGTTCGAGGCGTAGTCGCGCCAGCCGTCCGCGGGTCCTCCGTAGCGCGTCTTGGCCCGCTGTTCGTCTACTGCTTCACGCAGGATCTGATCGACGAAGCCTCGGAACTCACTCACGTCGATATCGCCACGAACAACCCTTTCGATCCAGCGGAACGCCTGTAGAGCCCCCTCCATGACGCCGATATTTTGGACATCCTCCAGGCCCGGAGTTTCGATCTCGCGAAGCTCAGTCAGTTCATGCAGCACTTCCCACGAGAGCCGCTCGACTTCCTTTCCAAGGGAATCGAGGACGCCCTTGCCCCAGCGCTTGCGCCCCTTGATCCTCATCACCACTCCCTCGGCGCCCAGCGCTTCTTCCCGGCCGTGAGTTGGCTGATCGCCCATTCAAGATCACCCTTCATGGCGAGCCCGACCGCGTACTTCCGGATCACAGGCCAAAGCGCCAGAGGCCCCTCTCCTTGCATGATCTCTCCAAGAGTCGGAGAATGCTTCGTCTCCTGAAGTACCTCTTCATGGTACCGCTCGATGTTGTGCCAGTGAGAGTCGATGATGTAGTCGGCGATCACCTGCTCAAAATTCCTGCTGCGCCATGAGGTGATGTCGGCCGCCGTCTTCCAGACCCATTCCTGGTACGGCGTCATTGGAGATCGAGCCTCATCACCGGCCACGCATCGCCCCAGACCTCCACGCGCCGGAATCCGTGGCGTTCATAGAAGACTTCGAGCGCGTCCTGGTCGATCCCAACGCTTGGGCTCGCGTGCAGAACCGCAACCTGAATCTTCCTCTTCCGAAGCTCCTCCAAGACGGTCCGGAGAAGCGCCGATCCGTGACCGTGGCGGCGAAGATGCCGCGGAACTTCCATCCCAGAGATATACCCGATCCGATCCTTCTTGAGGTGCGCAACGTATCGAGAAAGCCCGAAGAACTCCTGGTCTTTGAGGTAGTCACGCATCGCCCGTCTTGATCCGAACGCGGAGACGATATAGAAGCCGTCATCCACGTGGATGGAGATCTCCCCGACCTGCCCTGAGGCGGCCGGGGCTTCAATGAAGACGTCGTACTCGATGTCGTTCATGTTAGAGATTCTGCTCGTAGACTCGGAGCACGTCCTCGACACCACGCTCATCAGCGACCTGGGCGACCGGAAAGTCCACAAGCCGGATATCTATCCCGATGCGATCCGCTTTGGTCTTGAGCCGCTTGTAGTCCTCCGGCTGAAGCTTCATGACGTCCAGGACGAAGAGAGGCGTGCCGTCCGAGCGATCGACCAGGACGATCGTGGCAGGGCCTCCGCCCCAGCGCTTTGTTCTCATTAGAACGCATCCCCCGTTCCGCCCCAGTCATCTTCCTCATCTTCGTCGGCCGCTTTCAAAGCGAGCTTCTCGAACGCCTCGATCCACTCGTTGCCTTGGAGATCCGATCCCATGAGACCGCCGGAGAACATGTAGTCAATCAGGCTGTCGGCCTCGGACTCCATATCCGAGATCTCCAATTCCTCAACGCTGCCATAGACTTTCTGCATATCCCGGCCGTCATAGAGGCCGGGACCCTGGTAGTCCGTGTCTTCGACCTCGCGCTTATAGGCGCCCTCGTGGGCTTCACGCAGCAGATCCCAGTCGTCCTTGTCCGTGACCTCTACCCAGCCCATCTCCTCGAACATCCACGGCTTCGCGTCCTTCAGTTCGGACGCGATGAGGTCGTGAGGTAGGTAACGGGCGATGGGTTCCGAGTAGGACGTCTCCTTGAGTTCGATCGAATCGACGACCTTGTCGCCTTCGATGAGCGCGACACCCATGCTGGCCCGTTCGAGGGAGTGGAATTCCGCGTAGGGATGGATCGAGATCTTCTTTCCTGCATCAGCCGCCTGGTCCAGCCATTCGAGCGCGCGGTGCGTGGCGCTCCCCCAGCGCTTGGCCATCTTCCGCCTGGCTTCGCGCGTCTCCAGCCAGTCCTTCGGCGTGATCGGCCGGTCGTCGATGAAGAAGGCGTTCCCGAGATGCTTGATGGCCATAGCTATTCCGGCTCCCACCGTTTCCTGGGGTCGATTCTGATGGACTCCCACTCGTCAAAGACGTCCAGGCCGATCGCGCGGAGCGCCGTAAGCATCCGCATCACCTTCCAGTCGTCCCCCGGACCCATCTGCTCACGGATCTGGTCGTGGTCGATCGGCGTCCAATGGTACCGGGAAAGGCGGATCACTTCTTCATGGAGACTTGTATCCTGGAGCCAGGGCGAGTTCTTCTGGATGAACTCATAGATGGTATCCCACGCAAGCTCCTGGTGCTTGTAGCGTTGGTAGAGGAGCGCCGCCAGGCGCTTTACCTCATTTTCGTAGTCGCGTTTCGTCATTATCGTCTCCGCCTGGGTTCAGGAATAGACTGGCCTTCAGGAATCCAGCGCTTTCCGCGATGGGGAATCAGACGTTTCTGGATCTCTCTTGGGAGATCTTCCCAATCTACCCAGCCCTGCTCTTGGTTCCAGTAAAGAAACTTGCCTTTGAACTTCCAGCCTTCAAGATAGCCTTCAGATGCGATAGGCACTCCACGAGTTACCGGTTCGAATACGGCTCCATCTTCGCCAATGAGATAGACCAGTTCCGTCCCGAGCGCCTCATTATCAAGCCCCGCATCGGCAAGATCTTCAAGCTGTTCGGCCATGAGCCAAGCATATTCTGGCCGCTTCGGCTTGACGGTATTCTTCGTGACCTTGAAGAACCTGCTCTTCAATCTTCTTCCCCCTCTTCCTCCTCATCCTCTGGCCACATGAAGTCGCTCTCGCAGCCGACCAGTGACGGATCTACCTTGATCGGCATGAGCTTCCGGAGATGTACAGCTACTTCCGTAGCGCAACCTTCCGTTTCGTCGTAGTGATACCAGATTCCCCCTACCCTCGCCCTCGTCACGCCGTCATCGCGCAGCCGCTTCCTAAGCTCGCGAAGAAATGGACCCCACTCCTCGTCGGCCTCGTCGAAGTGCATCCAAACGATGTCCTTCCTGGATTTGATCTCTTCCAATAGCTCCGCACGAGGTCTCGACGCGCGGCTATCCTCGATCTCCCAACCTTGGTCGATGATGTAGACCGGCCCCCGATGAGTACGGATCGCCCTGGAGATCTCGAAGGCAAGCTCCTCTCCGTGAACCCCATGTCCTTCGGCGTCGTAGGACATGTCCGTATAGGCATCCAGGCTCGACAGGTGGACGATGACGAGGGCTTCTTTCACGGAGCCCACCGTTTCTTCAGGGCGCTCGGCGCCACGACCTTCATCACGCGAATAAAGTCGCCAAGTGGGATCTTGATGGTCTCCGGAGGAGAGACGAAAGCGTCCCCAAGGACGCCGCGCTCGACGTCCTGTTCGAGATCTTCCGCAAGCAGCGCCGCCTCGGGCGGAGTCATCTCGACATGCCACATCTCTCCGTGACCTTTCCGGGTCTCGACGTAGATGACGTAGATCATCAGGACTCTCTTTTCGCTACCATCTTTTTCTCGGACCTCGCAGAGGCTTTCCCGCGGATGTTGCCAGTGACTTGCTCTCTCCGATCACCTCCAGCCAGCCCCTCTTAGCGCCAAGCTCTCCTTCTGCATAGTCCTCAGCAAGGTTGCGGTCGAAGCTCGGGATCGTCAATCTGATCCAATGCCCCTCTGGGTTATCGTAAGCCGGAATCTGCACCTCCCATCCAAGTCCGGTCTCCACAAGCACATTGATCCTTCCACTCCCATCCCCTCTCCACGTCCGACGCACCGCCTCCCTGGCCTCGCGAAGAGAGGTAAATTCTGTCGGATACCCCTTCAGCCGGGTCGTCCTCAGGAGATCTCGCGGAGATTCGTGGTCAGGAAGAAGGATTACGTACGGCATCTACTCCTCGTCGAGGCCCGGGTCCCAGCGCTTCCGGGACTTAGCCTTCTCGTCGGCCTCGTGGCTGACCACGATCAGGTCGCCATTCTTGCCCCCGCCCAAGTCCTTCATAAAGCTGACGGCTTCCCTCTTCCGCTCGAACGACTCGATGAAGATCCAAGGGCCTTCCGGCTCATGAGGATTAGGTAGATCCACGAGATAGCCTTCGCCTTCCACCTTGGAGATGGTCCCGATCTTACCTTCGTCATCTCCGGCTAAGGTGAGCTTCGCGTAGGCGATCGCTTCCGCTGCGGTCGGATACGTGGCGATGTTGACCCACGGGCCTGAGAGGTCGTGCGGGTTAGGAAGATCGACGTACCACATTAGCCTACAACCTCATGAGCATATTCCAAAGTCACGGAGCTACTACCACTCGCGAGAGCGTGCTCGTCTCGACTTCCTCATCCAAATACAGCACAACCATACGCGCATCCGCCGCGCTTAGGACGGGCACATCCAAGGCCATAGTTCCATCGGCGTACTCGTCTACGAAAGCCGCGCGCCGAAACTTCGACCGCACCTTTCTGACCAGCCTTGTAAGTTCCTTCTTGATCTCCGAAAGGCTTGGCCGAAGCTCTCCCCATCTCTTCGTGGCCATCGGAGCGTACGCCTCGACGCGAAAACCGACCGTAACTTCTCCTTTCCGTTCCGATCCTGCGCGAAACGCAATGGCGAGAAAAATGCTATCCGCTACCGCGTCATTCGCCATCACCCACAGGTAATAGAGCCGAAGGTCTTCCCTGCTTAACTCCTTCAGCATCTCTCGATTTCGGGCGACATTGCCGATGGCCTCCCCATCGAGGGATACGTCACCTTTAGAGTCGATCAAGAAGTCTTTGGAGCGAGGCATTAGTACGGCCTCATGTCCCATGCAATCAGGGCGCTGTACACGATCTTGCGGTTCTTCCAGATCTCGCCGAACTCGTCCGTCCACTCCTCCTTCGGGACGAGCCAGTCCTCTTGTGCGATGCTCACGTCCATGGGGTACCCTTCTTCGCGCTGGCTCGGCCAGCGCTTCTTCTCCATATACCCCAGGGAGGGCTTCAGCTTCCACCAGAGCGTGAAGACCTGGCCTCCATAGATGCCGACCTGCGGGTCGTGGTCCGTGGAGATGAAGACGGTCTTGAGGGTCCCATCCTCGATCGTGGCATCCACGGCCATGTCGAGGAGGGTCCCGAGCTTCTGCTCCACGCCTGCCAAGATCTGCGAGATCATCGGATGTACCTATCCCCCTTCACGCTCAATAGGATCATAAATCCGGATCAGAGATCTGAACACGTGCGGGAAATTGCGTCTAAGAATTCGATCAAAGTAATCCACGACCTTCTCGGCTTCCGCCGCACTGTTCACGATAGCGCCTAGTGCGAAGCTATCTCCGTGCTGCTCTAGGACGGCTGGGAAACGAAGGTCGTATTGGACGAGTTGTAGAAGCGCCATGAGGTCATCCATGATCTGCTTAGGTGTCGGCGGACGTTGCGGACCCCAGCGCAGCCTCGCCTTCGGTTGTCCTTCCATATCAACAAAGAGATTGACGGAGACGTAGCCTTCTTTCCGCGTTTTCTCCTTAATGGCCGTCGCGTTGTAGGCCGTGCCGTAGACTTCAGTATTAACATCGTCCCAAAGCTGCGCGAGGCGAATCCATTCCGGCGCCATAAGTTGCCGCAACCGCTTGTTTCCTTTGAGGGCCTCCGGCCTCAGCATGAAGGCGTGAAGCACGTCTCCTAAAGGGCTACGCTCCTGCCCTGGAAATTTGATCTCCTTCCCTCCGATGAGGATGTATCCTTCAGGACCGATATAGAGTTCGTAATCTTCCATTACGTCGCCTCCCAGCGCAGGCGCTCCTTATCCCAGGGCATCGGCGCAGGCTTGTAGCCCAGCCCGCGGAGCGCGTTCGCGTACTTGGTGTAGAGCTTCACGTATTCCAGGTAATCGTCCCGGTCTTCCGGGCGCTCCGACATCTTCGCGTGATCCTGGTCCAGATGAATCTGGTAGTCGATCCACGCCAGCCATTCCTCCACGCTCTCCGGCCGCCGGACGCCCATGTTGGCTGCGTTGTCCGTGATCGTGCTCATGAGTTCGCCGTAGCGCTCGGATTCCTTCAGGATCTCCCAAGCCTTCTCGCGCTGCGCATTCCCGAGCCCCATGAGCCCCCACTTCTTCCTCTCGCGCACCCAGGGCGGCGAAGACGCGATTACCTCCAGCATCTTGAGCTTTCGGATGAATTTTCCAAGGAGCAGCAGGCGCTCCTCGTTCTCCTCCCGCTCATAGCTGGTCCGGGCTGTTTCAAGCACCCGAAGATCCTCGTCGCGAGCGTAGAGCAACCAGCCGAGGATCTCCTCGGCCGTCTCCGGGATGGGCACGCCGTAGTAGCCTCCGATCTGCTCCAGGATGCCGTAGATGCCCGCTTCTTTGGCCTCTTCGAGGATGGCATCGACTTCGACGTCGCTCAGGCCCCAGCGCTTACGCTTCATCGCCCAGGGAGGTACGGTTGGCTTGACGCCTAGAGCTTCGAGACGCTCAATGAAGCCGCCCAAAATCTTCACGCGGTTCCTGGCCATTACAGCCTCAACTGCGTCAGAAGACTCCAGGAAATCTTCCTCTGTATCGTGGACCACTTTCATCCACATGAGGACGTCTTCAGGCGATTCGGGCCTCGCCCATCCGGCCTCTTCTGCGACCTCGTAGATGAGCCCGAGCATCCCAGATTTCCTGGCATCCTTCGTAACTTGCCGGACGCTGTCGTTGAGATCTCCGAGCCCCACACCCCAGCGCTTGTGGCGCATCTTGTCGTACTCTTCGATCGCTTCATCCACGTCCCGCTTCATGGCGGCGGCGGCCCCGAGACGCTTGATTGTAATCTCCGGATCTTCCCCGGGGACGAAGTCCCACCAATGCTCGTACTCCGGATAGGGCGGATACCAGTAGACGCGCTTCCGGTCATGGTCGATTCCCAAGTCCTCAAGGCCCGGCACGTTCTTGCTCAAGCCAAGGACATCCTGCCACTTTCTCTCGATCCATTTGGAGTTCGAGACGGCCATCCAGGTCTCGCCTTCCCGGGACTCCGAAGAGGACTCGTCAAACGGATGCTCAGGGTCCTGGAACATCTCCCAGACCTCGCGAGCGATTCCCTTGACGTCTTTCCAGTACTGGGTCACGCCTTCCACCTCTTCCGGCCGCCGAAGCCCGCCTTCGACACCACCTCGACGATCGTGCGTGCAAGCGCATCCGTCAGCTTGTACTGGATCTCTTCGCCTTGATCCCAGAGGTCCGGCGGAAGGCTGAAAGGGGCATCGTCCATAAGCCTTCCGAACTTCCTCCATGTGTCCCAGCCCACCAACGTCTCGGCAAACACCTGAGCATTCCGTCCGGCGACATACGGTAGATCTTCAAAGTCTCCATATCGCGAGAGCGTGCGGACGATCGCCCTGCTGAGTCGAGGTACCAGAGCTTCGAGAAGCTCTATCTCCCGATCCTCTGGGAGCGCGCCCTTGCGGAAAAACTCCTCGATTTCAAGCTGCGTCCCGATGCGCTGGAGCGCGAGGTTAGGGTCAAGAACCACGAAGTCCGCGAAGAGCTTCGCGTACGTGTCCGCCTTTCGCTCCAGGGCCGATCTCATTGCTCGTCACTCCATGGCTTCGGCTTCAGGATGAATGGACCGATGCCAGTCTCCTGGAAGACCTTGGCGGCGATCGCCAGCTTCGCGTCAGCGTCTTCGATGTTGACCACCGAGATGGTGACCGGGAAGTACGTCACTTGATAGCCGCCCCCAACGTCAACGCCCTTGTCCTCGAAAGAAGAGCTAATGCATGAGGCGGCCTCAATCTCATTCTGAGGGACCCTCCAACCCCACCGCTTTGGCCCCTTCGGTTTCCAGCACCGTATCTGGGAGATGTCGAGGCCGGATTCCTCGGTCGCGATCTGAAATTGGATGGCCACTTGTCCAGAACTGCGATTCTTGGAGATGCCGAAGACGTAGGCGTGGGCGGGATACGGGAACTCTGGAAGAAGATCCTGAACCGCATTCCAGAGATGGAGCGATGCTTTATCTGCCATCTGAAGCTGAGAATAGATTCGATCAGGCACAAGCCCGTCTTTCCCGATCGTTGTCTGGACGAAATCCTCTCCCTTCTTCGGTCCGAACTTCCGGATCTCCACCGTTCCGGAGGGCGTCACGAAGAACTCGTCGTACTTGAGCGTCATACGGCCACCCTACGCCCCTCATCCCAGACCTCGACCGCCAGCTTGAGCGGAAGAGACCCTTCCCAGACAAGCTCTGCCCGCCCACCTTCAGGAAGAGCCGCCTGCGTGAGCGAGCGGCTGGACATGCGGAGCCAATCCTTCGCCTCCTTCTTCAAGGCTGTGTTGGTCTTCACGACCTTTCGAAATTCCCTCTCAAACGCCTCGCGCGCCTCTTCCCGCGATCGCCAGCGCTTCATAAGCACTTCCTGGAGAGCGACCCCATAGGCGAGCGACAGATCGGTCGTTCTGAGGCCGCCACCCTTCCCGATAAGCTCCTCGGCGTCGAATACGAAGCCCGTGTGCGATGGAGCCCAGTGAACCCAGTTTCCAACCGACAAAAAGACGCGATCCAGGTCCCCAGCCAGGAGGTCGATGCAGTAGAACTGCGTTTCCCTGTGCGTCTCTTCAGCCCCGATCTTCCGCTGCCACTCCTCCAGGGATTGGACCTCCTGATCAGCCCAGTCGTAGAGCGCCTCCAGCGCATTTTCGTCGGCGACTTGGCCGCCGAACTCGATCTCCCTCCGAATCTCGTTCATCGTGTTCTGGCAGTCCCACATGAAGATCGAAGGATCGACGCGCTCGGAAGAGGGCAGGATCTCTTCTTGGTGAAGCACCTTCTTCATCGCCGAGGCCGGGACGTAGTGGTACGCCTTGATGGTCATCAGATCTCAAGCTCTTTCTCGTATGCGTCTGCCGCCCGAGAGAATAACTCCTTCACTCCATCTAGCGGAAGATCCATGGACTCCATCAGAAACGCCCACTGGCCCTGGCTAAGCCCTGATTGATAGATCCCATAAAGAAGCCTCGCAAACCGCCTGTCCAGCTTGATCGTTTCCGGTACAAGCCACCGCTTCTTTTTCAAGCCGCTGGACAGGCGGACGACTTCCTCCCAGTTCCGAACCGCTTTCCTGACGACCCTCCCAATCGCGCCCGGAAGCAGCCGGGTCGTCGCCACGATCTGGTCGATCTGGTGGTCGTTGAGCGGTGGTTCCATTGCGTCGATCTCGGCAATCAGCCTCGGAAACTGGATGGCGTCGTAGGACCAGTAGTCGCGCATGCCACTCATGGCTCCACCAGGAAGTCCGTGAGCTTGTAAACCCTCATCGGAACCTCTAGGGAGGTCCAATGGAACCCATCGAAATCGGCGGACTCAATGATCAGGTCATAGCCCGCCGTAACTTTCCTTACCTCAGCCTCCCATCCCTCACCAGCCAATTCGCCTACCAGCTTCGCAAGGGCTCCCCTTAGATACTCCAAGCTTCCCTCTCCCCACCGTTTTCCTCGGCGCGGTACCGTGAAGCGTAGGACCAAAACGAGACGTCCATCCTTCATTCCCGCTTCACGCCTTGCATAGAGGGTAGGTCTACTCCTTTTCCCCTCCTTCACCCAATTGTCCAAACGCTCCTGCATCTCCCTCCAGGCCCGAAGCAACTGGAAGTCGGCGTAGGTCAGCTTCGTCCCGATGTCACTTCCGAAAGGATCTCCGACGACCTTCTCGCCAAGCGTCACTGCATCTGCCTCGATGAAGAAGCGCTGGTTGATCGAGGCTGGATCAGTTCCTGCATGCCGCGGGATCGTCTCGATGTAAAGCTCGTATTCTGGAACGGGAGGCTCCTCTCCTTTTGCGATCGCCTCCGCAACCTCTTTCTCATAATCCGGGCCTTCCCCGATCTCCTCC
>Ga0214472_10004908_pt1 | contig 14071 bp, 14 predicted proteins | sample RVTome_6_FD_207662 | JGI IMG/M metagenome (GOLD analysis project Ga0214472, IMG submission 207662) | Soil microbial communities from uranium-contaminated site in the Upper Colorado River Basin, Wyoming, United States - RVT140D175 | ecosystem: Environmental > Terrestrial > Soil > Contaminated >... | reverse complement strand
GCCAGCTGCGCTCGCAGAGCCTGCGCAAGCGCTACAAGTCGCGAACCGTGGTGCAGGACGTGACGCTGGAGGTCTCCAGCGGCGAGGTCGTCGGCCTGCTCGGCCCGAACGGCGCCGGCAAGACCACTTGCTTCTACATGATCGTCGGGCTGATTCCGGTGGACGCCGGCTCGATCCACCTCGACCGTGCCGACCTGACGCATCTTCCGATCCACCGCAGGGCGCGCCTCGGCATCTCCTACCTGCCGCAGGAGAACTCGGTGTTCCGGCGCCTCACGGTGGAGGAGAACGTGCAGGCGATCCTCGAGCTGCAGGGGCTCGAGCGCGACGCGATCGAGACGCGGCTCACCGAGCTGCTCAAGGACCTCAACATCGCGCACCTGCGCAAGCACACGGCGCTCTCGCTCTCGGGCGGCGAGCGCCGCCGCCTGGAGATCGCGCGCGCCCTGGCCACGCGCCCCGCGTTCATCCTGCTCGACGAGCCGTTCGCCGGCGTCGACCCGATCGCGGTGCTCGACATCCAGCGCATCATAAGGTTCCTGAAGGAGCGCTCCATCGGCGTGCTCATAACAGACCATAACGTCCGGGAAACCCTCGGAATCTGCGATCGGGCCTACATCATCAACGAAGGCGCAGTGCTCGCTTCGGGCCATCCGGAGGAGATTGTCTATAATGACAGCGTCCGGCGAGTATATCTGGGAGAGAATTTCCGAATGTAGTCTCGCCCGGGCGCAGATCCGATGAAGCCTTCGCTGCAGTTCCGCCTATCGCAGCACCTCACGCTCACGCCGCAGCTGCAGCAGTCGATCCGGCTGCTGCAGCTCTCGACGGTCGAGCTGAACCAGGAGATCGACCGCCTCCTGATGGAGAACCCCGCGCTCGAGCGCGAGGACATCGAGGGCGAAGGCGAGGCGGCGCCGCACGCGCCGGCGGGCGGCAGCGGGGCGACGGAGAGCGCCGGCGAGCCGCCGAGCGCCGAGACCGACTGGTCGCTCGACCTCGGCTCGGGCTGGCGCGCCGGCGAGGACGACGACGGCGACCGCGGCTTCGCCACGCCCGACACGCCGACCCTGCGCGATCACCTGCGCTCGCAGCTTTCGCTCGTCAACCTGCCGGAGCGCGACCGCGGTTTCGTCGGGCTGCTGATCGACGCGCTCGACGAGGACGGCTATCTCACCCAGCCGCTCGAGGAGATCGCCGCGCTGCTCCCGGAGGAGCTCGAGGCCGATCCCGAGGAGCTCTCGATCGCGCTCAGGCACCTGCAGAACCTGGAGCCGGCGGGCGTCGGCGCGCGCTCGCCCGGGGAATGCCTCGCGCTGCAGCTGCGCGCGCAGGCCGACAGCCCGGTGTGCCGCCTGGCGCTCGCGATCGCCGAGAAGCACCTCGAGCTGCTGGCGAGCCGCGACTACACGCGCCTCAGGAGCCTGACCGGCGCGGGCGACGACGCCCTGCGCGCGGCGCAGCGGCTGATCCAGACCCTCAATCCGCGGCCGGGCGCCGCATTCGCCCGGGTCGAGGCGCGCTACGTGGTGCCCGATGTCATCGTGCGCAAGCAGCGCAACGTCTGGCGCGCCAGCCTCAACGCCGAGGCGATGCCGCGCCTGCGGATCAACCGGCTGTACGCGGAGCTCGCCGCGGGCGCGCGCAACGGCGCCGCAGGGCTGTCCTCGCAGCTGCAGGAGGCGCGCTGGCTGATCAAGAACGTGCAGCAGCGCTTCGAGACCATCCTGCGGGTATCGCAGGCGATCGTCGAGCGCCAGCGCCACTTCCTCGAGCACGGCGAGGTCGCGATGCGCCCGCTCGTGCTGCGCGAGATCGCGCAGACGCTGGGGCTGCACGAGAGCACCATCTCCCGGGTGACGACGCAGAAATTCATGGCGACGCCGCGCGGCACCTTCGAGCTGAAGTACTTCTTCGGCAGCCACGTCGCGACCGAGGCCGGCGGCTCGGCCTCCTCCACCGCGATCCGCGCGCTGATCAAGCAGCTGGTCGCCGCCGAGGACGCGCGCGCGCCCCTGTCGGATGCGCGCATCTCGCAGATCCTGGGCGAGCAGGGTATCGTGGTCGCGAGGCGCACGATTGCAAAATATCGTGAGGCGCTGCAAATTCCACCCGTCAACCAGAGAAAGGCCTTGTGACCGATGAACCTGAACGTGACCGGCCATCAGCTCGAAGTGACCCCCGCGATCCGCAGCTACGTGAGGTCCAAGCTGGAGCGCGTGAGCAGGCACTTCGACCACGTCATCGACGCCCACGTCATTCTGACCGTGAACAAGCTGATCCAGAAGGCCGAGGCGACGCTCCACGTGCGCGGCAAGGACCTGCACTGCGAGAGCGAGCAGCCGGACCTGTATGCGGCAATCGACCTGCTCGCCGACAAGCTCGACCGGCAGGTGCTGCGCTACAAGGACAAGCTCAACGACAAGCGCCTATAGCCGGTATAATCCGCGCGCCCCGCAATGAGCCTCGTCGCCAAGCTGCTTGCCCCGTCGCACGTCGTCCTCGACCTCCAGGTGTCGAGCAAGAAGCGGCTGTTCGAGCAGGTCGGCCTGCTGTTCGAGAACCACGACGGCATCGCGCGAAGCCTGGTGTTCGACAGCCTGTTCGCGCGCGAGCGCCTCGGCTCCACCGGGCTGGGACAGAGCGTCGCCATCCCGCACGGCCGCATCAAGGGACTGAAGGAGGCGCTCGGCGCGTTCCTGCGGCTCGCCCAGCCGGTTCCCTTCGACGCGCCCGACGGCAATCCGGTGAGCCTGGTGTTCGTGCTGCTGGTGCCGGAGAAGGCCACCGAGAAGCACCTGCAAATCCTCTCCGAGCTGGCGCAGATGTTCTGCGACAAGGGGCTGCGTGAAGCCATGATGCAGGCGCAGGACCCGCAATCGCTCCACGAGCTGGTCTCGGCATGGCGGCCGGATGCTTCAGGTCAACGTCGCGCGGCTGCATGAGGACAACCGCGAGGCGCTATCGCTTGCCTGGGTCGCCGGGCGCGACGGGGCGAGCGTGGTGCGCCGCGAGGCCGCCGCGGCCGCTTCGCTGATCGGCCACCTCAACCTCACCCACCCGAACAGCATCCAGGTCATCGGCGTCTACGAGGCCGAGCTCGCCGAGCGCCACAATCCGGCGCGGCGCGCGGATCTCGCCGCGCGGCTGATCGCCGCCGGGCCCGCGGTGGTCGTGTTCGCGGACGGCGTAGCGCCGTTCCCCGAGCTGCTCGAGGCCGCAGGCGGCAGCCGGACCGCGGTATTCGCCACGCCGGCCGCGGCGGCGCGGGTGATCGAGACGCTGGCGCACTACCTTGCCAAGGCGCTCGCCGACAGCGTGCAGCTGCACGGCGTGTTCATGGACGTGCTCGGCCTGGGCGTGCTCATCACCGGCGAGTCCGGCGTCGGCAAGAGCGAGCTCGGCCTGGAGCTCATCAGCCGCGGCCACGGCCTGGTGGCCGACGACGTGGTCGAGATCTCGCGCATCGCCGCGAACGCGCTCGAGGGCAGCTGCCCGCCGCTGCTCAAGGACTTCATCGAGGTGCGCGGCCTGGGACTGCTCAACATCCGCACCATCTTCGGCGAGACCGCGGTGCGCCGCAAGATGAAGCTGCGGCTCGTCACCCACCTCGAGCGCCCGCAGCCGGGCGCCCGCGACGCCGCCGAGCGCCTTCCGCTTGCCGAGCTTGCCGACGAGATTCTCGGGGTCCCGGTGCGCAAGGTGATCATCCCGGTGGCTGCGGGCCGCAACCTCGCCGTGCTGGTCGAGGCGGCAGTGCGCAACGAGATCCTCAAGCTGCGCGGCATCGACTCGATGGCGGAATTCCTGGCGCGCCAGAAGCGCGAGCTCGAAGGCGGCGGCTGATGCAGCTCGCGCTGGTGAGCGGGCTGTCGGGCTCGGGGAAGAGCATCGCGCTCAACGTGCTCGAGGACGCCGGCTATTACTGCGTCGACAACCTGCCGGGCACGCTGCTGCTCGAAGTGGCCGACTTTCTCGCCGAGGCCGGCCACGACCGCGTCGCGGTGAGCGTGGATGCGCGCAGCGCCGCGCTGCCCGCGCTTCCCGAGCACCTCGCGGGGCTGCGCAGCCGCGGCATCGACTGCCGCGTGCTGTATCTCGAGGCCACGACCGCCGCGCTGCTGCGGCGCTTTTCGGAGACGCGGCGGCGCCACCCGCTCGCGCGCGAGGGCCTCACGTTGTCGGAGGCGATAGAGCGCGAGCGCGCGCTGCTCGCCGGCGTCGCGGCGCTCGGCCACCGCATGGACACGAGCGAGCTGCAGCCGCGGGTGCTGCAGAACTGGATCCGCGACCTGCTCGGGCTGGGCGCCGGCGGGCTGACGCTGCTCTTCGAGTCGTTCGCCTACCGCGACGGCATCCCGCTGGATGCCGACTGGGTGCTCGATGCGCGCATGCTGCCCAACCCGCATTACGACCCGCAGCTGCGGCCGTTCACCGGGCGCGAGGCCCCGGTGGTCGATTACCTCGGGCGCGAGGCGTCGGTGCAGCGCTGGCTCGAGGACGTGCAGGCCCTGCTCGGGCGCTGGCTGCCCGAGATCGTGCGCGAGAACCGCAGCTACGTCACGGTCGCGATCGGCTGCACCGGCGGACGGCATCGCTCGGTGTACCTGGCCGAGCGCCTGGGCGAGGCATTCCGCGCCGACTGGCGCGTCCTGGTACGCCACCGTGCGCTCGCGCGCGAGGGGGCCGCATAGAAAACCTGCCGCTGTTCCCCCTCAACACGGTGCTGTTCCCCGGCGGGCGGCTGCCGCTGCGCATCTTCGAGAGCCGCTACATGGACATGGCGAAGGCCTGCCTGAAGGACGGCTCGCCGTTCGGCGTGTGCCTGATCGTCGAAGGCCGGGAAGTCGGCGAGCCCGCGACCCCCGCGAACGTCGGCACCCTCGCCCGCATCAGCGCCTGGGACATGCCGCAGCTCGGCATGCTGCACGTCACCGCGCTCGGCGAGCGGCGCTTCCGCATCCTCGAGCGGCGCGTGCGGGACGACGGGCTGGCGCTCGCCTCGGTGCAGCTCCTCCCCGAGGACGCCGACGCCCCGATCCCCGAAGATTGCGCGACCTGCGTGCGCCTTCTCGAGCGCGTGATCGAGCAGCAGGGCGCTCTGTTCGAGCCGCCCCACCGCCTCGACTCGTCCTTGTGGGTCGGCTCGCGCCTTGCCGAGCTGCTGCCGCTGCCGCTTCACGCCAGGCAGGAGCTGCTCGAGCTCGATGACGCCCGGGCGCGACTGCAGCGGCTCAACGCGCTGCTATCGCCGCGAGCAGCCTCCTGACCGGTGCCGGGAGCGCGGCATCCCCGGCCCGCGCGACATCGATCCACGAGTATCCCGGCGATTGCGCCCGCGGCGCACGCCTCGCCACCTCGCACAGCACCGGCCGGATGTGCAGACGAAAGTGCGTGAAGCCATGCTCGATCGGCTGCAGCCGGCGGGTGCGCGCCAGCTCGTAGCCGAGCAGCTCGCGGCAAGCGGCCGCAGGAGCACGGCTGCGCTCAGGGAACGACCACAGGCCGCCCCAGACGCCGCTGCCGGGCCGGCGCTCGAGCAGAACCTCGCCCGCGTGCCGCAGCACCAGCCAGGTGGTGCGCCTTAAGGGCAGTGCCTTTCTCGGACGCCGCGCCGGCAGCCGCTCCACGAGGCCGTTCGCTCTCGCGTAGCACATCGACTCGACCGGACACTGCCGGCATTTCGGCGTGCCCCGTACGCAGACCCGCGCGCCCAGATCCATCAGCGCCTGCGTATAAGCCTCCAGCCGGCGCTTGGGAAGGAGGCGCTCGGCGAGCCCCCAGAGCTGCGCTTCGCCCTCGACGCCGAAGCAGCGCGCAAGCACGCGCTTCACGTTGCCGTCCAGGATGGCGGCGCGGCGGCCGAAAGCGAACACCGCGATCGCGGCGGCGGTGGAACGGCCGACGCCGGGAAGCTCGGAAATCCCCCCGGCCGTATCGGGGAATTGCCCCCGGCTCGCGACGTCCTTCGCCGCGCGCAGGAGGTTCCTGCCGCGGGCGTAGTAGCCAAGGCCGCTCCAGAGGCGCAGCACTTCGTCTTCCGACGCTTCGGCAAGCGCATCCACCGAGGGGTACTTCTGCAGGAAGCGCTCGTAATAGGGGATGACCGTAGCCACCTGGGTCTGCTGCAGCATCACCTCGGAGAGCCAGATGCGATACGGGTCGCGGGTGCCCTGCCAGGGGAGGTCGCGGCGGCCGTGGCGGCGCTGCCAGGCGATGAGTTTTTGCGCGAAAGGCACGGTAACATTCTCCCAGCAAATCCCCATGGCTGCGTTCATCCTCCGACGTGTCGCGCAGGCGCTGCTCGTGATGCTCGCGGTCGGGCTGATCGCGTTCTCGCTGTTCCGCTTCGTCGGCGACCCGGTGCTGTTCATGCTCGGCCAGGACGCGACGCCCGAGCAGCGCGCCGAGGTGACGCGCAGCCTCGGCCTCGACCGGCCGTTCTACGTCCAGTACCTGAACTTCCTCGGCAACGCGGTGCAAGGGGAATTCGGCCTCAGCCTGCGCCAGGTGCAGCCGGTGTCGCGGCTCATCATGGAGCGGCTGCCGGCGACGCTGGAGCTTTCGTTCGTGGCGGCGCTGTTCGCCCTCGTCGCCGGGATTCCGATGGGGGTATACACCGCGCTGCGGCCGAAGTCCTTCTTCTCGCAGCTCTTATTGGCGGTTTCGCTGGCGGGGGTCTCGCTGCCGACCTTCCTCATCGGCATCCTGCTCATCCTGATCTTCTCGGTGCAGCTCGGCTGGATGCCCTCGTTCGGCCGCGGCGAGACGGTGCAGATCGGCTGGTGGAGCACCGGCTTTCTCACCGCCTCGGGGCTCAAGGCGCTGGTGCTGCCGGCGATCACGCTCGGGCTGTTCCAGATGACGCTGATCCAGCGCCTGGTGCGCTCGGAGATGCTGGAGGTGCTGCGCACCGACTACATACGCTTCGCGCGCGCGCGCGGGCTGACCGACCGCGCGGTGCACTTCCGCCATGCCCTGAAGAACACGCTGGTGCCGGTGATCACCATCACCGGGCTGCAGCTCGGCTCGATCATCGCCTTCGCCATCATCACCGAGACGGTGTTCCAGTGGCCCGGGATGGGGCTGCTGTTCATCCAGGCGGTGAACTTCGCCGACGTGCCGGTGATGGCCGCCTATCTGTGCCTGATCGCGCTGTTCTTCGTCGTGATCAACCTGGCGGTCGATCTCCTTTACTATGCGGTCGATCCCAGGCTCCGCGTCCAGCCGCTATGACCACTCCCGTCGAACGCATCCGCAGCTTTCACCCGGAGCTGAAGGAGCTTCGCCGCGACATCCATGCCCATCCCGAGCTCGCCTTCGAGGAAAATCGCACCGCGTCGCTGGTCGCCGAGCGCCTGAAGGGCTGGGGCATCGAGGTGCACACCGGCATCGCGAAGACCGGCGTCGTCGGCGTGATCCACGGCAGGAAGAAAAACGGGCGCTCGATCGGCCTGCGCGCCGACATGGATTGCCTTCCGATCGATGAAGCGAACAGCTTTCCCCATAAATCGAAGCACAAGGGACGCATGCATGCCTGTGGCCACGACGGCCACACTGCGATGCTGCTCGGGACGGCGCGCTACCTCGCCGAGACGCGCAACTTCGACGGCACCGCCTACGTCATCTTCCAGCCGGCCGAGGAGGGCGGCGGCGGCGGGCAGGTGATGGTGAAGGAAGGGCTGTTCGAGCGCTTCCCGGCGCAGGCGGTGTACGCGGTGCACAACTATCCCGGCCTGCCGGCCGGGACCATCGCGGTGCGCGCCGGCCCGGTGATGGCGGCGACCGACGAGGTGGAGATCACGGTGCGCGGCCGGGGCGGGCACGCCGCGTTCCCCCACCTGAGCGTCGACCCGGTGGTGGTCGCCGCGCACCTGATCACCGCGCTGCAGACCATCGCCAGCCGCAACCTCGACCCGGTCGATGCCGTGGTCCTGAGCCTGTGCTCGCTGCAGACGAGCCAGCTCGATGCCTTCAACGTGATCCCGGACTCGGTGCGCGTGCTCGGCACCGTGCGCAGCTTCAAGGCGCAGACGCGCGACATGGCCGAACGGCGCATCCGGGAAATCGCCGCCGGCGTCGCCGAGGCCTTCGGCGCGCAGGCGGAGGTACGCTACAGCCGAGGCTATCCCGCCACGGTCAACACCCCGGTCGAGGCGCAGTTCGCCGCCGGCGTGGGCGAGCGCGTGTTCGGCAAGGAGCGCGTGATCACCGAGTTCGACCCGGTGATGGGCGGGGAGGACTTCTCCTACATGCTGCTCGCGCGGCCCGGCGCGTACGTCTTCCTCGGGCAGGGCGGCGGCCCTGGCGCCTGTTTCCTGCACAATGCCGGCTACGACTTCAACGACGAGGTGATCCCGCTCGGCGCCGGCTACCTGGCGGCGCTGGTGGAAGAAGCGCTACCGATCCGATAGAGGAGGAAAAATGAAGCTGCTGAAGATAGTGCTGCTGGCCAGCGCGCTCGGCGCGACGCCGCTGCAGGCGGCAAACCTGAAGTGGGCGGCGCAGAACGACATCCTGACGCTCGACCCGCACTCGCAGAACCACGCCACCACCAACTCGATCCTGCAGCACACCTACGAAGGGCTCACCCGCTACACCCGGGACTACAGGGTCGAGCCCTCGCTCGCGACCGGCTGGAAGCAGATCTCCGACACGCACTGGCGCTTCAACCTCAGGAAAGAAGTCAGGTTCCACGACGGCTCCCCCTTCACCGCCGACGACGTGGTGTTCTCCTTCGGCCGCATCAGGCAGCCGCAGGGCACCATGCAGATCTACGTCTCGGGCGTGAGCGACGTGAAGAAGGTCGACGACCATACCGTCGATTTCATCCTTTCCGGGCCGAACCCGATCCTGCTGCGCAACATCGTCGACTTCCGCATCATGAGCCGGGCCTGGGCGGACAAGACCAACTCCCAGAACGTGCAGGACTACGCGAAGAAGCAGGAAACCTTCGCCTCGCGCAATACCAACGGCACCGGCCCGTACCTGATCAAGGGCTGGGAGCCCGACACGCAGATCGTCTTCGCCCAGCACAAGGGCTGGTGGGACAAGCTCGACGGCAACGTCACCGGCGTCGTCTACACCCCGATCAAGTCGGACGCGACGCGCGTCTCGGCGCTGCTCGCGGGCGACGTCGACCTGGTCACCGACCTGCCGGTGCAGGACGTCGAGCGGCTGCGCAAGGACCCGAAGCTCAAGGTGCTCGACGGCCACGAGGTGCGCACCATCTTCATCGGCATGGACCAGTGGAACGACGAGCTGAAGTACTCGAGCGTCAAGGGCAAGAACCCGTTCAAGGACGTGCGCGTGCGCCAGGCGCTCAACATGGCGGTCGACCGCGAGGCGATCCGGCGCGTGGTGATGCGCGGGCTGTCGATCCCGGCGGGCATCATGGTCGCCCCCGGCGTGCACGGCCACTCGAAGGCCATCGACGCGCCGGTGAAACACGACCCGAACGGCGCGAGGAAGCTGCTCGCCGAGGCGGGCTACCCCGAGGGCTTCGAGTTCACTCTCGATTGCCCGAACAACCGCTACGTCAACGACGAGCGCATCTGCCAGGCGCTGGTCGGCATGTGGGCGAAGGCCGGGGTGCGCGTGCGGCTGAACGCCATGCCGTTCGCCAACTTCATCCCGAAGATCCTCAACTTCGATTCCAGCGCCTACCTGCTGGGCTGGGGCGTGGCGACCTTCGACGCCCTCTACACGCTGCAGTCGCTGGTGCGCACCAAGACCACGGGCGCCGACGGCAACTTCAACCTGGGCCGCGTGAGCGACCCGAAGCTCGACAACACGATCGACGCCATCAAGATCGCGACCGATCCGAAGGCGCGCGACGCGCTGCTGCGCGAGGCCCTGGTCAAGACGCGCGACATGCATTACTACGTGCCGCTGCACCACCAGCTGCGGCCCTGGGCGATGAAGCGCAACGTCAGCATCGTGCACAGCGCGGACGACCGGCCGCAGTCGCGCTTCGCCACGGTGAAGTGACGCTCTGAGGTGATCCGGGGCGGCTTTCTCTCCCGGCTCTGGGACCACGACCTCGCCTGGAGCTTCCGCAGGTCGCCGGTCACCGTGGTCGCGGCGGCGCTGACGCTCGCCTGCGTCGGCGCCGCCGCGCTGTCTCCCTGGCTGTCGCCGCAGGACCCGTTCAACCCGGCGGCGCTGGATCTCAACGCGGCGTTCAAGCCGCCCGCCTGGCTGGAAGGCGGCGACCCCGCTTTCGTTCTCGGCACCGACAACCAGGGACGCGACATCCTGTCCACCATCATGCACGGCGCACGCATCTCGCTGGGCATCGGCATGGCGTCGGTGCTGTTCGCCCTGGTCCTGGGAGTTTCCCTGGGGCTGCTTTCGGGGTACTTCGGCGGCCGCCTGGACGCGGTCATCATGCGCATCGCCGACGTGCAGCTCTCGTTCCCGGCGATCCTGATCGCGCTGCTCATCGACGGCGTGGCTCGCGTCGCGCTCGCCGGCGAGCGCCACGAGGAGATCGCGATCCCGGTGCTGGTGCTCTCGATCGGCTTCGCCGGCTGGGTGCAGTACGCGCGCACCGTGCGCGGCTCCACCCTGGTCGAGCGCGGCAAGGAGTACGTGCAGGCGGCGCGCGTCGTCGGCCGCCGGCCGCTGTCGATCCTGCTCGCCCACGTGCTGCCGAACGTGATGGGGCCGGTGCTGGTGATCACCACCATTCACATCGCAACCGCGATCATCACCGAGGCGACGCTTTCCTTCCTCGGCGTGGGCGTGCCGCCGACCCAGCCCTCGCTCGGCACCCTGATCCGGGTCGGCAACGAGTTCCTCTACTCGGGCGAGTGGTGGATCACGGTGTTCCCCGGCGCGGCGCTGATCGTGCTCGTGCTTTCGGTCAACCTGCTCGGCGACTGGCTGCGCGACGCGCTGAATCCGAAGCTGCGATGATCCTGGAGGTCAATGACCTTCGCGTCGAATTCCCGACCCGCCGCGGCACGCTGGTGGCTCTTGATTCAATTGATTTTCATATAAGACCAGGGGAAGTCCTGGGCGTGGTCGGCGAGTCCGGCGCGGGCAAGTCGATCACCGGCATGGCGGTGATCGGGCTGCTCGAGCCGCCCGGGCGCGTCGCCGGCGGCGAAGTGCGGCTCGAGGGCCGGCGCATCGACAACCTGCCGCACGAGGAGATGCGCAAGGTGCGGGGGCGCAAGATCGGCGTGGTGTTCCAGGACCCGCTCACCTCGCTCAACCCGCTCTACAGCGTCGGGCAGCAGCTCGTCGAGACGATCACGACGCATCTGCCGTTGAACAGATCCCAAGCAAGAAGCCGTGCGCTTCAACTGCTGGCGGAAGTCGGCATTCCCGGCGCCGAAGCGCGCTTCGAGCACTACCCGCACCAGTTCTCCGCCGGCATGCGGCAGCGCGTGGTGATCGCGCTCGCGATCGCCGCCGAGCCGGCGCTGATCATCGCCGACGAGCCCACCACCGCGCTCGACGTCTCGATCCAGGCGCAGATCATCGCGCTGCTCAAGCGCCTCGCGCAGGAGCGAGGCACGGCGGTGATGCTGATCACCCACGACATGGGAGTGATCGCGGAGACCTCGCAGCGCGTGGCGGTCATGTACGCCGGGCGCATCGTCGAGATCGGCCCGGTGCGCGACGTGATCCACGCGCCTCGCCATCCCTACACCGTCGGGCTGATGGGCTCCATACCGAGGATTGCTTCTCAAAGAACCCGTCTCGTGCAGATCGAGGGCGCCATGCCGCGCCTCAACGCCATCCCGCGCGGCTGCGCGTTCCACCCGCGCTGTCCCCGGCGCTTCGGGCGCTGCCTCGCCGAGCGCCCGGAGCTCCTGCCGGCCGGCGCGAGCGAAGCTGCCTGCTGGCTCCATGCTCCTGCTGCGGCTTGAGTCGGTCAGCCGGGACTTCGACGTCTCGCGGCCCTGGCTGAACCGCGTCATCGAGCGCGAGCCGCGGCGCAGCCTGCGCGCCGTGGACCGCGTCGACCTCGAGGTGCAGCGCGGCGAGACGCTGGCGCTGGTCGGCGAGTCGGGCTGCGGCAAGTCGACGGTGGCGCGCCTGATCGTCGGCCTCTACGCCCCGACCGAGGGCCGCGTCGAGTTTCACGGCCGCCGCATGCAGATGATCTTCCAGGACCCCTATGCCAGCCTCAACCCGCGCTGGCGCGTGCGCGACATCGTCGCGGAGCCGATCCGGATCCTGAATCTGGAGAGCAAGAACAGCGTGGAAGGCCGGGTATCGGAGCTGCTGGTCCAGGTCGGATTGTCGGCCGACGACGGCGAGAAGTACCCTCATGAATTCTCCGGCGGCCAGCGCCAGCGGATCTCGATCGCGCGCGCGCTCGCCGGCGAGCCCGATCTGCTGGTTTGCGACGAGCCGACCTCGGCGCTTGACGTGTCGGTGCAGGCCCAGATCCTCAATCTCATGACCGAGCTGCAGCAGCGGCTCGGCCTCACCTACGTGTTCATCTCCCACAACCTGGCGGTGGTGTCCCAGGTGGCCGACCGCGTCGGCGTGATGTACCTGGGCCGGGTGGTCGAGCTCGCCGCCGCTGCCGAGCTCTTCTCCCGGCCGCGCCACCCCTACACGCGCATGCTGCTGGACGCCGTGCCGGACCTGCAGATGAGCGGCAAGGCGCGTACCCCGGTGGCGGGCGAGGTGCCCAACCCCCTCGATCCCCCCGCGGGCTGCACCTTCCACCCCCGCTGCCCGCATGCCTGGGAGCGCTGCCGCCGGGAACGGCCATTTCCGGTGAACGCGGTGGCCTGCCATGCCGTCGAGGAAGGCAGGATCTAGAATCCCGGCGTATGGAGCGTCGCCAGGTCCCGGTCGGAGAGCTGCAGTTCGGCATGTACGTAGCCGAACTCGACCGGCCGTGGACCGACACGCCGTTCGTGTTCCAGGGCTTCCACCTGCGCACCGACGAGCAGCTCGAGATCCTGAAGAAGTTCTGCAAGCACGTATTCGTCGACCTGGAGCGCAGCGAGCGCGCCGGTCGGCCGAGCGCGCCGCCGCGCTTCCCGGTGCGCGGCGCCAGCGCCTATCCGGAGAGGGTGTCGGTCGAGGCGGAGTTCAAGCCGGCGGTCGAGGTGTACGCCGACACCGCGGACGCCCTCGCGAGCCTGCTGCAGGGCGTGGAGACCGCCGGCTCCATTCTCGACACCCGGCAGGTGAAGGAGTGCGTGGCGCGCCTCGCCGAGAGCGTGGTGCGCAACCCGGACGCCCTGCTCCTCGTGTCGCGGCTGCGCCAGCAGAATATCGCCGCGCTCGCCCGCGCCCTCCAGGTGTCGGTCTACATGATCGTCTTCGCCCGCTTCCTCGGGCTCGCGCGCGAGGAGCTCGAGCTGCTCGGGCTGCTCGGGCTGCTGCAGGACGTCGGCAAGACCCGGCTGCCGCGCGCGATCCTCGAGAAGAGCGGCCCCCTCACGCCCGAGGAGAGCGAGATCGCCAGGAAGCATGTCGAGCTTTCGGCGCGCATCCTGGGGGCGACCGCGGGCCTGCCCGAATCGCTGTCCGAGCTCGCCTTGCTGCATCACGAGCGCCAGGACGGCTCCGGCTACCCGCGAAAGCTGCGCGGCGACGAGATCGGCCTGCACGGATCGATCGCCGCGATCGCCGATACCTTCGACGCGCTGACCGCGATCCGCCCCTACGCCGAGCCGCTCTCGCCCTCGAAGGCGCTGAGCTACCTCTACAAGGAGCGCGGCGCCGGCTACCACCCCGAGCTGGTCGAGCAGTTCATCCAGTGCGTCGGCGTGTTCCCGGTAGGCGCCGTGGTGGAGCTCAACACCGGCGAACACGGCATCGTCATCAGCCAGAACCTGGTGCGGCGGCTCAAGCCGAAGGTGATGGTGGTGCTCGACGCGCAAGGCAACCCGGTGCGGCCGCACAAGGTGCTCGACCTGGACAAGGACCCGAAGGCGGGGCCCGACGAGCCCTACCGGATACGGCGCACCCTCGAGCAGAGCCGCCTGCAGGTCGATCTGCGGGAGCTGTTCCTCTAGCGCAGATTGGCGACCCCGAAGGGGACATGGCCGGCGGCGACGTGCGAGCGCGCCGAGTCCACGTGCCCGTGCTG
>Ga0214472_10004907_pt1 | contig 14071 bp, 10 predicted proteins | sample RVTome_6_FD_207662 | JGI IMG/M metagenome (GOLD analysis project Ga0214472, IMG submission 207662) | Soil microbial communities from uranium-contaminated site in the Upper Colorado River Basin, Wyoming, United States - RVT140D175 | ecosystem: Environmental > Terrestrial > Soil > Contaminated >... | reverse complement strand
AGAGCCGAACGGTTGGCGCGTGCCCCGAGGCGACAATCACTCTACCATCCGCCCTCCGGACGGCACCTGAGACGTGCCATAGGTCGTACTCTAAGCTGTCTTCTCGATCCTGGATCTCGGTTACCAAATCGAGCGCAGCCCGAGGGACAAGAGCTGTATCCGCCAAATTCTCGACGATCCGGATACCTGTGCTGTCCCAGACCCTGGTCGTTTCGATCTCGGCGGCAGTCCCACAGGCCCAACAGGCGACAAGGCAGCCGGTGGAGTACTTCAGTTGGCGCATGGACACCTTCCTATCGGATGGATCCCCTGGTTGTGTGGTAAACCAAGTCTCGAACCCGAGGCTTCCCACTGCGTTGACCTGCCATGCGACCCCGGCGTAGGTTGAGGGCCTAGCCTTGGAGAGAATGTGAAGCGAATTGGCGTCTTCGGCTGGGGCATTGTGGCCCCCAAGTCGGCGAATATCGAAGCGTTCGAGAAGAACCTGGACTCGGCGGAGAGTTGGCTCACTCCGTTCAACGGGTTCGGACCGGACACCTTCCTCGTGGGCCAGCCCGAGCTCGATTTCGAGGACTACCGGCCGTGGCTGGCGGAGCGATTCCCAGCGGGCCGGTTCCGCCAAATCACTTCCAAGATGGGAACACCGGTTCTTCACGCAATAGCGAGTTTCATCCAGGCCCTGGGTCAGAACCCAGGGCTCGAGGCCGAACTCAAGCGCCTCGACACCAAGACCCACGTCTACGTGGGGACGGGCATGGGTGACCTCGCGACGGTTCATGAATCGTCCATCGCCCTCTACCATGCTCAGCGGCGTTGGGATCGCTTCTGGAGTGCGCCCGAACGCAATGCGGTGTTCCGTGCGTGGCAGGGAACCGGACGACCGGCCCGCCCCGATCTCCCAGTCGACCCGGCCACGGTCGGGATCGATGAACGCGACACGACGGAGAGCCGGTGGTGGGCGTACTGGGCCGCTCAGAGCCCGGAACTCCACGAGTACCTCGCCGCCCTCCGCCGAATTGAAGCTGCCAATGTGGTGGGCGATATCGAACGTGGGAAGATGAGCCTGCTGAAACAGAAGCAGCGGCTCATCGATCAGCTGCAAGCAGAATGGAGCGCCCCTGAGCCGCCGTGGAAGGCGGTGAGCGCGAACGTGATCTGGAATATCCACAACGCAGCCGCTTCGCAGATCTCCATGCTGGGAGACTTTCACGGTTTGAGCTATGCGCCAATTGGTGCCTGCGCCGGCTTCGGGCTCTCCCTCAAACTGGGAATGGATGCGATTCAACGCGGGGAGGCTACCGCGGTCGTCGTTGGTTCGACCGAACCTGCGCCACATCCACTGATCGTTGGCGGGATGTACACCGGGCGTATCCTGGCTGCCGATTCGGAAGTGTCGAAACCCCTTCATGGGTTGCGGGGCACTCATATTTCCGGTGGCGCCGTGATCTGGATCCTCGGCGACTGGGATCACATGACGTCGCTGGGATTCACTCCTCTCGGGATGGAGCCCCTTGCCGTTGGCGTGAGCAACGACGCCCACCACATCATCACACCGTCCAAGGAAGGACCGGTGCTGTCGATCGAGGCAGCGCTCGAGCGTGCGGACGTGAAGGCCGCGGACGTGACCTCCTGGGATCTACACGCGACGGCCACCCCCGGCGACTATTTGGAAGTCGAAAACCTCCGTGACGTGCTGCCCAAGAGCGTCTTGGTAACGGCGCGGAAAGGAACCTTTGGCCACGGCATGGCTGCAGGCGGAGGATGGGAACTCACCGCACAGTATCTCGGGTTCATGCGGGGGAGGCTGCACCCCACGCCGCTCACCGAGGCCGAACTCCACCCGTCAATCGCCGAGCTGCACCGGTTGTTCGTGTTCGATGAGGCCGTCGAAGTGCGTCCCGGCCTCGCCGGGAAGCTCTCCATGGGTGTGGGCGGAGTGAACGCCTGCGTCATTTCCAAGCCACTCCCCTGAGGCGGGCACACCGGCGCGTGTCCTGCCTCTACCGATAACCCATCAGTCGCCGCGGCCTCCTCAGGGCTTTCTTGGAATGGCGCTCCCGTGGCATGCCACGCACAACGAGGGGTTCTTCTCCCGCAGTCGCTCCGCGTCGAAACCGGGACCGTGGGGGCTGAATCGGAACCCTCCGCCCACGGCTGAATGACAGGCGGTACAATCCCGCTCGACGTGGCAGGACACACAGGACTCGAGGCTTTGGCGTGCCGCTTGACCGTGCCCGAGGCTGAAGCCACGGAAGCTATCGTGGTATCCCACCCCCCCAAGGCGTCTTGTGGCGCTCAAACCAGACTGACGATGGCAGTCGAGGCAGAACTGGGCTGTATTGTGACAATCAGCGCAGTTGGCATCCCTTCCGTAGGCCATTGCGGGGTGTCGTGCCAAGAATCCGGCGGGGTGTAACGAAGTTGCTGAACCGGACCCGGCAGCGGGATCGGGGCGATGACAGTCGAGACAACTCGGCCGGACGTGGCAGCCTTCGCAACTCGTGGGTCGGGCATTGGCTTCCGGTCCGTGGCGGTCACGAAACTCCCAGGTGTGTGAAGGTGGTGTGTGGCGCTCGACAACCGGCCCGTCGGCTCGTCCGGCGCTGGCGGGGTGGATATTGGCGACCGCCTCGGGTGGGGCCCCGGTGTGACATGCCAAACAATTCTCTTGCGTGTGACAGGTCTGGCAGGAGGTGAGACTGCGTTCGGCTTCGCGCTGGTGCTCTCGCAGCCACTCGGGCCGCTGATGCCCCTGAGGCACAGGGACCTGGGTGGCCAAGGCGAGCGAACGTGGATCGGGCTGCAACGCTTGAATCGGTCCGGTCTCCAGCGCGTTGACGTGACAGGTGGAGCAGAAGTCCCGGGCATGACAGGTCGCACAACTGGCCGCTACCGCTGAGCCCCCTGCTGCGTCCGTTGTGGCCAGCGCGCCGTGTCGTCCCAAGGCGAACCCGACCTCGCGGTGTGAGGCTGGAACCGGGAATCCTGCCACGTCCGAGCTTGTCAGGCGTGACGCTTCAGCCAGCGGCAGATGACATGTGGCGCAGCTGGCGGGTTCATTCGAATAGTGCGATGCATCCAGGCCGTGGCAGGTGAGGCATTGGCCCACTACCGCGCGTTGCACGGCCATATTGGGCGCGCCGAATTCGGCATGACAGAGCGCGCACTGAGTTCCTTCCTCGTCGGGATCGGGATCCGGAGGAAATCGTGGGTGATCGGTATGGGTGAATCGTAGCTTGCGGCCGAATGGCTCCGACCGAGGCTGCCACGTGACCGCGGGTGCGGAGTCCCCGTTATGGCATGCCTGGCAGAACTCGGTGGGAGGAAAGGGAAGCGGTGCTCCTTCCAGGATACCGGTATGACAGGTGGCACACGAGGGAAAAAAGTCGGCGTGTCGTTGGTGGGGAAAACCGGCCGCAGGTTCCTGCTGGGCCCTGCCCATGGTTGGAGTGGCAGTGAGAGCAGCAAGCGAGACTACGAGCCAAGCCGACCTGAACAGGCCGGTCATGGTCGGAGCCTCCGAGCCCGCGGTAGCGGTGCCCGATCGGCATTGGTCCCGAAGGTGAGGGAAACCCCACCGCGAAGACGGACCTGATCGAAGCTGTTGGCTCCGGTATCCGGACGGTCGCGGTCGTCATCATACCAGGCCACGTCGGTCCAGAACCGCCACTGATTCCGTAGGCGGTACTCAGCGCGGCCACCGACCCACGTAGTCGTCGCATCGTAGAACCTGAGTTCGAGGGGCCGTTCGAGACGGCCCCCGTAGGCCCCGAGCGTCAGGGCAGGCGTCGCCGAGTAGTTCACTCCTGCGTCAAATGACTGTGACGCGGCCCCGGGTCCGAAGTCGGCGAGATAGGACGCGTCGAAAGTCCACTGCTCATCCGGTCTCACCGTCCCTCCAAGACTGACCCTCCAACCGCTGTCTTCGAGATCGGGCACCAGGGCCGTCGATACGTCTGCGGACTCGAACCAGTATCGTTCGGCGCGACCATTCGCGGTGAGCCAATCGGTGATCCGGACTCGCGCAGAACCATGCACAGTGTTGTAGGGAACCGGGCTGAAGGCGCCCCAGAGCGTCCACAGGCTGAAATAGGGTCGATACCGCCTGGCTCCACCAGTGAGAGAGAACCGAGACTCCAGGTAGGTGACGCTGAGATCGCCTGACCCCACATGCCCCTCGGCCAGGTTGTAGTCGATCCCACCACGCGTCTGAAGGAAGCGCCAAGGCTGAAGGGTGAAGGACACCGCAGCGCGCTCAGAGACGAAGTGATCGTCTTCAGGGTCGACTTCCCTCCGGTACTCCGCGCGAGCGTCCAACGGTCCATCGCTCCAGGCAACCTCCGCGCCGGCCACGAGCTGGCGATCCCTGGGCCGGTACTCGTCCAGCGGATTGAGGGCGGGACTCGAGACAGGAACCACTGCGGCCTGTCCCAGGCCCCAGCCCCCATAGGCCGTGACATCCAGACCTCGGGCCGGTGTCCGCACCCGAAGCCAGCCGCCGTCGAACCCGATCGGTTCGAGGCGTGAGGTCAGGAACTGCCGCCCGGCGCGCGCCGTGAACCGAGACCGTGAATAGTCCGCGTAGGCCTCGATGAGTTGCGCCCAGGGTTCGACAGCAGGCCAGACTTCGTCCTTTCCCGCATCGGCGACAACTCTCCCGCTGGCGTGAATGGTGAGGCCCTGGACCCCGATACCCCAAAGCACCAGACTCGCCGAGGAGCTCACGGGAATCCCGCGCTGGGTGTCCCCGGGGCGGTAGAAGTAGCAAAACGCCTCGTTGCTACACCTGGCCGCGAATCCATCCGAGGTGAAGATCCCGCCATTGGATCCCGTGACGATATCGGTCGCCGCAACGCTATCCGCCATCAGCCCGCGAAAACTGACGGCCTGAGCCCGGGCGTCGATCCGGACCCGATACCCTTGGGCGCTGATGCTCGAGATCGGGAGGAGTGCGGCGACAAGGAGTGGGAAGAGGTGAGACCGGAGGTTTGGCGTGGGCAGGCGGAACTGGTGTGATGGTCGTTGCGTGATTGGAACGTCGGTATGGATTCGCATATTCACCCGCTGCTCCCCCCGATGGTCTTGAGGTCGTGACAGGTCTCACAACCCGTGCTGGTGGACCGGACGGACTCCTCATAGTGGCCTGCAGCTTTGTTCACGTGGCACGTGGCGCACGTCTGCCAGGACCAGGTTTCGATCTTCTGGGCCTCCGCATGGCAGGTGGCACAGGGAGGCGCTTCGGCATGAATGATCGGCGCAAATCCGGCGTGCTTTTCGAGCAGACCACCGCTTTGGTGACAGGTGCCGCAGAGGCTGGCCGTCTCATGGTGTTGTGCGTGACAGGAAACGCACTCGATGTTAGCGGCGCTCATGCTCGGCGGTGTGTGACAGGCCGCGCAGGTCGGGAGGGTCGTCTGGTGGGTCGCATGAGGAAAGGACACGCTATCTGCGAGGAGCACCGTTGTCGGACCCGTTGTGCCTTCCCGACTCTCGTGACAGGTGACACAATCCCGCGGCGGCTCCTCACGATGATGGCAGGCCTGGCATGAGGCCGAACTCGTGATCTTGGTGCCGCCGTGCTGGTCGAACGGTGTGTGGCATTCGACGCAGGTCATCTGGCCCCTCTGGACGTGGGGCTGATGAGGGAAGGTGCCGCCGCCCCGGAAGGGGACGACCGCACGCTCGGTCCCCACATGGCAGCTGGAACACGCCGCCTCGTCGACCGGGGGTCCCAGGTCCAGCGTTGGGACGATATAGGGGAGCCGGCCAACCTTGACTGCCTGGCGTACCAGATCGATTGAGGCGCGGAGCAGCCGGTCGGCAAAGGTGACGTTATGGGCCGGTTTCCCGGTGCGGACCAGATCGAGGTTCTCCTCCGCCATGCGGAGGAGACTGTCGGCAGCCTGTCGGCGACCTGGCCCGGCCGCATTCAACACCGCCCGTGCCTGTGTGACGACGGGCGCCACCCGCCGGACACGCTCGTCCATCCCTTGCTTCCAGGATGGGAGAATCCGAGAGTACCGGACACCGTGACAGGAGAGACAGGAGGCCTCTCCCGCGGTCTGGACCTGCTCGTGCCCACGCAGAGTCGCGGTCTGCTCGTGGCAGCCGACGCAGGACACCCGGGCCAGGAACATCTTGCTGGGGGTGGGTTCGGTGTTGTGACCCCCAGCGCCGGCATACAACTGCACCTGAGTGCTGTGCGCCTTCGTGTGGCAACCCGCGCAATCGAGTTCGGCTGTGGTCACCACGGTGGCACTCGCGATCTGGTGTTCGATCGGTGCGTGACACTGAGTGCATTCGATCTTGTGGTCGGTGATGTGGATCTGGTGCAGTCGCGGCGGGTTATCGAATTGATCGATCCGTTCGGGCTCGTTGTGGCAGTTGAAGCATTGGCCACGGTCCGCACTACCGGTGCCGGTCGTTACGTCCGCGTGACAGGAGATGCACGAGACCTGGTCGGCGACGTAGCGGGAGTGATCCACGATGTAGCCCGAGCCCGAGACCACCCGTGGGGGCGAGGGATGACACGCGACGCAGCCGGCGATCGGGTCCCCCGGCGGTCTATCCTTGAAATGACAGAGAAAACAGGTGACCTGGGTGACGGCCACATGGTCGCCCTGCACGATCTGGGAGTGACAACTGGTGCACCGTAGCTGTTTCCCGCGTCGCAACTCTCCCAGATGTTCCGCGTGGTCGAATTGGACCCCGTTGTAGTCGATCGCGCCTTCGACTTTTCGCTCGGAGTGACATCCTGACCGAAGACACGCCGCGTCCTCGATTTCGGCCCAGGGCCTCATGCCGTAGGACCCTGTGATGTATTTGACTACTTGGTTGGCTGCCTGAAGCTTCCCCATGGCTTCGGCTTTGATTCCCGGCGCGTAGTGGCACTCGATGCAGGCAACCTCGTTGTGTGAGGAGGATGCCCAGGAGTCGTAATAGGGCACCATGTTATGGCAATTCTTGCAGAACCCGGGTTGAGCGCTGTACTCGACGAAGCCGACCGTGCTCACCGCGAGCAAGATGATGCCGAGAACAGCGATCGGGACAATCACCCTGACGGCCCGGGCAAGGCGCTTCCGGGAAGGGGAGGGGGCGGTCACAGTCTGCTTCCTTCACGTTCCATGCGCCGCAGGGCGAGCCAGGAAAGTGCGAGCCAAGACAGGCTCAGGAACCAGACCGGCACCAGCCAGAGCTTGTGCTCCCAGTTGCGTTCGGCGGTGGCTTCCGCAGTGGCACGCAGATCTCTCGAGATGGAACGTACGCGACGCGTCAGTTCCTCCAGGCGGTCAGTGTCGAGATGGTGTTGGACTTCGTTGATTTGTAGATACGCCGTGCGCGCGGTCTGATAGCGGAATTCCATGTCCCCAGTCTGCCGTCCAGCCCGAGCGACCTCAGCGACGGCTGCGGCGGCCGCCTGGAGATCTTGAGCCGCCTGGGTCACATCCTGCTGAATCGCGTCGCCGAGCGTCTGTGCGCGTGTTCCAGGAGCGTGGCACTTGCTGCAAGTCGCCGCGATCTGAGTGGCCGGTACGCGTTCGGTGTCGTGATTGCCGTGGCATCCGAGACAACCGGCGAGTTTGCCGCTGCGGGCGGCCTCACCATGGGGCCCCACCTCGAACTCTCGTCCCACCTGCACATGGCAACGACTGCAAACGTTCGCGACTTCTGTCGTCGCTGGTGGTAGGGCCGAATGCGATCCGTGACACCCCAGGCAGGTCGGAGCCGCAAAGTTCTGCTTTTGGAGCAGGGCAATTCCGTGTGCGCTCCGAGTGAACTTCTCGACTTGGTCGGTGGGCAAGCCGTACGGCGCCATCAAGGTCTTGTCTTCGTGACACCGCCCACAGGTTTGAGGAATGTTCGTCGGATAAACCGTACTACGCGCGTCGTCGGGACGCCGGATGGTGTGGGCGTCGTGGCAGTCGGTGCAGGTAGGCGCCTTCTGGTCGTGCCGCTGAAGAAGCAGCACCCCGTGCTGACTGGTCTCGAACTCGGCGACCATCCCTGACGGTAGTCCGTACTGGCGCATCGCGTTTGGGTCCGAGTGGCAGCTACCACACAGGCTTACGGTGGCCACCTTGTCCGGCGCCCCAACAAACCGTCCCCGGTGAGCGGCCGGCAAGGTGGTGACACTTGGATCACCGCCGTGACAATCTGCGCAGTTGATCCCCCGTTCGGAATGGACACCCTGGTTGAACGACGCTCGCTTATCTGCGTGGCATGCAAGGCAGCCGTAGGTACTGTCCAGACGCATGGGTGGCTGCTGGAGCAGTCGCACGTTCGTCGTGATTGCCGAGACATCGGCGGCAGGACTTGCAAACCCGATGGTCAACAGGACCAGGATCGCTGTCATGGGCGCCCTCCACCGTTGGCCGTGCTATCAACGGGTGAGGGGTCTTGCGCTGGCAGACCCGGCGCGGACACCTCAATGGAGGGTTGCTCCAGCACTGGCGTGCGCAGGCCCCGCCCTGCGATCCACAAACCGAGGAAGCCAACGAAAAACGTGAGGCCGATGGCAGTAGCCGCAGGCCTGTGCCTCAAGCTGCGTTCAGTCCCACGGTCGAAGAGGGGAAGGGCGGCGAGGAGGAGGCCGAGGAGAGAGAAGAGCGCGAAACCCCACCCACCCATGTAGTACACCAGCGCGCGCGAGACGTCCACCACCACCCAGGTCGAGAGGATCGTCGCCGGCGCCTGTCCGGGTTGTGCCTGTACACCCAGGGGACGGGGAAACAAGATGGCCAGTGAGATCACGGTGGCCAGCGCAAAGATCCCGACCATGAACGAACGGAGGAGATGATTGGGAAAAAAACGGCGACCTGGTCCGGTGGGGTTCGCATCGCCCACAGGCGGTGCCACACCATGGCGGCGGACCATCCTGAAATGGAAGGCCAGGAACGCGAGGGCCAGCCACGGCAGCAGGATCACATGCCCGGCGAAGAATCGGCCCAAGGTTGCTCCGGAGACTATCGGGTCGCCCCGGAGCAGCCCTACCGTGATCCCACCGACAATGGGAAGCTCCTCGAAGGCGTTGAGCGCCCCGGTGACCGTCCAGTACGCGGATTGATCCCACGCGAGCAGATACCCAGTGGCCCCGAAGGCGAGCACGATGACGAGTAGGAGGATGCCGACCAGCCAGTTGGTCTCCCGGGGCGGGCGATACGCCGCGGCAAAGAAGACTCGCGCCATATGGGCGAGTACGACGATCACCAGCAGGCTGGCGCTCCAGACATGCACGTCCCGGATGAGCCAACCGAGGGTGACCCCCGAGACGATGTGCTGGATGCTGGGGAAGGCCTCCTGGGCCGAGGGACGATAGTAGACCGCCAGAAGAACACCGGTGACCACCATCAGGAGGAACAACAAGTAGGCGATGCCCCCCAGGGCATGCCGCCAGCCCACATGAGGGGCCAACCGGTAGCGCAGCGATTTGCGGAGTGCTTGATCGATCGGGAGAGAGGCATCGATCGGGCCGTAGAGCAGCCCGAAGTACCGGGCCACCCCGAGGAGACCGGCATCGGTGCTGGCGCGAAGATCGGCCACGAACTGGGTCAACCAGTTCCTCAGGCCTGTCCAAGGCTGGCTCACGGCCTACATCCCCGAAACGTATACGGTACCCTGGCGCACATAGACCGGATACCGGTGGAGCGGGACCGTGGTGAGGCCACGGACGACATTTCCATGAAGATCATATACGATGAAGTTGCAGGGAGAGACTACTCTCAGCGAGGTGGGGTCCCATTCAAGCATGCAACCGTCAAGGGACGACGTTCCCTGGAGGGCATCGTACTCGTCGCTCCCCGAACGGATGACGAGAATCACTTCCGACCCCCAGGTGATTACTCGGCTCGCCCCCACCGGGAAGTCGGTCACCTCAGCAACTCGAGCCGCTTGCTGCAGCTCCGGAATCTGGAAGGACTCGCGGGGAATCAGATACAGCCCTATGGTTAGGATGATGGAGAAAAGGGTCAGTCCGATGACTCCGCCGAGGAGGTACTCGTTGAACCCAGGAGCCCAATCCACCCGCTCCTCAAACTGGTCACGAGACGCGTCGCCTGTGGCGTTCGATCCTTCCGACGACGCGGGATCCTGCTCCATGGCTCTCGACAGGGTCGGCCTCCAGGTGTGAATACCACCAATGTTCCCCGGCGAACGGTACTGTGTGCGGCGCAGCCAATGGCCCGGCCGGGAGCAGTCCGACTTCGAGGGTCCGGCACGGGCGAGTATGGCTTAAGATGCGGGGTTCCACAGGGCCAAACAAGGGCTTCTCACCTTCCTAAACTCCCCTTCACCAGGGGTTCACGAATTTGACTTGCGTGCCCTGTTTCTTTCATACTGAGGACGCGATCGTTGCGGTCTTGCACGGGAAACCGGCGCGATGAAGAGGGCTGTTGACCCGGGCTTCGAACTCGAATGGGGGTTTTGATATGTCGGTTGCGAAAGTGATTGTCTTGATGGCATTTGTCGGCACGATTGGCGGGGTGATCCCCTCCGCAGTGAGCGCCCAGGCAACGAAACCTTCGGTCGTCCCCCATGCTACCGATGGACGCGCAGCCTGCCTGACCTGTCATGGCGTCAAAACCGATAGTACCAAGGCGATCCCGGAAGACCACGTTGATCGGCCGAACGAGGCCTGTCTGTTCTGCCACGGCAAAGACGCGGCTATGCAGACGATGGAGGCACCTCAGGTCAAACACACGGCTCAGGGAAGAGCCAACTGCCTCATGTGCCACAGTGGCAAGATGCCGACAATCCCAGCTCCTCCTGAGGCCTCTCACGCTGGAATGCTCGACATCAAGTTCTGCACCTACTGCCATAAGCCCGCCACACCCTGACGCGTCCCGCCATGCGCGGCATGGTCTGTTTGGCCTGCGGCATCTTGGCCGTTTGGGTGCTCGGAGCGGAATCGACGGATGCTCAAGCCGTACCGGTTGTTCGGTGCGAGAACTGTCATGGCGAGCGGGACTTCTTCACAGGTGGGGATTCGACGCTGTTCGTTCCCGCCGAGATCTTCTCCACGACCGCCCACAGTGGCCTCACCTGCACAGCTTGCCATCGAGGCTTCGAGGCGGGTTTCCCTCATTCAACAGAGAGTAAGGTCGTCTCGTGCCAGACCTGCCACGAGCAGGAGGGTGTGGATTGGGCATCCTCGATTCACGCCCCCAACGCCACGCTCCGAGGCGATGCCCCCATGTGCGTGGATTGCCACGGTATCCACGAGGTCTTCAGGGCGAGTGACAGACAATCCCCCACCTACGCACTCAATGTCGCGTCCTTATGCGGTCGCTGTCATGCCGATCCAAGCGTCATCGGGAGCTATTTTGCGACTGCCGACAAGGCCCAAGCACGCACCGCAGTCGCGCAGTACTTCGAGACGGTTCATGGCCACGCCCTAACCGTCGCTGGGTTGACCGTCTCGGCCACCTGTAATGACTGCCATCGGGCCCACAAAGTCCTGCCCGCAGATTCCGCTGAGTCCTCGGTCAACCGGCGGAACATCCCCCAAACCTGCGGCGCCTGCCACGAGGGAATTGTCGAGGTCTACGAGGCTTCAGCCCATGGTGCCGCCCAACAGAACGGCAGTGCAAACGGTACCGGGCATTCGGCCCCTGTGTGCGTTGATTGCCATTCAGCTCACGGCATCGTCCGGGCTGATGAGCCGGTTTGGCACCTGGGTGTGGTGGAGGAATGCGGCACGTGTCACGAGGAACTCTATCAGACCTACCTGGAGACCTATCACGGGAAAGTGACGCGATTGGGTTCCACGCTGGCGGCAACGTGCAGCGATTGTCACACGCCTCACAACATGCGCTCGGCGGACGATCCATCATCCTCGGTGAACTCGGCGCACTTGGTGGAGACCTGTGGTTCGTGCCATCAGGCTGCCAACGCGAACTTCGTGCAGTATCGGCCGCACGCGGACCCTCGGCAAGGTGACAGATATCCGGTGCTCCACTGGACCTGGCTTTTCATGACCTCCCTCTTGATCGGCGTGATGGTGTTCTTTGGAATTCACACCGTCCTGTGGGTGACCCGGCTCACGATTGACCACGTGCGAGCCGGCAAGGCGGGGACACCCTCATGACTACTCGAGCCCTCAACGCCGCCGATCGGGGCAGGGGCCCCTATCTCTGGCGCTTCACGCCGTTGCAGCGAACGCTTCACGCCTTCGTGATCGTCTCGTTCTTCGGACTGGTGCTCACCGGTCTGCCCCTGCACTTCTCGAGTGCGCCTTGGGCCCAAGGTCTGGTAAGTGGTTTGGGAGGGGTCCGGGCGGCAGGCTTGATCCACCGCGCGTGTGCCATCATCACATTTGGCTACTTCTTCGTGCATCTGGGATCGCTGGTGGTTCTGGCTCGCCGAAGTGGGTGGAAGAGGCTGCTGTGGGGCCCGGACTCGATGATGCCACAAACGAAGGATCTTCGGGACATCATTCAGATGTTCAAGTGGTTCCTCGGCCGTGGGTCAAGACCAAAGTTCGAGCGGTTCAGCTACATGGAGAAGTTTGATTACCTCGCCGTGTTCTGGGGTGTCGCCATCATCGGGTTTTCAGGCTTGTTGCTATGGTTCCCAGAGCTGTTTTCGAGATTCCTTCCCGGGTGGGCGTTCAATGTCGCGACCATCGTCCATGGCGACGAGGCGTTGCTTGCCCTGAGCTTCATTTTCACGATCCACTTCTTCAACGTGCACCTGCGTCCCGAAAAATTCCCCATCGATCTGGTCATCTTCACCGGTCGAGCGACCTCGGAGTACATGGAGGAAGAACACCCTCTCGAACACGCACGGGTGGCACAGGCAGGAGGCCTGGAGGGCCTGGTGGCGCCAGCCGTCTCACGGACGGTCTACCTGTGGTCGATGACCTTGGGATTCGCCTCGCTCGCGCTCGGGGTGACGATCATCGCGTTGGTGATTTGGGCGCTGCTGCACTGAGAGGGGCTACGGGATGGACCGCCCGTGGCAGGCGATGCACAAGGTGGGGTTTTTCTTCTTCAGTCGATCGGCGTTGAATCCGGGGCCGTGCGGGTTGAAGCCATAGCCGATGCCGCGGGCCGCGTGGCAGCGTGTACAATCCCGTTCCACATGACATGAGGCGCAGGACTCCAGGCTCTGGCGCGCCGCTTGGCCGTGCCCAACCAGGAAGGCGGGGAGGGCATCATGGTATCCGCGCCCCCCTATTCCGCCGAACCTCCCCGCCACCAATCCGCTCTGTTTGTGACAGTCCTGACAGAACTGGGCCGGGTTATGGCAGTCGCTGCAGTTGGCCTCGCGACTCCACGCGCTTGCCGGGTGCCGGCTGAGAAAACCCGCGGGATGGTAGTCGCCCGCTGCGGATGCCTCCGGCCGGTGGCACGTCAGGCAGGTCTCCCGTACGTGACAGGTCTCGCACGCCGTGCTCCTGGCCGACGCCTCGGATCCATGGCGGTCGCGGAAGTCCCAGGAATGGCTCGCGGGTGGTGTCCGTGTCAGTTGTGCACCCACGCCCCGACCGGGCCCGCCGGATGGAAGCTCCCTGATGGTCTCCGGCACGAACCCTGAGTGGCATGTGAGGCAGCTCTCAGTGGTGTGGCAGCTGGCACAGTTTGAGGAAGGTCGGCCGGCCTCCAATCCGTGGGTGCGTTGCCAACCTGTCCTCTTGTGCGACGGCGGGGCTGTCAGGACACTCGGAAGCGGTCCAACCCGAGGGTCTGTCCCCAGGGCCTGAATCGGAGCCAACTCCGGTGCATTGACGTGGCAGGTGACGCATTGGTTGCGCACATGGCAGGTAGCGCAGCTGGAAGCGATGGTGAAGGTCCCCGGTACCTCTCCGGGCACAGAAGCCATCTGGCCATGTCCTCCAAGTGCGAACCCCTGTGCTTCATGGGAAGCCGGTCTGGAGAACCGGGCAATCGCCTCATTCGACAATTGCGTCGCTTGCGCGAGCGGCGTGTGACAAAGGCCGCACGCGTCCTCCGGGAGCGCCGGGTGCGTACCCTCGAGGCCATGACAGCTCAGGCAGCGAGAGACCACCGACCTCTGGACCTGCATACGGTCCGCCACCTCTTCGCTCTCCACATGACAGAGGCGACACTGCTCC
>Ga0214472_10004906_pt1 | contig 14072 bp, 12 predicted proteins | sample RVTome_6_FD_207662 | JGI IMG/M metagenome (GOLD analysis project Ga0214472, IMG submission 207662) | Soil microbial communities from uranium-contaminated site in the Upper Colorado River Basin, Wyoming, United States - RVT140D175 | ecosystem: Environmental > Terrestrial > Soil > Contaminated >... | reverse complement strand
AAGTGAGCATGTACCCCTGGAAGGAGCCGAAGGAGCGGATTCCGATCGCGGTACGCCAGATACGCTCGTTCATGCGGGCGCATCGACCGGCGGCGGCCGTAACCAGGTCCGCCTGAAGCGTAGGGGCCGACCTTGGTCGGCCCGAGCTAGCGTAGGGGCCGACCTTGCTCGGCCCGGCTCTTAATCGATCGCGAAGCAGTAGAACAACCCGACGCCGCCCCAGCTGACGAGATCGCGCTGACTGCAGCCAGTCGTGGCGTGCGAGGAGTTCCACGACTGGTTGCCGTTGCCAATCCGATCGGAATGGCCAACTTGCGCGGAGCCCGCTCCGTTGCTCGTCCAGTTATTGCACGTGTGGTCGGCGGCATCGGTGAAGGCCCGTCCATCAGGCTGCGAGCCGGTCAGGATGTCGTGACGCGTCGGCATCGGATCACCGATGCCGTTGACCAGTTCGCCTTTCTCGGTGAGCGCAAACTCCTTCTGCATGTTGCTGCCGCGTTGTGCTTCGGCCAGGGTGTCACCGTGTATTTGGGACTGCACCATCGGTCGGCTGAGTCGGCGCTTCAGATAGTCCGGGACCCTCTCCTTCGCGCTGTACCACGGACCCTTGCCGATACGGTCCCGCGCATTCACCGCGGGCTGGCCGGGCCGGGCCTGCGTGCTCAGGTACGCGCGCCATGTCTTGTCACCTCTGCCGACGGCGGCGGCCAGCTTCTGGCAATGCGCATCCGCGCCTGCCAGTCCGCCAAGGTTTCCTCCATCGCCAATCGGCTCACTGGTCACGAAGAACGTCATCAGGCTCGACGGAATGCGATCGGGCAGCGTGGCTTGCTCCTGAGCGAACACCGTGCTCGCGCCAGCAAGTGAACCAATCAGTATCCACAGGCAGATCGTTTTCATAGGCGTTCCCCGCATCGGGCCGAGCAAGCTCGGCCCCTACGCTTCTCTCGATGGCTCGACGATCGTAGGGGCCGAGCTTGCTCGGCCCGGGTATCAATTGACTGCGAAGCAGTAGAACATGCCGACGCCATGCGTCCTGACGAGCGCGGTCTGACTGCAGCCGGTGGTGCCATGGGACGAGTTCCACGAGCCGTTGCCGCCGCCGTTGCGATCGGGGAATCCGATTTGTGCGTTCGGCCTGTTCGGGCCTTCCTGCCCGATTTGGGCCTGTCCAGGCGCGGGATCCCGGTTGCTCGTCCAGTTGTCGCAGGCGTAGTCGGTGCCCGGCGGATACGCGCGGCCGTCGAGCTGCGACCCGGTCAGCATCTCGTGCCGGTTGGTATACGGGGTCGTCTTGACGTACTCCCACTCGCCGTCCCTGGGAACCTGGTAGTCGTTGAGTCCCGGCACGATCTGACCCTTCTCCGTGAGACCCGAACGCTTGTGCAGGTTGTTGCCGAGCCGCGCGAGCTCAATCGTGTCCCCGTGCAGGTGGGCCACGTCGCGGGCGATCATCACGCCGTCGAAGTTGTACCAGGGCCCGTTGCCGATCCGATCGCGCGCGTTGACCGCCGGCTGGCCGGGGCGCGCCTGCGTGCTGAGATAGGCGCGCCAGGTGCGGTTGCCCGCGCCGACGGCCTGGGCGAGCTTCTGGCAGTGCGCATCCGCGCCGGCCAGCCCGCCGAGATTGCCGCCATCGCCGATCGGCTCGCTGGTGACGAAGAACGTCATCGGCGTGCCGCCCGGCATGCCGTGCTGCGCGATCGCCTCGGAGGGCGCCAGGCCCAACAGAGCCAGAATTGCGGTGAGAACGACGGCCGTCTTCATGCGCCCACTCCTATGATGTTCGTCTTACGTCGAACCGCCTCGACGTGATCTCGCGCCTCGTGATACGTCACGCCCGCACACGGGCGCGCACCAGGCTCACGGGGCGATCCACACGACCTCGCGCTCCAGAGTGCGTGCGAATCGTCCAGCGGCCTCGAACAGCGCCTGCCACTCCGCCTCGGTGTAGACAAGAATTTCCGCCGGCACTGGCAGCCCGGTGAGGTTCCACCTGAGCGCGCGACGATCGAACGGCTCGGGCGTCTCGGCGACGACCGCGACCAGATCGAGATCGCTTCCCACGCCCCAGTCGCCCCGGGCGTACGACCCGAAGTACCCGAGGCGCCGCAGCGTCGTCGGCCGGTTTCGCCACTCCTCCGCCGCCCAGCGTCTTACCGCCTGGTCGACCTGTTCGCGATCAGGCCAGACGAGCACGGACGAATTCAAGGATCTCACTGGCATATCGAATGGCCTCGTCGCTCTGCAGCGGGCCGTAGTGCTCGAACGGAGCGCCTTCCGGATGGCCGTTCGCGTACCGGGTGGCCACATAGAAATTGTCCAGTACCTTCGCCTTTTCGACCAGGTGCGTGACGTTCATTGGCAACTCCTCGAGGAGTCGCGCGACGACGTGGCCCCAGGCCTCCTGTCCCAGGGACAGGTGGAGCGCATTGACTGCCATCTCGGCCGCCTGCCGCCCTGCAAAGCAGGCCCACTCGTGGCGTCCCTCGGTCTGCGAGGCCTTGGCCTGCGCGAGGTCCCGCTCCGCCTGCGAAAACCAGTCACCCGATCGGTTCGCCAAGGCGGGCCTCCATCGCGCCAGTGTAATCCGGGCAGACGTTTGACCCTATAGTCCGTGTTCCACGCACACCAAAGGCGTTGCGCGCCGGCACACGCCTCGGGCCGTGCGAAATCGTCGCCCCTGTTGGAGCGAGCCGCGGCGCTCAATCATCCAAACAGGGCCGAGGCGAACTTGCCGGTTCTCGTCGCTTACAGGTGATTGATCAAGCTCGCCATACACGCCGCGCCGAAGCCGTTGTCGATATTCACCACCGAGACACCATTCGCGCAGCTGTTCAACATGCCGAGGAGCGCCGCAACACCGCCGAAGCTCGCACCGTAACCGACGCTCGTCGGCACCGCGATGACCGGAACGTTCACCAGTCCGGCGACGACGCTCGGCAGCGCCCCTTCCATGCCGGCGACCACGACGATCACGCGCGCCGCCTGGAGCCGCACCTGCTCCGACAGCAACCGGTGAAGGCCAGCCACGCCGACGTCATACAGACGATCGATCCGATTCCCCATCAACTCGAGCGTGACCGCTGCCTCCTCCGCGATCGGAAGGTCAGACGTGCCGGCGCACGCAATCATGACCGTGCCCTTCCCCTCGGGCACGTGGCCCTGCGTCAGCGTGATCGCGCGCGCGGTCTCGTGATACCTGACGCCCGGCACACGCGCACGTAGCACGTCGAACGTCTGCGCATCGGCGCGTGTGATGAGCAGTGCCTGTCCCCGCGCCACCAGCGTCTCGGCGATCCCCGCGATCTGTGCCGGTGACTTTCCGAGGCCGAGGATCACCTCGGGGAACCCCTGCCGCACTTCGCGATGCGTATCCACGCGCGCGAATCCAAGGTCCTCGAATGGCGCCGCACGAAGGGCGGTGAGAATGACGCCCGCCGCCGCCGACGGATCGAGGTCGCCACGGCGCACACGATCGAGCAAATCCTGGAGCTGGGGGCCGGTCATAGGTCGCTTGGCCGCCTCGACGGCTGAACCGGCAGTATAATCACGGTCTGTGCACGCCGCCGGCGACCTCACCGAATCCCCGCTCGAGACGCGCACCACATCCCCGCTCGATACGCGTACCAGATGACTCCCCTTGAGACGCTGACCCTCGCGACGTACTTTTTTGTCCTCGTCATTCTGGCGCTTTACGGGTGGCACCGTTACTACCTCGTCTACCTGTACATGAAGAACAAGCGGCGCCAGCCGGTCCCGCTTGGAGCATTCGAGACGCTGCCCCGGGTTACTGTTCAGCTTCCGATTTACAACGAAATGTACGTGGCGGACCGGCTCATCGATGCCGTCTGCGCGCTCGACTACCCGGGGGAGCTCCTCCAGATCCAGGTCCTCGACGATTCAACCGACGAAACGACGAGCGTGGCCGAGCGGGCCGTGCGACGCAATGCGGCCGCAGGCATCGACATCTCGTACCTCCATCGCACCAACCGGAAGGGCTACAAGGCGGGCGCGCTCGAAGCGGGGCTCAAAGTGGCGACCGGTGAATACGTCGCGATCTTCGACGCCGACTTCATCCCGACGACCGATTTCCTCCAGCGCACGATCCAGTTCTTCACCGACTCGAAGATCGCCATGGTGCAGGCGCGCTGGGGCCACATCAACCAGGACTACTCGCTGCTCACGAAGATCCAGTCGATCCTGCTGGATGGCCACTTCGTGCTCGAGCACGGCGCCCGCAACCGCTCCGGCTGCTTCTTCAACTTCAACGGCACGGCGGGCATCTGGCGGCGCACCGCCATCGAAGACGCCGGCGGCTGGCAGCACGACACGCTGACCGAGGATCTCGATCTGAGCTACCGCGCGCAGCTGCGCGGCTGGCGGTTCGTGTTCCTGCAGGATCTCGTGGCGCCCGCCGAAGTGCCGGTGGAGATGAATGCGTTCAAGTCGCAGCAGCACCGGTGGGCCAAGGGATCGATCCAGACCTGCCGCAAGGTGCTGCCGCGCATCCTGCGCTCCAACCTGCCGTTCGGCGTGAAGGCGGAAGCGTTCTTCCACCTCACGGCGAACTTCAACTACCTGCTCATGTGCGTGCTGTCGCTGCTGATGGCGCCGTCGATGGTGATCCGCTACAACATGGGCTGGTACGAGATGCTCCTCATCGACGTGCCGCTGTTCTTCGCGGCGACGGCGTCGGTGGCCAACTTCTACATGGTGTGCCAGCGCGAGCTGCACAAGGACTGGACGACGCGGCTGAAGTATCTGCCGTTCCTGATGTCAATCGGCATCGGGCTGACCGTCAACAACACCCGCGCGGTCCTCGAGGCGCTCTTCCGGAGGGAAAGCGAGTTCGCGCGCACGCCCAAGTACCGCATCGAGGGGCAGGCCGACGAGTGGATCGGCAAGAAGTACCGCCAGAGCGTGGTCGTCCAGCCGATGATCGAGCTTGCCCTCGGCCTGTATTTCACCGCCACCGTGTTCTACGCGCTGGCCAACGGCATCTACGGCACCGTGCCCTTCCTGGTGCTGTTCCAGCTTGGCTTCCTCTACACGGCGCTCCTCTCGCTCGTGCAGCAGTTCTCCGGCGAGGACGCCGTACTGAAGCCCGAAGAAGTGTAGGATCGGGTTTCGCGACAACTCGTTTCATCCCCGCGACGTTGTTCGACACGGAGACAGGCCATGACGTTCTTCGTCCGTCATCTCGCCGGCGTGCCCGTTCTTGCCCTTGGTCTGATGGTGCTGGCCATCACCCCGGCCGTCGCGCAGGATACGCCTGCTGAGACGCCCGATCAGGCGCCCGCCGCGGCCCAGGCGGACGGTCCGCAGGGCAGTCGAAACGCGGCACCACAACCCAGGCCCTACGATCGGGTCATCACCCGCGAGGCGAAGTCAGACGAGGGCATCTTCACCGTCCACCGCATCGGCGACAGGCTGTACTACGAAATCCCGGCGGCCCAGCTGGACCAGGAGTTCCTGTGGGTCAGCCAGATCGCCAGGACGACGATCGGCGTCGGGCAGGGAGGCCAGGCGCTGGGCAGCCGCGTGGTCAGATGGGAGCGCCGGGGCAACCGCGTCCTGCTGCGCAGCATCTCCTACGCCATCGTCGCCGACCCCGCGCTGCCGATTGCCCGGGCGGTCGACGCCGCCAACAACGACACGATCCTGATGGCGTTCAACGTCGAGGCGGTGGGCGCGAATGACGCGCCGGTGATCGAGGTCACGCGGCTGTTCACGACCGAGGTGCCGGAGTTCAGCGGGCGGGCGCGCGTGCGGTCGTCGAACTTCGACGCCAACAGGTCCTTCGTCGAGCGGGCCGTGTCATTCCCGGAAAACATCGAGGTCGAGGCGACGCACACCTACGCGACGCCGGTCCAGGTGAACAACAACCAGAACAACCCGCAGGCCGCGAACACCCTTCGTCCCGGCAGCTCCTCCGTGGTGATGCACTACAGCATGGTGAAGCTGCCGGAGAAGCCGATGATGCCGCGCGTGTACGACGAGCGGGTCGGCTATTTCACGGTCTCGCAGTTCGATTACGGCCGCGACGAGCACCGTGCCCAGCGGCGGCGCTATATCACGCGCTGGCGGCTCGAGAAGAAGGATCCGGCGCTCGCGGTGTCGGAGCCTGTGAAGCCGATCGTCTATTACGTCGATCCGGCGACGCCGGCGAAGTGGGTGCCGTTCATCAAGCGCGGCATCGAGAGCTGGCAGGTCGCCTTCGAAGAGGCAGGCTTCAGGAACGCGATCCTGGCGAAAGACGCGCCGTCACAGGAGCATGACCCCGACTGGAGCGCCGAAGACGCGCGCTACTCCGTGATTCGCTGGCTGCCCTCGACGATCGAGAATGCCTCCGGCCCGCATATCTCGGACCCGCGGACCGGCGAAATTCTCGAGGCGGACATCCAGTTCTACCACAACGTCATGAACCTGGTGCGCGACTGGTACTTCGTGCAGGTCGCGCCGCTCGATCCGAGGGCCGCCACGCTCCCGCTGCCCGACGATCTCATGGGCCGGCTGCTCGAGTTCGTGGTGGCGCACGAGGTCGGGCACACGCTGGGCTTCCAGCACAACATGAAAGCGAGCTCCCTGTACCCGGCCGACATGGTGCGCGACCGTGAGTGGGTGAAGAAGATGGGCCACACGCCCACGCTGATGGACTACTCCCGCTTCAACTACGTCGCGCAGCCCGAGGATCGAATCGATCCGGCGGATCTGGTCCCTCGCATCGGGCCGTACGACAAGTGGGCGACGATGTGGGGCTACAAGCCGATCCCGGAGGCGACGACGCCCGACGCCGAGAAGCCGATGCTGGATCACTGGGCGCGCGAGCAGGACACCACGCCGTGGCTGAGGTTTTCGACCGTCGATGCCGCCGGCTCCGACCCAGGGGAACTCACGGAAGCGGTGGGCGATGCCGATGCCGTTCGTTCCACGACCATGGGGGTGAAGAATCTCGAGCGCGCCGCCGCCATGCTGCTCGGCGCGACGACGAAGCCCGGGGAACCGTACGACGAACTGGAGGAGCTCTATAGCCGTCTGCTCGGCCAGTGGGTCCGCGAGATGAGCCACGTCGCCGCGGTCGTCGGCGGGCTGGACACGCGCCAGAAGGTCTTCGGCCAGGAGGGCCTCCGCTTTGTCCCGATCCCGCGCGCGCGCCAGCAGGAGGCGGCCCGCTTCCTGAACACGAACGCGTTCGCGACGCCGGCATTCATGATCAAGCCGGACATCCTGCGGCGCATCGAACCGGCCGGCGCTCTCGATCGGATCCGGGCGAGCCAGCAGGCTGTCCTCGCGACGCTGCTCGCCGATGCGCGGATTGCGCGGCTGGTGGAACAGGAAGCGATCGATGGGGCGGCCGCGTACCGGCCGACCGAGTTCCTCGCGGACGTCCGCCGGGGCATCTGGGGCGAGCTGAGCGCCTCGTCCGTCGCGATCGATCCCTACCGCCGGAACCTTCAGCGCGCCTATCTCACCGTGATGGGCGACAAGGTCAACGGTCGCCTGGCCTCGACGGGGGACGGACGGGGACTCGCGCGCGGGGAGCTGCGCGCGGTCGATCTGGCCGCGCAGGGCGCGATCGCGCGCGCCGCCGACGCCATGACGCGCACGCACCTGCGTGATATCCGCGATCGGATTGCGAAGATCCTGGATCCGCAGTTTGCCCCGCCCGCGGCGCCCGGTCCGCTCCCACTCGTTCGGGCGGTGGACGACCTGGAAGGGTGCTGGCTGGACTACGCCATTCGCTGATCACGGGCCACCCGACTTCGCCTGCGGCTTCGTCGGGCAAGCCGACACTGGGGCACCGAGGTTTTGAAACACGTCACGCATACGTAGGGCGGGTTCCGCGTAGCGGACCCGGCTTCCCGCGCGAGACCCGCCGGCGTTCTGAAGGGCGCTGGACTACAATCCGATCGTGGCCACCGCGGAGAAACCCAAAGGCGGGCTCGAGGACGTCATCGCGACCTCCTCCGCAATCTGCTATCTCGACGGCGACCGCGGCGTGCTCGCATACTGCGGGTACGACATTCACGATCTCGCCAGGTCTGCGACGTTCGAAGAGGTCTGCTACCTGCTGTGGCACCGGCGGCTGCCGGCGCGCGCGGAGCTCGGCGATCTGCAGTCGCAGCTTGCGGCCGCGCGGCCGCTGCCCGAGCCGATTCTGCGCCTTGTGCGGTCGCTGCCGCCCGTGGACGGCATGGACGCGCTGCGCACCCTCACCTCCGCGCTGGGGCACTACGACCCGGAGGTCACCGACACGTCGGCCGCGGCGCAGTACCGGAAAGCCGTGCGCCTCACCGCGCAGGTCGGCACCATCGTCGCCGCCTGGGGGCGGCTCAAGGCCGGCGGGGGCGTCATCGATCCCGATCCCGTGATGGGGCATGCCGCGAATTTCCTGTACATGCTCACGGGGGAACGGCCGAATGCGACAGCGATCCGCGCCTTCGACGTCGCCCTCATCCTGCACGCCGACCACGAGCTGAACGCCTCGACGTTCGCCGGCCGCGTCGCGGCGGCCACCCTGACCGACATCTATTCAGCCGTCGTCGCGGCCATCGGCACGCTCAAGGGGCCGCTGCACGGCGGCGCGAACGCCGAAGTGATGAAGATGCTGCTGAATTTCGGCCAGACCGCGGCGCCCGACCGGATTGACGAGGCGATCCGCGCCATGTTCGCGCGCAAGGAGAAGATCCCCGGCTTCGGCCATCGCGTCTACCACACCGAGGATCCGCGCGCGACGCACCTGCGCCAGATGTCGCGCGAGCTCGGCAAGCGCGCCGGCAACACGGCCTGGTATGACATGTCCGAGCGCATTGAAGCGCTGGTGAAGAGCGAGAAGAAGCTGAACGCGAACGTGGACTTCTACTCGGCGTCCACGTACTACACGCTCGGCATCCCGATCGATCTCTACACGCCGATCTTCGCTGTCAGCCGCATCTCCGGCTGGACCGCGCACATCCTCGAGCAGTACGCCAACAACCGCCTGATCCGCCCGCGCGCCGAGTACACCGGTCCGCCGTACCCGCAGCGCGTCGTTCCGCTCGATCAACGCTGACATCGTCGACGTAGGGGCCGACGTTGGTCGGCCCGCCAGTTCGGGCCGAGCAAGCGTTGCGGGCCGAGCAAGCGTTGCGGGCCGGGCAAGCGTTGCGGGCCGAGCAAGCTCGGCCCCTACATCGGCCGTGGATCGGAACCAGCTTTGCGTGGGTGCGTTTTCGTGGAACGCTACCCGACACGAAAGCGGCAGCGCCTGCGGGATTTCGATTATTCGTCGCCCGGGTTCTATTTCGTCACAATCTGCACGGCCGGGCGTAAAACGGACCTCGTCGACGCGACTGCCGCCCTCGTTGGCGACGAGCTGGCAGCGCTCGCCGTTCGTTTTCCTGGCGCGACACTCGATGAACACGTGGTCATGCCAGACCATGTGCATCTAATCCTGCAGCTCAATGGCGCAACTGTCCCATTGCCGCGCATTATTCAAGCGTTCAAATCGCGGACGACGATATCGCCAGGGCGAGTATTGGGAATGCCTCGCCGCCGTATCTGGCAGCGCGGGTATTACGACCGCGTTATTCGAGACGACGAGGAACTCCGCGCGTTACGGGAGTACATCCGGAACAATCCGTTGAGCGCAGAAATCGCCCGACAAGGTAATAAGGGCCCCGAAATCGACGTGGCGCCCTCGATCGTTCGACGACCGTAGGGGCCGACATGGTCGGCCCGCGCCCGATGTCGCGCGAATCGGGCCGCAAGCGGCGCGGGCCGAGCAAGCTCGGCCCCTACATCTCCCTCGATGGTTTGACAACCGTAAGGGACGACCTGATTGGCCCGCACCTTGTCGCATATCCCTCGATCATTCGACGATTGTAGGGGCCGACCTTGGTCGCCCCGGACGTTATCGTGCGAATCGGGCCGAGCAAGTGGTACGGGCCGACCAAGCTCGGCCCCTACAATCAGCCGGAGTAGACCACGGTCATTGGCGTACGACGGCAGCGTTGCAATTCAATTGCGCAACGCAGAGGCCCAGTTCAGGACCACAGAGATGGCGGCACTCGATGTCGTCTCCTCGGGCGTAATTACGAGGAACCGCTGGCCGTTCGCTGAGACCGCGTACGGGTATGGGTTCACGCCGGTTGGTGCGAAGCTGACATCGAACAGGTCGCTGGGATTGCCTGCCTGAAACGTCTCACCAGCGACGATCGGAACCGCTGCAAGCCGGCGTTCGGCGGTTACGTAGAAGAGTTCTTTCCCGTCCCGCCGCCACCGGGGCCGGACGCCGCCGTTTCGGGAGATCAACCATTTCGCCCCCGTCGCCGGAAACGGCTGCACGTACACTTCAATGCGACCGGACTCGATTGACTCGTACGCGAGCCAGCGCCCATCGGGAGAGAAACGTCCGTTCGCCCCCCTCATTTCGGTCTGCGGCACGGGCGTAGCCTGTCGTTGACCCGAAAGCGCTAGGAGCCAGAGGCCTCCCGGGGTGCCGGGCGGAAGCCGTCGGAAGACGATTGACAGTCCGTCCGGCGACCAGTCACCTGGGTACGTGCTCGCCCCACCAGTCGAATCGTACAGCCGCTCTTCGGAGCCCGTATCCGAAACCGCTTTCTGCGACAGTCCGGGACGTTCACCCGCCTCGTAAAAGACGAGGCGGTTCCCATCCGCTCCCCAGCGGGGAAGCGAGAAGCGGCCGGGGCTGAAGGTAAACCGTGACGGTGTTCCGGTCGATGCATCGAGCAACCAGATATCCGTCTGACCGGCCTGATTCTCGACGCGATCGACGGCCACGCGTCTGCCGTCAGGCGAAAGCTCCACGTGGTTATAGGGGTCGGCTGTCCCGACGGAGCCTGCCTCCTGCCCAGTTCGGTCGACCCAGACAAGCTGCCTCTCTGTAGAAGCGCCCGCCTCCCGATACACGAGCATGCCGGTTTCGGACACGGAGAAGATGGCGGCTTGAGCGACAGAAGCGGTACCGCCTTGTGCAACATATTGTTCGATGATCGCCTCTTGCTCCCCAGTCACCGACAGTCTCGAGATGTCGAACGCCTGCGCCAGCACCACTCCCTGGCGCGCGAAAAGAATGTAGTCGTCGGCGTCGGTCCGGACGACCACCGCGTTGGAGTTCGTTTTCACCAGCGGCCGACTCTCAGTCGAGCCTAGTTCTCCAACGCGTATCCAACTGTTCTCGACGTCCACGCCGGTGACCGTGTAAAGGAAATGACGACCGTCGGGCAGAAAGCTTGGATGACTGTGGGCCCGTTCGCCGTTTGCGCGATCAACGTTCGTCACGGGTTCGGGCGTCCCTCCGCGGGCAGGCACCTGATACAGGCCTTCGAGCTGATCGGGGTTGAAAACAATCACCCCGTCACGATTCCATGCTCCGTGGCCGGCTCCAGTCACATCGCAAATGGTCTGTGCCGGTCCACCTGATACCGAGATGCGCCTCAACTCACCCTGTGCGAAGAATGCGATTGAGCGGCCGTCCGGCGACCAGAACGGATTGCCCGCGCCGTCTGTTCCGGTGAGGATCTGCGCTGATGGCGCATCCAGCGCGCGCACCCACAGTCTCCGTCTCCCGTCCGACGTCGCCGTGAAAGCCAGCCGACTACCATCCGGCGAAAGCGCAACGGTGCCGAGGGTGGCGCCCTCAGGGACAAGTATCGAAAATCTCTGCGTGGAGGACGTCGCCACCGGTCGTATATAGACAACGCCGGCGACGGTTACTGCAACCAGGAGCAATGCGGCAGCGGCGTTCAGCACAACCTCTCTGGCGCTCGGTCGCTTCCTGGAAGGCACAACCGCTTCCGCCTGCCCGGTATGAGTGAAGAGTGTCTCGAGTGCAAATGCGAGGTCCCGGGTGGACTGGAACCGGGCGGCGGGATTCTTTTCAACGCAGCGATCGACGATGCGCACGAGCGCCGGCGGAATGTGACGCTCGGCAACCGGAAGATCCGTCGGGTCCTCTCTGAGGATCGCGGACATCACGTCGGCTGCTGTGTCGCCCTGGAACGCGCGCCGGCTCGACAACATCTCGTAGAGCACAACCCCGAGCGCGAACACGTCCGACCGATAATCCGCAGCCACTCCACGAACCTGCTCGGGTGACATGTAGCCGATCGTGCCGAGAATCATTCCGGGGACGGTGTTCGGCGGCGTCGTCGGCAGCGCACTCAGCCCGGCGAACGCCGGTTCCGCCTGTGTCAGCTTGGCGAGGCCGAAGTCCAGAATCTTCACGCGGCCGTCGGCCGTGACGAATACGTTCTCGGGCTTCAGGTCACGGTGAACGATTCCCCTGTCATGTGCCGCAGCCAGTCCCTGCGCCACCTGGACGGCGTACTCGACCGCCTTGCGCGCGGGCAGCGGCCCGCCGTTCAACACGTCGCGCAGCGATTCGCCTTCAAGCAGTTCCGAAACGATGAAGGGGGCGCCCTCGTACGTGCCGAGGTCATAGACGGCGAGGATGTTCGGATGATTGAGAGAGGCGGCCGCCCGAGCTTCTTGCTCGAAGCGCTGCAGCCGGTCCGCGTCGGCCGCATACACTCCGGGGAGCACCTTCACAGCGACGTCGCGGCCCAGACGGGAGTCGCGGGCTCGATACACCTCTCCCATGCCTCCCGCGCCAACGAGCGCGACGATCTCGTACGGGCCGAGCCGGGACGCCAGCGGACAGGGACATGCTGTTCGGAATGTGTCGCGGATTACGCCACCTCTGTGCCTCGGTGTCTCTGCTTGCCACGAAGCCGCAGGCCAAGTCGGGTGGCCCGTGCGGGATGAATGTTCGCCCCGAGGTCTTCAGGTCTCCGTGCTTTAGGGCGATTGCGTCGATTTGCTGGACGATGCTAGCGTCGTCCCTCGCACCCGACACCCGGGCACAGTCCTCGCACCATCAGGCAGCAGCGGCCCTCAATTCCTGAAGGCCGACAAAGACGGAGCGGGGCGTGCAACCACGATCTTTGGAACAAAGAGTGACGTTTCTCGAACAGCAGATGCAGGAACTGCGTGAACTCCCGGTCCGCGTCGCCGGTGTGGAGTTGCAAATTTTGCAACTCCGGGAGGAGATGGGCGCGGCATTTTCTGCGACCCGGTCGGAACTTCGGGCCGAGATGCACGGAATCCGCGACGAACTGCGAGGTGAGATTCACGGGATCCGCGACGAACTGCGGCTCGAAATTCAGGCTGGAAATCAAGAGACGCGGACCTTCATGCGGATGCTTTATGAGGAGCACAAGGAGACGACCAAGACGATGGGTGAAGGGAAGCCAAAGCGCAAACGATGAAGGATCGCAGGCGGGTAAAGCCCGCCGCAACCTCCCGGAGTCAGATCTCGATGTCCGGACGCCTCAGTAGTACGTGTCTGATCTCGCGGGACGTAAGGTTCGAACCGAACGGAACCCCGTGGACCAGTCAGCGCGAACCCGACCTGCGACAGCGGGTTCTCGATGCCTACCGAAGACTCTGTGAAAGCGGAGAAGAGGGTCGGCAGCTTGTAGCGTTGCATCAGGAGATCGTTGCGAGCCTCGATGCCATGATCCAGCAGAGCGAAGCCGGCAAGGCCCTCAGTCAACCCCGCGAGCAATGAAGCGTCGCGGACCGTAACCGCCTTCGCTCTCGGAGCTTCGGCGGTCAGGAAGGTCCGCGCCGCAACCGATCCAATATAGCGTCTCGGTGTCTCGGGGCCGGTGGCTGCGGAGGTGGCTGTCCAAGCGAATTGACGTGCTAAAGTCCTCGCCGTGCCCCAGGTTGTCATCGACAATCCGATTCTCAATTCGCCGTTCGAAGAACCGACGCGACATTTTGAGTTCGGCGACGAAGGGATCACCAACGAGATCGTCGAGAAGCGGCGTACCAGCTCGTACTTCATTCCGATTGCGCAGCCCAGGAAGAAGGGCAAGCAGCTTCAGTTCGAGACTGAGTGGACGAAAGACCGGCTCGAAGAGAATCGCGTCGTCAATCTGGTGCGGGAACGCGTCGGCGCATGGCGACGCGGCGGCCATGTTGGTGTCACGCCGACGACGTCGCGCCTGCTGACGTACTGGGCGAACCCCGAGCGGGAAAAGAAGCTCTTTTTCTGTCAG
>Ga0214472_10004903_pt1 | contig 14074 bp, 7 predicted proteins | sample RVTome_6_FD_207662 | JGI IMG/M metagenome (GOLD analysis project Ga0214472, IMG submission 207662) | Soil microbial communities from uranium-contaminated site in the Upper Colorado River Basin, Wyoming, United States - RVT140D175 | ecosystem: Environmental > Terrestrial > Soil > Contaminated >... | reverse complement strand
GAGCAGTTCCATGCTGCGCAGGCGCACATCGATGGCGAACGCGCCATAGTCGTAGACCATGTCGCCGGCGACGCCGTTGTCGTAGAGCAGCACGCTCATCTCGAACTGGGCTTGCGGCTCCACCGCCTTCGCCGGGTAGTAGGCAAGGCGCACCGGCCACACCGTGCGGCCGGCGAGCGCCGGCGGCGCCTGCGCGTCCGCTTCGCGGGGGCTGCCGAACCAGCCCGAGATCAGGTACGGATTGTTCGCGGTGCTGCCGTCGAACACCGTGCGCATCAGGCTGCGCTTGCCGGCGCGCGCCGCGGCCAGAATCTGTTCCAGGTGCTGGCCGGGGAAGACCGTGTCCGCCGGCAAGGCCTCGTGCGCCGCCTCGGGCAGCGAATAGCGCACCTGGACGCCGCCGTCGCCGCGGCGCGCCACGCCGGAGAGACGCTCGACCAGTTCGCGGTCTTCCCAGGTGCGGGTGCTGAATACGAACTCGCCGCCATCGCGTTCCTCGAAAGCGCTCAGATGGGCGAGATGCTCCAGCGCGGCACCGTCCTCGGTCAGCATGCGGAAACCGAGCGAGTTCTCGAGTTGCCAGCCATCGCACGACAGCGCAAGGCGCACGTCGAGTCGCCCCTTCACCGCGACCACGTCGCCGCCGCGCGCCGATGCGTGCAAGGACAGTTCGTAGCTCGCCGCGTGCGGCGCCACCACCGGCTGCGCCGGCGCGGCGGCGGCGAGCAGCATCGCCACGCCCGCCAATGCGCAGGACCACGGACGGGCAATCGACGGGCGGCGAGACATCGGCACGATGGTACACGGCCCGCGCAGCGACACCAGCACGACGGCGGCGCGCGGTGCCGGTCCACGCCGCCGGCGCGCCGGACGAGCGTGACCACCACGGCGATGGGCGGGGCATGGCCGCCCGCCGCGACACGGTAAGCTCTGTGCAATTGAAGCCGATGCCCCGGAGACGCCCATGGCGACCCGCGTCGCAACGATCGCACTGCTGCTCGCCGCTGCCGGCGCGTCGGCACAGCAGGCCCCGCTGTTCGAGTACGGCGGCACGCCGTATGCCGTCGACGACCTGTCGCCGCGCATGCAACAGCTGTACGGGACCGTGGTCGCCGACCAACACCGCGCGATGCGCACGCTCGTCGACGAGATGGTGTTCGATGTCTACGTCGAGCAGGAGGCCGCCCGGCAGGGCCGTGAGGTGCAGGAGGTGGGGCGTGAGCTGCTCGCGGTGCCGGCGCCGGACGAAGACGCGGTGCGGGCCTTCTATGAGCAGAATCGCGCCCGTATCGCCCAGCCCCTGGAAGACGTCAGCGATTCGATCCGCCGGCACCTGCAGCAGCAGGCCCTGCTCGAGCGGCGCAGTGCGATCCTGGCGCGCGTGAAACAGGAAGGGCGGTTCAAGCTGCTGCTCGAGCCCCGACCCGCTCCGCCCATTGCCATCAACACGCGCGGGCGTCCGGTGCGCGGCAACCCCTCGGCGCCGATCACGCTGGTCGAGTTCGCCGACTACCAGTGTCCGAACTGCAAGCGCGCGGTGTCGATCCTGCAATCGCTGCTCGATCGCTACCCCGACGATATCAAGCTGGTGCACATGGACTTCCCCATCAACTCGTCAGGGATCTCACGCCAGATCGCCTACGGCGGAATCTGCGCGCACGCACAGGGGCGATTCTGGGACTATCACGATCTGGCCTACGCACGGCAGCAGACCCTGGCGCCGGACTCGTCGAGCGCACTGGCCGAGGCTCTGGGGCTGGACATGAGCGCGTTCGCCGCCTGCATGAGCGATCAATCCACCCGCGCCAAGGTAACCGCCTCGCACGATGAGGCGCGGCGCCTGGGCGTGACCGCCACGCCGACCCTGTTCGTGGACGGGCGGCCGTTCCCGAGCAACCATCTGCTGCGCGATCTGAGCGAGTACATCGAGAAGAAGAAAGCGGACGGTTCCTGACCGGGACCGGGTACACGCGGCGAATCCGCCGCGCGGGTTCAATCTGAATCCCGCGCGCGTACACTGGCGCCCACGGGCCGGATGACGCAACTGCGACGTCGTCACGCACGGCATCGTCAGGCACTCCACAGATGAGCCAGGCTACCTTTCCGCACGCGCTGCCGGCAGGCTACGCACTGCACTGGTACGTCGTGCAGTCGGTCCTCGGCCAGGGCGGCTTCGGCATCACCTACCTGGGCGAGGACCGCAACCTGCACCAGAAGGTGGCCATCAAGGAATTCCTGCCGGCCGAGCTGGCGACCCGCCGCGACAATTTCACGGTACAACCGCTCACCGCGAACCACACCGATACCTACGGCTGGGGCCTGGGCCGCTTCCTGGAGGAAGCACGAACGCTGGCGCACTTCCGCCACCGCAGCGTGGTGCGGGTGCTCAGTGTGTTCGAAGCGAACAATACTGCGTACATGGTGATGGAGTTCGAGGAAGGGCGCAGCCTGGAGGACGCGCTGAAGTTTCGCGCGCTCGATGGCGAGGCCGAACTGCGCCGCATCACCCTTGCACTGCTCGACGGGCTCGAACTGGTGCACGCAGCCGGATTCATCCACCGCGATATCAAGCCGCTGAACATCTACCTGCGGGTGGACGGCTCGCCGGTGCTGCTGGATTTCGGCTCCGCGCGCCAGGCACTGGGCGTCCAGACGCGAACCCTGACCGCGCTGGTCAGCCCCGGCTACGCCCCGTTCGAGCAGTACGACAACTCGCGCGAAGGCGACAGCAAGCAGGGCCCCTGGACCGACATCTACGCGATGGGCGCCACCTTGTACCGCGCCGTGACGGGACGCGGACCGCCGGATGCGATGGCGCGCGTCACCGGCGTCATGAGCGGCAAGGACGTGCTGGTGCCGGCGGTGGAAACGGGCGCGGGGCGCTTCTCGCACGAGTTCCTCGTGGCGATCGACAACGCGCTGGCCTTCCTGCCGCAGGATCGCCCGCAGAGCGTGTCGCATTGGCGCGAGATGCTGGCCGGCGACGGCACATCGACAGCCGACGCGGCCGCACCCGTTCGCGCAGCGCAGCGCGAGCAGGCGACGGTGCGCCCGCAACCCGACGCCGGGAGCCCACCGACCGCGCCGGATGCCGACAGCGCCGACGACGACGAGGCGGCCACGGTCGTCGCCGGATCGCCGCCGGATGTTCGGGATACGGCGGTGGGCGCGTCCGCTGCGCCGGTGCGGCGCCGCTTCGTCGTGCCGGGCATCGCCGCCATGCTGCTGATCGCCGCGGCCGCCTGGTTCGGCGTGCGCACACCGCGACCGGCGGCCGGACCGGAGCTTGCCGGGCACACGCAGCCCGCGCCGCACGCTGGCACGGCGCCGCAACGCGTGGACGCGCAGACCCGCAGTACGGCGGACCGAGCCGAGCAGGAGGCGCGTCGTCGCGAGGCCGAGACCGAACGCGCGCGCGCCGAACAGCAGGCGCAACTCGAGGCCGAGGCCGAGCGTGCGCGCGCCGAACAGCAGGCGCAACGCGATGCCGAGGCCGAGGCCGAACGCGCGCGCGCCGAACAGCAGGCGCAACGCGCAGCCGAGACCGAGCGCGCGCGCGCCGAACAGCAGGCGCAACGCGCAGCCGAGACCGAACGCGTGCAACAACTGCTCGATGCGGCCGCCGGCGATCTCGCGGCGCTGCGGCTGACCTCGCCGGCGGGCAGCAACGCGGCAGAGCGCTATCGCGCGGCGCTCGCGCTCGATCCTGACAACGCCCAGGCGCAGATCGGCCTTCGCCAGGTCGTGGCGCGCTACCTGGAGCTGGCACAGCAGTCCGCGGCGAGCGGAGCGTTCGCGCGCGCCGGCACCTACCTGGCGCGCGCGGACGGTGTGCTTCCCGACAGCGCCGAGGTCGCGCAGGCTCGGCGCGCGCTGTCGGATCGCGAAGCGCAAGCGCGGCAGCAGGCCGAAAAAGAAGCCGCGCGCGAGCGCGCCGCGGCACAGGCGCAGCGTCAGCAGGAGATCGAGCGGCTGCGGGCGGAGCAGGAGCGGCTCGAGCAGCAGCCCGCCAGCGCCGCAAGCGCGCCGCCGCCCGCCGCCGCCGCAGCGCAAGCGACAGCGACGCCGGCGCGGCACGTCGGCGTGCTACCGATCCTGATCACCTTGCAAGGCAACACCGTCATCGGCGATGGCAGCCGCGGCCGGCCGGGCGTGGCGGACGGGTTGAAGACAATCGCCAACAGCTTCGCGGCCTACCGGGTGAACTATTCCTTCTACGACGACGGCGCCGCGGATCGGATCGCGGATGCGCGGAACCTTTGGCAAGGCAGCTTCGACGACGCCCGCCCGGCGCTGGATCGGGTGCGCGCGCTCGGTCCCGAACTAGGCATCGACATCGCCGCCCTGATCGCGGTGCAGCGTCAGACCCGCGAGCGCAGCGAGAACTTCGAGTTCAAGATCTTCCTGGTCGACATCGTGACGGGCCGGACCGCCACCGCCCAAGGCGACAAGAACAGCTTCCGACACACCGTTCGCGCACTGCTGGGAGCGTTCGACAAAGGCGGCTGAAACGGCCGCACGCGAGCCGCATCACGCCGCGCGGCTGACCTTGGGCTCGTAGCCGAGCACCGGCGCGAGCCAGCGCTCGACCTCCTCGATGCTCATGTTCTTGCGCCGCGCGTAGTCCTCGACCTGATCGCGCTCGACCCGCGAGACGCCGAAGTAGCGGCTGTCCGGGTGCGCGAAGTACAGCCCCGAGACCGAGGAGGCCGGCGACATCGCGAAACTCTCGGTCAACGACACGCCGGTGTTGGCCTGCGCATCGAGCAGCGCGAACAGGCTGCCCTTCTCGGTGTGATCGGGGCATGCCGGGTAGCCCGGTGCCGGGCGGATGCCGCGGTACTTCTCGCGAATGAGCGCGGCGTTGTCCAGCGCCTCGTCCGGCGCATAGCCCCACAGCTCCTTGCGCACGCGCTGGTGCAGGCGCTCGGCGAAGGCCTCGGCGAGCCGGTCGGCCAGCGCCTTGGCCATGATCGACGAGTAGTCGTCGTGCTCGGCCTCGAAGCGTGCCGCGGCCTCGTCCACGCCGTGCCCGGTGGTGACCACGAACGCGCCCAGGTAGTCCTGCAGGCCGCTGTCGCGCGGCGCGACGTAATCGGCGAGCGCGAGATTGGGCCGGCCGCGGTCCCGGGGCAACTGCTGGCGCAGCGTGTGCAGTGTGGTCAGCGGCGTTTCGCGCGTGTCGTCGGCGAACAGCACGATGTCGTCGCCGACGCTGTTGGCCGGCCAGAAACCGACCGCCGCGCGCGCGCTGAACCAGCGCTCGGCGACGATGCGCTCGAGCATCGCCCGGGCGTCCTTGAACAGGCTGCTCGCCGTCTCGCCGACCACCTCGTCATCGAGGATCCGCGGATACACGCCGGACAGGTCCCAGCTGCGGAAGAACGGCGTCCAGTCGATGCAATCGACCAGTTCGCGCAGATCGTAGTCATCGAACACGCGCACGCCGGTGAAGCCGGGGCGCGGCGGTGTGTACGCCTCCCAGTCGATCGCGTGGCGGTTCGCGCGCGCGTCGGCCAGTGCGACCTTGCGCACGTCCTTGCGCTCGCCGTCGCGGCGCACCCGGATGTCGTTGTACTCGGCCCTGACCCCGGCGGTGAATTCGTCCCGGCCATCGCCGAGCAGACGGCTGACCACGCCGACCGCCTTGGACGCATCGGGCACGTAGATCGTGGGGCCGTCGTAGTTCGGCGCGATCTTCACCGCGGTGTGCACGCGGCTGGTGGTGGCGCCGCCGATCAGCAGCGGGATCGTGAAGCCCTCGCGCTGCATCTCGGCCGCGACATGGCGCATCTCGTCCAGGCTCGGGGTAATCAGCCCGGACACGCCCACGATGTCGGCGCCCAATTCGCGCGCGGTCTCGAGGATCCTGCTCGAGTGCACCATCACGCCGAGGTCGATCACCTCGTAGTTGTTGCAGCGCAGGACCACACCGACGATGTTCTTGCCGATGTCGTGCACGTCGCCCTTGGCGGTGGCCATGACCACCTTGCCCGCGACCTGCGGCTTGCCGCCGCGCTCGGCGTCCATGAACGGCTCGAGGTGCGCCACGGCCTTCTTCATCACACGCGCGCTCTTGACCACCTGGGGCAGGAACATCTTGCCGCTGCCGAACAGATCGCCGACCACGTTCATGCCGTCCATCAGCGGACCTTCGATCACGTGCAGCGGGCGCTTCGCGAGCAGGCGCGCCTCCTCGGTGTCCTCCACCACCCAGCGGTCGATGCCGTGCACCAGCGCGTGCATCAGCCGCGCGCGCGCATCGCCTTCGCGCCACGACAGATCGGCCTCGCGCTCGCGCACGCTGCCCTGCACCGCATCGGCGACCTCGAGCAGGCGCTCGCCGGCGTCGCGGCGCCGGTTCAGGATCACGTCCTCGATGCGCTCGCGCAGATCCGCCGGAATATCCTCGTACACCGGCAAGCGGCCGGCATTGACGATCGCCATGTCCATGCCGGCTTCGATGGCGTGGTACAGGAACACGGTGTGCATCGCCTCGCGCAACGCGTTGTTGCCGCGAAACGAGAATGACAGGTTGGACAGTCCGCCGGAGATCTTCACTCCGGACAGCCTCTTCTTGATCTCGCGCGTGGCCTCGATGAACGCACGCCCGTAGTCGTCATGGGCCTCGATGCCGGTGGCGACCGCGAAGATGTTGGGATCGATCACGATGTCCGAGTGGGCGAAACCCACCTGCTCGGTCAGGATCTTCACCGCGCGCTCGGCGATCGCGACCTTGCGCTCCACGGTCTCGGCCTGGCCTTCTTCGTCGAAGGCCATCACCACCACGCCCGCGCCGTAGCGACGCACCGCGCGCGCCTGCTTGATGAACGCCTCCTCGCCCTCTTTCAGGCTGATGGAGTTCACATAGCCCTTGCCCTGCACGCACTTGAGACCGGCCTCGATCACCTCCCACTTCGACGAGTCGATCATCACCGGCACGCGGCTGATCTCGGGCTCACCGGCGATCAGGTTCAGGAAACGCTGCATCGCCGCGGCCGAATCGAGCATGCCCTCGTCCATGTTCACGTCGATGATCTGCGCGCCGTTGGCGACCTGCTCGCGCGCGATCTCCACCGCGGTGGCATAGTCGTCGTTCTCGATCAGCGCGCGGAACTTCGTCGAGCCCGTGACGTTGGTGCGCTCGCCCACGTTCACGAACAGCCCGCCGCTGCCGATCGTCACCGGCTCGAGCCCGGACAGCCGGCACTCGGTGTCGCGCTCGGGCACCGCGCGCGGGGCGATGCCGTCCATCGCCTGCGCGATGGCGCGGATGTGCTCGGGCGTGGTGCCGCAGCAACCGCCGGCGATGTTGAGCAGGCCGTCGCGCGCGAACCGGCCCATCACGCTGGCCATGTTCCCTGGCGTGTCGTCGTAGCCGCCCATCTCGTTGGGCAGGCCCGCGTTCGGGTGGCAGCTCACGCGCGTGTCCGCGACCTGGGACAGCGCGTCCACGTACTGGCGCAGCTCCTTCGCGCCGAGCGCGCAGTTCAGGCCCACACTGATCGGATTCGCATGCCGCACCGAATACCAGAAGGCTTCGGCGGTCTGCCCGCTCAACGTGCGCCCGGACATGTCGGCGATGGTGCCCGAGACCATCACCGGCAAGCGCATCCCCGCGCGCTCGAAGTATTCCTCCACCGCGAACAGCGCGGCCTTGGCGTTCAGCGTGTCGAACACCGTCTCGACCAGGATGATGTCCGCGCCGCCCTCGACCAGGCCGTCGATCGCTTCCAGGTAGTTCTCGCGCAACTCGTCGAAGCTCACGTTGCGATAGCCCGGATCGTTCACGTCCGGCGAAATGGACGCGGTGCGGCTGGTCGGGCCGAGCACGCCGGCGACCCAGCGCGGGCGCTCGGGCGTCGAATACGCGTCCGCGGCGGCGCGCGCGAGCCGCGCACCCTGTGCGTTCAGCTCGTGCACCAGGCCCTCGAGGCCGTAGTCGGACTGCGAAATGCGCGTGGAGTTGAAGGTGTTGGTCTCCAGGATGTCCGCGCCCGCCTCCAGGAAGGCCTCGTGGATCTCGCGTATCGAATCCGCACGGGTGATGCTGAGCAGGTCGTTGTTGCCGCGCAGCTCGCTGGCGTGATCGCGCAGTCGTTCGCCACGGAAATCGCCCTCGCCAAGTTCCAGTGCCTGCACCATCGTGCCCATCGCACCGTCGAGGATCAGGATGCGGCGTGCGAGATCACGCTCGAGCGCTTCGATCCGCTGCGTGCGTGCGTCGCTCATTGGTTCACCGCCTGGTCCGCCGCCTCCTGCTGCCCGCTGGCCCGGCGACCGAGCAGGTGACACACCGCGGCGGGAAGTTCCGGCCGGTTCAGCGTGTAGAAGTGGAACTCGCGCACGCCGTGGTCGCGCAAGCGCGTGCACAGCTCGGCGCACACCGTCGCCGCGACCAGCGGGCGCAGCTCCGGCGCCTGCTCCAGCGGTTCGAACAGATCGTGCATCCATGCCGGCACATTGGCCCCGCAGCCCGCGGCGAAGCGCTTCAGGCCCGAGAAGCTGTGCACCGGGAAGATCCCCGGCACGATGGGCACGCTGATGCCCGCGGCGCGGGCGCGCTCCACGAAGCGCACGAACACCTCCGGATCGAAGAAGAACTGGCTGATGGCGCGGCTGGCGCCGGCATCGATCTTGCGCTTGAGATGATCCAGGTCCGCCTGCGCGCCGCGCGCATCCGGGTGCACCTCCGGATAGCAGCCGACGCTGATGTCGAAATCGCCGCGCCGCGCGATCGCCGCGACCAGTTCCGGCGCGCCCTGATAGCCCTGCGGGTGCGGCTCGAAGCGTGCGGCGCCTTTGGGCGCATCGCCGCGCAGCGCGACGACGCGCTTCACCCCGGCCTCGGCATAGGCCTCCACCACCGCGTCGACGCTCGCGCGCGGCGCGCCGACGCAGGTCAGGTGCCCGGCCACCGGTACCGGTGTCTCGGTCGCGATGCGCCGCACCGCGTCCAGCGTGCGCGTCTGCGTGGTACCGCCGGCGCCGTAGGTCACGGACACGAAGTGCGGCGCCAGCGGTTGCAGCGCGCGCATGCAGTTCCACAGCGCGGCGGATGCCTGTTCGCCGGACGGCGGAAAAAACTCGAAGGAGATATCCAGGTCGTCGTGCAGGCGGCGAAAGGCCGGCTCCGGGCGGCCCTGCAGGCGGGCTCCGGTTTCGTCGAGGCCCTCGAGCGGGCTGATGGCGGTTGACGACATGGTTGCATCTCCCCTGGCTCGGGCCGCAGCACGCGACCGATGACCCGGAGTCTAACATCACATTTCATTGATATAAAGATATCTTTATTGCCCATCGTCACGCTTTCGCGTCACGCCGGTGCTTCGCACCGCGCGCCTGGATGGCGCGTCGCCCGATCCCGTCCTGGACCCGGTCCGAGGCCGCCGAACCAGGGACAATCCTTGTTTTTCCGCTTGTTGACGGCGCAACGGCGGCGCCGCCCGCGCGCGCGGGCGGGCGCGCCTGACACGTCCGGGCCAGCGCTGCGCCGCGCAACGGCGGCGGCGGCGCGCGAGTTCGGTTTTTCAGCGGCCGGCAGGCAGGCTACGCTGTGCGGCCGGCAACGACGCCGCAGGGTCACAACGAGCGAGCAGGCACGATGTCAGACGAGGACAAGTTCGAGATCCACCGCGGGCTCAAGGGCGTGTTCTTCGAGCGCTCCCCGGTGTCCTTCATCGACGGACGCGCCGGCGAGCTGCGCTACCGCGGCTACTCGATTCACGACCTGGCCGAGCATTCCGGCTTCGAGGAGACCGCCTACCTGCTGCTGCACGGGGCCCTGCCCACGCGCGCGCAGCTCGAGGACTTCGACCGCGCGCTCAAGTCCGCGCGCCGGTTGCCCGATCCGGTCTACGAGATCATCAGGCTGCTCGCGCACGCCCATCCGATGGAAGTGCTGCGCAGCGCGGTCTCGGCGCTCGGCGCGTTCGACGAGGAGGTCGCGGACAACAGTGTCGCGGCCACCGTACGCAAGGGGATCCGCCTGAGCTCGCAGGTGCCGATGATCGTCACCGCGCACCACCGCATCCGCAGCGGTCAGGATCCGGTCACGCCCGACCCCGCGCTCGGTCACGCCGCCAACTTCCTGTACATGATCACCGGCCAGGCGCCGAGCGCGGAGGCCGCCGCGCTGATGGACACCGACATGGTGTTGCACGCCGAACACGGCAGCAACGCCTCCGCGTTCACCGCGCGCGTGGTCACCGGCACCGAGGCCAACCTGCACGCCGCGGTCACTGCCGCGATCGCGGCGCTGTCCGGGCCCGCGCACGGCGGTGCCGCCGAGAACGTGATGCGCATGGCACAGGAGGTCGCCGATCCGGCCAACGCGGCGCAGTACGTCAAGGACAAGCGCGCCAGACGCGAGGCGGTGATGGGCTTCGGCCACCGCGTGTACCGTGCCGAGGATCCGCGCGCGCGCCACATGCGTGCCGGCGTGGAGCGCCTGTCGCGCGAGATGGGCCAGCCGCAGTGGTATGCGATCCTGGAAGCGCTGGTCGAGGCCATGCGGCCCTATGCACGCCACGGCGTGAACGTGAACGTGGATTTCTACGCCGGCGTGGTCTACTTCCTGCACGGCATCCCGGCCGATCTGTTCGTGCCGATCTTCGCGGTGGGGCGCGTGCCAGGCTGGACTGTGCAGGTCAGCGAGCAGCTCGAGAACAACATCCTGATCCGCCCGCTGACGGTCTACAACGGGCCGCCGCCGCGCGACTACGTGCCGATCGATGAGCGCTGAATCTGGCCCCCACCGCCGCCACCCCCTTCTGTGTGGAAGCGAGTGCGAGTTCGCGAAGCTTTCGAGGTGTCGACACCGCGCGCGCTCGCGAGCTGGCGCTCGCTTCCTACCGGCCTGCAGGATCGGGCGCAGGTGCGCATGGCGGGGTCGCGCGCCGCTCGCGAGACGGCGGCATCAGCCGTCATTCCCGCGCATAATCCCCGCCTGACCCCGCAATCGACCACGCCATGCACTACGTGAGCACCCGCGGCGGCATGCCGCGCGCAGAGTTCAAGGACATCCTGCTGGGCGGGCTCGCGCCTGACGGCGGCCTGGTGGTGCCCGAGCGTTATCCGCACCTGGGCGTGGCCGAGTTGGAGCACTTGCGCACGCTGGACTACCCGTCGCTGGCCTTCGAGGTGCTGTCGCGCTTCATCGGCGACATCGCGCCGGACACGCTGCGCGAGCTGGTCGCGCGCACGTACACGCGCGAGGTGTTCGGCAGCGAGGCGATCGCGCCGGTGAGTCGACTCGACGAGGACCTGTATCTGCTGCAGGTGTCGAACGGGCCCACGCTCGCGTTCAAGGACATCGCAATGCAGCTGCTCGGACACCTGTTCGAGCACGTGCTGGCCGAGAGCGGCGGGCAGCTCAACATCCTCGGCGCGACCTCCGGCGACACCGGATCGGCGGCCGAGTATGCGATGCGCGGCAAGCGCGGCGTGCAGGTGTTCATGCTCTCGCCGCTCGGCAAGATGAGCCCGTTCCAGACCGCGCAGATGTACTCGCTGGACGACCCCAACATCTTCAACATCGCGGTGCGCGGCGTGTTCGACGATTGCCAGGACGTGGTCAAGGCGGTGAGCCGGGACGCGGACTTCAAGCGCCGCCACCACATCGGCACGGTCAACTCGATCAACTGGGCACGGGTCGCGGCGCAGGTGGTCTACTACGTGCACGCCTGGGCGCGCGTCGCGCGCTCGGTGCGCGACGAGGTGTCCTTCTGCGTACCGTCCGGCAACTTCGGCAACATCTGCGCCGGGCACATCGCGCGCCAGATGGGGCTGCCGGTGCGCCGCCTGATCCTGGCGACCAACGAGAACGACGTGCTCGATCAGTTCTTCCGCTGCGGTGTGTACCAGGTGCGCCCGCCCGCGGCGGTGCACGAGACCTCGAGTCCGTCCATGGACATCTCCAAGGCGTCGAACTTCGAGCGCTTCGTGTTCGACCTGCTCGGCCGCGATCCCGATCGGCTGCGCGCCGCGTGGGACGCGGTGGAGCGCGACGGCGCACTGGATCTGTCCGCCAGCGAGGCCTGGCACGACATCGCGCGCTACGCCTTCGCATCGGGCCGCAGCACGCATGCGGACCGCGTGCAGACGATCCGCGACGTGCATCGCCGCTACGGCCGCGTGATCGACCCGCACACCGCGGACGGCCTCAAGGTCGGGCGCGAGCACGCCGAGCCGGGGATCCCGCTGGTGTGCCTGGAGACCGCGCTGCCGGCGAAGTTCGAGGCGGTGATCGTCGAGGCGCTGGGCACACCCGCGCCGCGCCCGCCCGGTTACGAGGACCTGGAACAGCGCCCGCAGCGCTGCGTGGAAATGGATCCGGACAGCGCGGCGATCAAGGCCTACATTGCCGCGCGCACCGATTGAATCGCGGCGCACGGCGGGCGCCACGGGGCGGTGGCGCGTCGCGATGCGCACCACCCGCCCCGGCCCCCCCGCGCGCGGCGTCAGGCCGTCAGGATCAGGATCTGCGCGATGCCGTCGGCGATCATCTGCACCGACACGTAGAAGATCACCAGCAACCCCACGTACGCGATCCAGTGATGCTTCTCGAGCAGGCGCGCGATGTAGGTCGCGCAAAGACCCATGAATGCGACCGACAGCACCAGCCCGATCACCAGCACCCACACCGTCTCGCGCGCGATCCCGGCCACCGCGAGCACATTGTCCAGCGACATCGACACGTCGGCGACGACGATCTGGATCACCGCATCCTTGAAGGACTTTTCCTTCGGCCGGTGCGCCTCGGCCTCGATCTCGGACGCCTCCATGGCCCCCGCGCGCTGCGCCTCGATCTCGCGCCACAGCTTCCAGCTCACCCACAGCAGCAGCAGCCCGCCGGCCAGCACCAGCCCGACGATCTGCAGCAACTGCACCGTGACCAGCGCGAACATGATGCGCAGGATCGTGGCCGCGGCGATGCCGATCGCGATCACTTTCTTGCGCTGATCGCGCGGCAAGCCCGCGGCCGCCATGCCCACCACGATCGCGTTGTCCCCGGCCAGCACCAGGTCGACCAGGATCACCTGCAGCAGCGCGGACAGATGGGAGGCGGCGAATTCCATGGAAGCGGATGCTGCGGGTGACGGACAGGAACGTGGGCGACGTGCGACGGCGCGGCAGTGTACCCGTCGCGGCAACGCCGCGACAGCACCGCACCGGATGCAGGACGGCGTTCCCGTGCCGGCCGGCGACGGCGCACGCAGCGACGACGCGGCGCGGCTTCAGGCCCGCGTCAGCTCCGGCCACAGCGCGTCGGCGCCGGCCGCGCACACGCGCCGGCCCAGCCACTCGGCCCACTCGGTCTCGCCGCCGAAGTCGTCGCGCCACGACCACAGTTGCCGCGTGTAGCGTTGCAACACGTATTCCTGGCTGAAGCCCATCGCGCCGTGCACCTGGTGTGCGATCGCGGCGCCGCTGCCGGCGGCCTGGCCGACGCGGATCTTCGCCGCGGCCGCGGCGCGCGCGCTCGCTTCGGCGGCGAGCCCGTGGCGCGCCAGCGCGCTGGCGCCGGCGCCGGCCGCGGCCGCGGCCGCGGCGCACTCGCCGGCCAGACGCGCGAGTTCCTGCTGTACCGCCTGGAAGCGCGCGATGGGGCGTCCGAACTGCACCCGGTTGCGCGCGTAGTCCAGGCTGATCTCGAGGATGCGCTCGAGCGCACCGGCCATCTGCTGCGCGCGCAGCAGCGCACCGAGCCGGCTCGCGGCTGCCGCATCCACGCCGGCGCCCGGCGCCGCGCACACGATCGAATCCGCGTGCACCAGCACGAGCCGATCACGCGGCTCGCCGGCCAGCGAGGTGCCCGGGTGCACTTGCGCGTGCTGCGCATCGACGAGCGCGACGATCGCCCCCTCGCCGCGGCCGGCCACCAGCACCAGATGTGTTGCATGACGCGCCCAGGCGACGTGCGCCGAGCCGGCGCTGATGCGGCCCTCGGCGTCTTGCTCCGGCTGCGCGCGCGTATCGATCACGACCGCCAGCGGTCCGGCGGGCAGTGCGATGCCGGCCTCGGCCAGCAGCCAGCCGCCGAGCAGCGTTTCCGCGATTGGCAACGTGACCGCGT
>Ga0214472_10004902_pt1 | contig 14075 bp, 14 predicted proteins | sample RVTome_6_FD_207662 | JGI IMG/M metagenome (GOLD analysis project Ga0214472, IMG submission 207662) | Soil microbial communities from uranium-contaminated site in the Upper Colorado River Basin, Wyoming, United States - RVT140D175 | ecosystem: Environmental > Terrestrial > Soil > Contaminated >... | reverse complement strand
GCAGCCCGGTAATCATGGCCGGCGGCATCAACAGCCACGAGCAGATCCGCGAGCTGCTCGGCCTCGGCGCCGCGGGCGTGCAATTGGGCACCGCGTTCGCCGTCACCGAGGAGTGCGACGCCCATCCCGTCTTCAAGTCGGTCTTGGCCGACGCCGAGCCGAAGGATGTCGTCACCTTCATGAGCGTCGCGGGTCTGCCGGCACGCGCGGTGCGCACGCCGTGGCTGGAGAAATACCTGCGCCGTGAGCACAAGCTGCAACTTGCCGCCAAGGCGGAACACAAATGCACCCTCGCCTGGGACTGCCTGATCTCGTGTGGCCTGCGCGACGGCCTGCACAAGGCCGGTCAGTTCTGTATCGACAACCAGCTCGCCGCCGCGCTGCGTGGCGACCTGGACAAGGGGCTGTTCTTCCGCGGCGCGGCGAAACTGCCCTTCGGCAAGGCGATTCGTCCGGTTCGCGAGCTCATCGACTACCTCACCACCGGCCGCCTGCCGGTCATGCTCAACGCCGCCTGAGCGCGCGCCGCGCGGCAGACCGCATCCGGGCATTTTGGCCACTTGACCCGAGTCAAGGTTCCTCCGGCCGATGCTGGCAATATTGCCAGCGTGCAGAACCGGATGGTTTGCGCGGGTGGGGGTGATTGACCGACTTCCTTTCGTGTGCAGCGCTTACCGTTTTCCCGAGTCAGCCTTGGTGGCGGGCAAGGCGAGCCGGATCGTGGAGCGTGATGCGCTTGCCCTGGACCGTGATGAGTCCGGCTTCGGCCAGGTCGTGGAAGATCCGCGACAGGGTCTCCGGGGTAAGATTCAGGCGCGAGGCGATGACCTGCTTGCTGGTGGGCAACTCGATATGGCAGGTGCCGTCGGCGCGTTCCGACTCGGCTTGCTGCAGCAGATAGCCGATCACGCGCTGGGTGCTGGAGCGCAAGGAATAGGTTTCGACGTCCTGCACCATGCTGTGCAGGCGGATCGCCATCCCGGCGAGCAACTTGCGGGCAAACGTGGAGTCCTGGTCGATCAGGTCGGAGACCACGTTTTGCCCGATGTGCAGGAGCTGCGTCGGGGTGAGCGCCTCGGCGAACACCGGATAGGGGCGGGTCATCAGCATGACCGCTTCGCCGAAGCTTTGCATGGGGCCGACGATCTCGACCACCTTTTCGTTGCCCTGGGCCGATGAAACCGCGAGTTTGATCTGACCGGACACGACGAAGTAGAAGCCGTACGCCTGATCGCCGCGCTGGAACAGGACCTCGCCCTTTTCCAGATGGCGCTCGCGGGTGAACCGTGCGACGCGCTCGATGTCCTCGCCGGAAAGCTCGCTGAAGAATGGCATCTGGTGCAGCAGGCCCGGGATCTCGACGGGATTGATGGGCATCTCTGGCTCCGATTGGAAACGGCCCATTTTAACCCAACAGATCCGCGACGCTTCCGGATGGGCCGGTGATACCGATCATACGCAACGAGGAAATGACCAATATGCCGCTTCAAGTCCTGCAGCCGCCGCCGCCCGCACCACGGCCATCGCTTGCCGTGTCGGCCGCACCGACGGCCGCATCCGCAACGCCCGATGTGCCTGCTGCGCCGGTGCTGTTCGCCGCGCCGCATCGCGCCATGTTCCTGTCGGGCGGCATCATGCTGCTCGCCGCCTTCGCACTGTGGGCGCTGGAGATCGGCGCGCGCGCAGGCGTCGTGCCGGCGCCGGGCTGGGTCCTGCCGCCGGGCTGGATGCATGCCCTGCTGGTGCTCGGCGGCGTGTTCCCGTTCTTCATTCTCGGCTTCCTGTTCACCGCCATGCCGCGCTGGCAGGGGGCGCCCGATCTCAGCCTGCAGCAGTGGCTGTGGCCGTGGCGCCTGCTCGCCGCCGGCTGGGTGCTGGCGTGCGTGGGGCCGTGGCTGCCGGGGCTGCTCGTCGCGGCACTGGTGCTGGTGGCGGCGGGCTGGGGGGCGTGCCTTCGCGTGATGCGCGGCATCGCCTACAACGAGCATCAGGACGCGCTTCACGCCCGGACCGTGTGGTGGGCCCTGGCCGGTGGGGGGCTGGCGTTGCTCGCGTGGCTGGCGTTCGCGCTGGGCGGTGGCGCAGTGTGGGCCCGGATCGCCATCGGCGCGGGCGTGTGGTGGTTCCTGGTGCCGGTGTTCTTCACGGTGTGCCATCGTATGGTGCCGTTCTTTTCCAGCAACGTCATCGCCGGCTACGTGATGGTCCGGCCGCGCTGGGCGCTGCGTCTGGTGGTGGCGGCGAGCGTGGTCCATGGCGCCCTCGTCATGGCCGGGCTGGGCGGGGCGGCCTGGATTGCGGATGCGCCGGCTGCCGCGGTGGCGTTGTGGCTCTCGTACAAGTGGCGGCCCCTGCCGGCGCTGCGTGTGCCCCTGCTCGGCATGCTCCATCTCGGCTTTGCCTGGTTCGGCATCGGTCTGGCGCTCTTCGCGGTGCAGGGCGTGGCCGGCGCCCTCGGTCAGCCCATGCTGGCGCTCGCGCCGCTGCATGCGCTGGGCGTCGGGTTCTTCGGCTCGGTGCTGCTGGCGATGGTGTCGCGGGTGACGCTCGGCCACTCCGGTCGCCCGCTCGTCGCCGACCGGCTCACCTGGGGCCTGTTCATCGGGCTTGAGCTTGTGGTGCTCACGCGCGTGGCGGCGGATCTGGTGCCGTCGGCATGGTCGGGGGCGCTGATGCTGGCGGCGGTCCTCGGCTGGCTCACGGTATTCGGCGCCTGGGCGTGGCGCTACCTGCCGGCCTACTGGCGCGCGCGCGCGGATGGCCGGCCGGGTTAAGCCATGGCGACGTATTTCGCGCTCAAGTACCTGCACATGCTGTGCGCCGTGCTGAGCGGATCGGGTTTCGTGTTGCAGGGGGTGTGGATGATGGCGCGCAGTCCGCTGCTCGACCATCGCCTGACGCGTACCGTACCGCACGTGATCGATACCGTGTTTCTCGGCAGTGCCATTGCGCTGGCCGCCCTCAGTGGGCAGTATCCCTTCGTCGCCCCATGGGTCACCGCCAAGGTGAGCGGGCTCGTGATCTACATCGTGCTCGGCGCGCTGGCCTTGCGCGGTCGCTCGATGCGCCTGCGCGTCGTTGCCTTCCTTGCGGCCGTGACCACCTTCGCGTGGATCGTCTCGGTCGCGCTGACCAAGAATCCGGCGGGTTTCTTCGTCGTTACCGGAGCTTTCTGATGGCCGATTCCCTCATTCCCGTCTCGCCCGGCCTGGAGACGCCGCTCGAGATGCTCGAAGCCTGCCACGAGCGCCTGCAGGCGCAACTCGAAACGCTGGCGCGTCTGGCGGCGTGGCTGCCGCAGCACGGATCCGACCGGAACGCGCAGCAGGCGGCGAGCAATGTGATCCGTTACTTCGACCTGGCCGCGGTGAATCATCACCTCGACGAGGAGCAGGACCTGCTTCCGCGGCTACGCGCCGGGGTGGGGCCCGCGCAGCGCGAGACACTGACCGCGCTCATCGACTGGATTCTCGCCGACCACCAGGAGATGTTTGCGGCGTGGGCGGCCATGCGCCGCCGGCTCGAGCCGATCTCGCGTGGAGAGCCGGGGCAACTGCCGGCCGATGATGTGGCCGAATTCGCGGCGCACTATCGGCGCCACATCGCGCGTGAAGAACAGGAGCTGCTGCCGTATGCGCGCGCGCTGCTCGACGATCAGGCACTCGCGGCGATGACCGTCACCATGACCGCGCGACGGCGCCAGGGGTGAAACGCGGGTCAGCCGCCCGCGGTCGGATGGTGGATGAGCTTCTTCAGCCCGGCGATTTCGATGATGCGGATGTGTTTCTGCTGAACCGAGATCAGGCCTTCATCCTGGAACTTGGAGAATGCCCGGGACACGGTCTCGAGCTTCAGGCCGAGGTAGGACCCGATCTCTTCGCGTGTCATGCGCAGATGGAACTCGGCGGCGGAAAAACCGCGCGCGGTGAAGCGCTGCGACATGTTGAGCAGGAAGGCCGCCAGGCGCTCTTCGGCCCGCATCGAGCCGAGCAGCATCATGACCCCGTGGTCGCGCACGATCTCGCGGCTCATCACCTTGTGGAACTGGTGCTGGAGCCCCTCGACCTCGCGCGCCAGTTCCTCCAGCTTGCCGTAGACGATGACGCACACCTCGCTGTCCTCGAGCGCGACCGCATTGCACGAATGCAGCTCGGTGCTGATGCCGTCGAGCCCGAGCATCTCGCCAGTCATCTGGAAACCGGTGACCTGCTCGCGTCCGTCTTCCAGAATCACGTCGGTCTTGAACGAGCCGGCCCGGATGGCGTAAATTGCCTCGAAGGGGTCGCCGGCGCGATAAAGGTGCTGTTGTCGCTTGATCTTGCGGCGAGCGCCGACGAGTTCGTCGAGACGGTCGATTTCGTTTTCCGTCATCCCGAAGGGCAGGCAAAGTTCCAGCAGGTTGCACTGGGAACACGCCTTCTTGAGACCGGCTACGGTAATCGGCACCGCCGCCTTCATTTGCACGATAATCCTGCTCCGCGTTCGAGTGAAATCTTCGGCATGGTCCGTTGATCCACGTCAACCACAAAAGTCACGCTTTTTGAGATCGTTCGGAATGCATTCAAGCAATACGACCATGACCAGCCAGAAAGACCTCGTTTTCGACCAGCAGTTGATTCGTCGTTTCGATATCAACGGTCCGCGCTACACGTCGTATCCGACCGCCGACCGCTTTGTCGAAGCGTTCGACGCGCGTGCATTGCGGGACTGGCTGGCCAGGCGCGCCGTGGGTGGGGTGAGCCGACCGCTGTCATTATACTTCCACATCCCATTCTGCAACACGATCTGCTACTACTGCGCCTGCAACAAGATCATCACCAAGGATCACGGGCGTTCGGCGAAGTACCTCAAGTACCTCGACAAGGAAATCGAACTGCAGGCGCAGGCACTGGGCGGCAGCCGTCAGGTCACGCAACTGCACCTGGGTGGCGGTACGCCCACTTTCCTGTCGCACGAGGAGATGCGCCAGCTGATGGATTCGGTGCGGGCGCGCTTTCAGCTCGTTCCCAACGGCGAATACTCGATCGAGGTCGATCCGCGCAAGGTGGACTTCGATACCGTCGAGCTGCTCTCGGATCTCGGCTTCAACCGCATGAGCGTCGGCGTCCAGGACTTCAATCCCGAAGTGCAGGCGGCCGTCAATCGCATCCAGAGCATCGAGGAAACCAAGCTGGTGATGGACGCCGCACGCGCCACCGGCTTCAAGTCGATCAGCATGGATCTGATCTACGGCTTGCCCAAGCAGAACCTGATCAGCTTCAATCGCACCCTGGAAGAGGTGCTGGAGCTGTCGCCCGACCGGATCTCGCTCTACAGCTACGCGCACCTGCCGGGATTGTTCAAGCCGCAACGGCGCATCGTCACCGAGGCGCTGCCGTCCTCCGACACCAAGCTGCAGATACTGCAACTGGCGATCCGTCGCCTCACCGATGCCGGCTACGTCTATATCGGGATGGACCACTTCGCCAAGCCGGGGGATGAGCTCACGGTGGCGCAGCGCCAGGGCCGGCTGCACCGTAACTTCCAGGGTTACTCGACGCAGGCCGAATGTGACCTGCTCGCGTTCGGCGTGTCCGCCATCGGCAAGATCGGTCCGGTTTACTCGCAGAACGTGAAGACGCTGGACGAGTACTACGACATCCTCGACCGCGACGAGCTGCCGGTGCTGCGCGGCATCGAGCTGACCGCCGACGATCTGTTGCGGCGCTCGATCATCCAGGCCCTGATGTGTCATTTCGAGCTGTCCATCGAGTCGCTCGAAATCGCGCACCTGATCAAGTTCCGCGAGTATTTCGCCGAGGAACTCGCCGACCTGCGCGCCATGGAGGAGGCTGGGCTCCTCAAGGTGAGCGACGAGTGGATCAGCGTGTTGCCGGCGGGCCGCCTGCTGGTGCGCGGTATCGCGATGGTGTTCGACCGCTATCTGCGGGCCGATCGTGAGCGTGCGCGCTACTCGAAGGTCATCTGAACGACGGCGCCCGGCGCCGCCGTGGCGCGGGCCTTGCCACGGTTCCTGTCTCCTGCCGGGCGTGCGCCGCGCCGCCCGGCGCGCATCCATGATCCATGCCTGAAACCGGTTACATCGCCGTTTTCCTGATCGGACTGCTGGGCGGCACGCACTGCGTGAGCATGTGCGGCGGCATTGTCGGTGCACTCACCGTGCAGATGCCCGGAACCGGCCGCCGCCAGTGGCCGATCCACCTAGCCTACAACCTGGGACGCATCGCCACGTATACCGCGCTGGGGGCCGCGCTGGGGGCGCTAGGGACGGTGGGGCTGCTGTTCAACGAGGTGCTACCGGTCCAGCTTGCCCTGTACGTGCTGGCCAACCTCATGTTGATCGCCCTTGGGCTCTACCTCACCGGCTTCACCCGCCTGCTGACGCCGGTCGAGCGCGCCGGTGCGCGCGTATGGCGGCGCATCCAGCCGCTCACCCGGCGTTTCCTGCCGGCACGCTCGGCGCAGCAGGCGCTGCCACTGGGATTGCTGTGGGGCTTCCTGCCGTGCGGCTTGGTGTATAGCGTGCTCACCACGGCGCTGGTGACCGGCTCGGCCACGCGCGGGGCGGGGATGATGCTCGCGTTCGGGCTTGGAACGCTGCCCAACCTGATGCTCGCCGGGATGTTGTTCAAGCGCTTCCGCGACGTGACGCGCAATGGCAAGGTACGCTTTGCTGCGGGGCTGTTGGTGCTCGCGTTCGGTGTGTTCGGTCTGTTCCATGCGCCCACCCTGGGCGGCAGCTTGTGGAGCGGGGTGGTGTGCGAGGTGTGAGCCTGCGGTGACGCGGACCGGCACCGGTCAATGGCGCTGATCGTCGGTGGCGCCGGCCGGCGCTTCCTCGGGCTTGCCCCCGAGCGCCTGCAGGATCGGGCAGGGGGTCGGTGCATCGGTGCTCTCGCAGCACGCCACCAGTTCCTGCAAGGCGCTACGTACCTCCTCGAGCTGGCGGATGCGCGAATCGATGTCGGCGATCTTGGCGCGTGCCACGGCGCGCGCGGCTGCACGGTCGGTTTCCTCGTCCAGCGCCAGCAGCCCGGCGATTTCGTCGAGCGTGAAGCCCAGCGCCTGGGCGCGCCGGATGAAACGCAGGCGTGCCAGCTGCGGCGGCCCATACACGCGAAACGCGCCCTTCGTGCCGGGCGCGGCGGGCATCAATCCGCGCCGCTGGTAGTAACGCACCGTCTCCACGCCCACGCCTGCTGCGCGCGCGAGGGTGCCGATCGTGATCTCGTTCATGCGGATGTTGACTCAGTACCTGGGTACGGAGTCTAGACTGCCAGCGTCATCGGCACTGTGCAACCCCGAGCGCCGAATATTCCGTCAGGCACCCGGCCTGACGCATTGGAGGTTCGAAATGAATGCTGCCACCGCCCAGGCGCGCCGCGCCCCGCTCGAGTTGCCGGTTTCGGGCATGACGTGCGCGGCTTGCGCGGCGCGCATCGAGAAGGTGCTCAACCGCCTGCCGGGCGTGAGTGCGCACGTCAATCTCGCGGCGGAAAAAGCGCGGGTGAGCTTCGCCGACGGGGCGGTCGCGCCCGAGGAGGTGGTGGCGGCGATCCGCCGGGCGGGGTTCGAAGTGCCGGCGCGGTCGGTCGAGCTGGCAATCTCGGGCATGACCTGCGCGGCGTGCGCGGCGCGCCTGGAAAAGGTGCTCAATCGCCTGCCCGGGGTGGAAGCGAACGTGAATTTCGCCACCGAGCGGGCGGGCGTTCGCTATCAGCCGGCGTTGAGCGGCCCCGACGCGATCAAGGCGGCGGTGGCCAGGGCGGGCTTCGGCGCCGCCGAGGTCGGTCTGGCGAGCCGCGAGCAGGAGCGCCTGCGTCAGGCTGCGGCATGGAAGGCGGAACTCACCCGCTTCTGGATCGCGGCACTGCTCACGCTGCCGCTGGCGCTGCAGATGCCGGGGATGTTCGGCGCCGGGTGGAGCGCCGAGGCGCATCACGAGTTCCTCCCGCGCTGGCTGCAAATGCTGCTCGCCACGCCGGTGCAGTTCTGGATCGGAGCGCGCTTCTATCGCGGGGCGTGGTCGTCGCTGCGCGGCGGCGGGGCCAACATGGACGTGCTGGTCGCACTCGGCACCAGCATGGCGTGGTTCTATAGCGCGGCGGTGACGCTGCTTGCGCGCCATGACCTGCACGTCTATTTCGAGGCGTCGGCGATGATCGTCACCCTCATCCTGCTCGGCAAGCTTCTGGAGGCGCGCGCCAAGTCACGCACCACCGCGGCGCTCGATGCCCTGCTGCGTCTGCAGCCGCGGCTTGCCTACGTGGAACGCGGTGGCGAGCTGGTGGCGGTGCCGGTCGAAACCCTGCAGCCCGGCGATGGATTCGTCGTGCGAGCGGGCGACGCGGTGCCGGTCGACGGCGAAGTGGTGGCGGGCGAGTCCACGCTCGACGAGGCAATGCTGACCGGTGAGAGCATGCCGGTCGATAAGCGCCCGGGCGAGCCGGTGTTCGCCGCCACCCTCAACGGCACGGGCGTGCTGCGCTGTCGCGCCACCGGTGTGGGCGCACACACCCTGCTCGCCGGCATCATTCGCATGGTGGAGCAGGCACAAGGCTCCAAGGCGCCGGTGCAACGGCTGGCCGACCGCATTGCGGCGGTGTTCGTGCCGGCGGTGGTCGTCATCGCCGCGGTCACGTTCGTCGCCTGGTGGTGGCTGGCGGGCGATTTCGCCCAGGCGCTGATCAGCGCGGTGGCGGTGCTGGTGATCGCCTGCCCGTGCGCGCTGGGGCTCGCAACGCCGACCGCCATCATGGTCGGCACCGGGCAGGGTGCGCGTGCCGGGCTCCTCGTGAAGAACGCCGAAGCGCTCGAACTGGCCGAGAAGATCCGGGTGCTGGTGGTGGACAAGACCGGCACCCTGACCGAAGGTCTCCCCGCGGTGACCGACGTGGTGCCGTCCGATCCGTGGCAAGGTGACGTGGTGCTGGCGCTCGCGGCGGCGCTGGAACAGACCAGCGCTCATCCGATTGCCGCCGCGGTCGTCGCTGAGGCGCGCCGCCACGCGCTGCCGATCGAGCCCGCCGAGGCGGTCGAGGCGATCGCCGGAAAGGGGCTTTCGGGACGCGCGAACGGGCGCGCGGTATTGCTCGGCACGCCCGATTTCCTGGCCGAGCGGGGCATTGCGCTGCCGCCGGGCGTGTGCGAGGAACTGGCCGCCGAGGGCAAGACGCTGGTTGCCGTGGCGGTCGATGGTGGGTTCGCCGGGGTGATCGGGGTGGCCGACCGGATTCGCGCGGATTCGGTAGCCACCGTGGCGCGGTTGAAGGCGCGCGGACTGAGGGTGGTGATGCTCACCGGCGACAATGCCGCCACCGCCTGCGCGATCGCCCACCAGACCGGCATCGGCGAATGGCGGGCCGGGGTGCTGCCCGGTGACAAGGCGGCTGTGGTTAAGACGCTGACCGATGGTGGGGTACGCGTGGGCATGGCCGGCGACGGCATCAACGACGCCCCGGCGCTGGCAGCGGCCGATGTGTCGTTCGCCATCGGGGTGGGAGCTGATGTGGCCGTTGAAGCGGCGGACATCACACTGGTAAGGAACAGCCTCGCGGGAGTGGCCGACGCCATCGACCTGTCGCGCGCGACCCTCTCCAAGATCCGCCAGAATCTCTTTTTCGCGTTCATCTACAACGTGCTCGGCATCCCGCTGGCGGCATTCGGATTTCTCAATCCGGTGATTGCCGGTGCTGCGATGGCAATGAGTTCCGTGTCGGTGGTCACCAACTCGCTGCTGCTCAGACGCTGGCGGGCGGGCCGCTAGGCGCTTTCATTTTCTAAGGGAGGAATTCATGCAGACGGAAGTGACGATCAAGGTCGAGGGCATGAGCTGCGGCGGGTGCGTGCGCAACGTGACGGGCGTGCTCCTGGCGCTGCGCGGTGTCGCGGCGGCCGACGTGTCGCTGGAGGCAGGCGAGGCGCGGGTGCGCTTCGATGCCGGGACGGTGTCGGTCGCCCAGCTGCGCGAGGCGGTGGAGGGCGCCGGCTTCGACTGCCCGGCCTGAAGCCGTGCTGTGGGCGGTGTTCAGCGTGCGCCCGCGGCCGGCTGCGTCGGCAGCGAGATGAAGCCGATACGGGCCACGCCGGCCTCGCGCGCGGCCGACATCAATTCGGCCAGCGTCTGGTAGCGGGTGTCGCGATCGGCGCGCAGATGCAGCTCGGGCTGAGGTGACATTGCCGCCAGTTCGTTGAGTCGCGCGGGAAGCGCGTCCGCCGCGAGCGGTGCGTCGTTCCAGTGCATGGCGCCGTCGGCGTCGATCGAGAGGGTGACCGCTTCGGCGTGCCGTGGCTCCGGCGTGCCGGCGGTGCTCGGAAGATCGATAGCCACCGAGCGCGTGAGCAGCGGCGCGGTGATCATGAAGATGATGAGCAGGACCAGCATCACGTCCACCAGCGGGGTGGTATTGATCTCGCTCATGGGGCTCTGGTTTCCGCCCTGTTCGAAGCCGCCGAACGACATCACGCCTCCCGCCGGGTGGTCTGCATTGCGTCCTGCACCGTGCCGGGGGCGCTCAGGCAGGCGCTCGCTGCGCGTCGGTCGGCGCTTGCGAGGCGAATCGGCTGTACCGCGTCGGTCGTCGACTGCCGAAAACGTGAGCGTGGGGGCTGTTTCATCCTAGGCTTTCCCGGAAGTGCCGGACTGGATGCGCGCGCCGGTCGTGAGCCACGCATGCAGGTCGTGGGCGAACGCATCCAGTTCCGCCAGCTCGACACGGTTGGCGCGCACGAAGGCATTGTAGGCGAGCACCGCGGGGATCGCGACGAAGAGGCCGAAGGCGGTCATGATGAGTGCCTCGCCGACCGGACCCGCCACGCGGTCGAGGGTGGCCGCGCCCGAATGCCCGATCTGCACCAGCGCATGGTAGATGCCCCATACCGTGCCGAACAGTCCGACGAACGGTGCGGTGGCGCCGATCGAGGCGAGCAGGGTCAGGCCGGCTTCGAGCCGCGCCGTGCTGCGCGCCATCGACTGGCGCAGCGCGCGGGTCACGAACTCGCTGCGGTCGAACGCCGCGCTCAGGCTCTGGTGGCTGCCCTGGGCGTGGTGCATGGCTGCCGTGCCCTGTTCGGCCAGCGCGGCGAAGGGATTGGGGGCCGCGGCATCGCGCAGCAGGCCGAGCCCGGCGGCCAGGTCGGGCGCTTCCCAGAACGCCTCGACCGCGGCAAACACGCGATTGCGTCGCATCAGGCGCAATGTGCGGGTGAGGATGAGGTACCAGCTCGCGATCGACATGGCGAGCAGCAACAGCGCCACCGTACGGATCACGAAATCACCCTGCGCCCACAGGCCGGCCAGGCCAAACACTTGCGATTCAGGCATTGCTACTCCTCGAGGCGGAACACGATGGGCACCCGCAGCCAGCTGTCGACGGTGGTCTCGCCCCGGCGCGCAGGAACGAAGCGCCAGCCGCGCACCGCCTCGCGCGCGGCCTCGTCCAGACGCGGGTGGCTGCTGCTCTCGGCGACCTCCACGGCGTCGGGGCGGCCGTCGCGCAGCACGCGCACACGCAGGATCACCTGCCCTTCCTCGCCGCGGCGGCGTGACAGGCGCGGGTAGGCGGGCGGCGGATTGTTGAGGTAGGCGGGGTCGGCGCTGGCCGTGATGGTGGCGAGCGGATCGCCGTCGGGGGCGGTACGCCCGGGCGGGGCCGCCAAAGCAAGGTTCGGGGGCGCCGTGGGTTGCGGTGCCGGTGTGGCAGGTCCGTCCGCTTGCGGCTCGGCAGGCGTTGGCGGCGGGGCGGGCGTTGCGGGCGCCGCCGCGGCCGGCTCCTTCATCGCAGTGACGGGTGGCTGCGGGCGGGCGGGCGCGTCGGGCAAACGCGCGACCTTCGGGCGCACGGCGGGACGGCGCTCGCGCGGTGGCGTGGGCGGGGCTTGTGCCGGTAGGTCGGCGACGGACGCCGGCGGGGCGGTTTCGGTATGTGCCGCGGGAGGGGGCGCGGTCGGCGTAATGAATTGCACCATCACCGCCGGTGCCTGCGCCGGCAGCGGCGCGGCCGGAGACGTGCCGTCGATGCCCGAGAGCGCGACCAATCCCGCGGCATGGGCGGCCGCCACTGCCGCGAGCCACCCCCAATGGACGGAGCGCAGGGCGGATCGGCGTTCGCTTGCGGCAGGAGAGAGATCAGGGTGCGCCGGTACGGCCATCGAATTCCGCAGGGTTCGACAATGCGGGCAGGCACGGGCACGAGGCACGTGCTGCGCGGCCTGCCCGCAACGCAGTCACAACAATCGAAGGCCGGTCTCCGGGCTGGGCGCGCGGCGCGCGCACTTACCGTTGCGGGGGCAGCACAGGACTCGCACCTGTTTCCCGATTCTCCGCGACGAGCCCCGTCGCGGCACCTTCAAGGAACGAAATTATATACCGTCGTTCGCGCCGGCCGCCCGGGTCGGTCGTCGCGTAATCGATGCGTAAGCCCTTTCCACTTATAATCGAGCCCATTTTCAACGGGAGAGAGTCATGGGTTTCGACCTCGTAAAGGCCGGCAAGGACGTGCCGAACGATATCAACGTCATCATCGAGATTCCGGCACACGCCGATCCGATCAAGTTCGAGGTGGACAAGGAGAGTGGCGCCGTTTTCGTCGACCGCTTCATGGGCACCTCGATGTGCTACCCGTGCAACTACGGCTATGTGCCGCACACCATCGCCGGCGACGGCGACCCGGTCGACGTGCTGGTGGTGACGCCGTTTGCGCTCCTGCCCGGGGTGGTCATCCGCTGCCGCCCGATCGGCATGCTCAAGATGGAGGACGAGGGCGGCCAGGACGCCAAGGTGCTGGCGGTCCCGGTGACGAAGCTCACCACCCTGTACGACAAGGTTGACACCTTCCGCGACATGAACGATCTGCTGCTGCGCCAGATCGTGCACTTCTTCGAGCACTACAAGGATCTCGAGCAGGGCAAGTGGGTGAAGGTCGTCGGCTGGTGCGACAAGGACGAGGCCAAGACCGAGATCCTCGAAGGCATCAAGGCGTACAACGCCGCCAAGGAAAAGCCGCATTTCTGAGTCCACCCTCCGGCGCGCCGAAAACGAAAGCCCCGCATAGCGGGGCTTTTTTCTTGCCCGCGCACGCCCGTGCGGGCGCTCGCGGTTCGCGTCGGGAGGCTCCTCGCCCGGCTACTCGGACTTGCCCGACGCCGTTACCAGCGCGGCCACGGGTGCGCCGATCGCAACGGCGGCGGGCGCGCTCGCGAGCGCCTGCACCGCCTCGTGGGTTGCCGATTGCGGGGCGGGCGCATCGCCGGCGCCGGCCTCGGCGATCAGCGGCACGATGAGCAGCGCCACCAGGTTGATGATCTTGATCAGCGGGTTCACGGCCGGGCCGGCGGTGTCCTTGTACGGGTCGCCGACGGTGTCGCCGGTCACCGCCGCCTTGTGCGCTTCGGAGCCCTTGCCGCCGTGGAAGCCGTCCTCGATGTACTTCTTGGCGTTGTCCCAGGCACCGCCGCCGGTGGTCATCGAGATCGCCACGAAGAGGCCGGTCACGATGGTGCCCATCAGCACGCCGCCCAGCGCCTGCGGCCCGAGGATGAGGCCCACCGCGATCGGTACCAGCACCGGCAGCAGCGACGGAATCATCATCTCCTTGATCGCCGCCTTGGTGAGCAGATCGACCGCCTGCGAGTAGTCGGGTTTGCCGCTGCCGTCCATGATGCCGGGAATCTCGCGGAACTGGCGCCGCACCTCCAGCACCACCGAACCGGCCGCGCGGCCGACCGCTTCCATCGCCATGGCGGCGAACAGGAAGGGAATCAGGCCGCCGATGAAGAGGCCCACGATCACCATGTGGTTCGACAGATCGAAGCTCAGGTGGCGCCCGGAAGCCTCGAGGGCATGGGTGTAGTCGGCGAACAGCACCAGGGCGGCCAGCCCGGCCGAGCCGATCGCGTAGCCCTTGGTCACCGCCTTGGTGGTGTTGCCCACCGCGTCCAGCGGATCGGTCACGGCGCGCACGGAGGCCGGCAGGTCGGCCATCTCGGCGATGCCGCCGGCGTTGTCGGTGATCGGGCCGTAGGCGTCGAGCGCGACGATGATGCCGGCCATCGACAGCATCGAGGTGGCCGCTACG
>Ga0214472_10004899_pt1 | contig 14080 bp, 14 predicted proteins | sample RVTome_6_FD_207662 | JGI IMG/M metagenome (GOLD analysis project Ga0214472, IMG submission 207662) | Soil microbial communities from uranium-contaminated site in the Upper Colorado River Basin, Wyoming, United States - RVT140D175 | ecosystem: Environmental > Terrestrial > Soil > Contaminated >... | reverse complement strand
AAACCTGCATAGGCAATCAAACACATCTTTACCGTGTCAATCGCATCAAACAGGCTTTCCTTATCTTCCTGATTATCGCGGTTATAGGCGAGCGGTTGTCCCTTCATTAATGTCAGTAATGCTATTAGATCGCCGTAAACTCTGCCGGTTTTGCCTCGAACCAATTCAGGAATATCGGGATTTTTCTTTTGCGGCATAATAGACGAGCCGGTACACCAGGCATCGCCCATATCAATAAAACCATTTGCCTGAGACATCCAGAGAACCAATTCCTCGGAGAATCTTGATAAATGCATCATGATTAAACTAGCTGCTGCAGAAAACTCAATGGCAAAATCTCTGTCACTGACCGAATCCAGTGAATTCTGTGTCACGTCATCAAAACCGAGCTGTTCAGCAACATATTTTCGATCAATAGGATAACTGGTACCAGCAAGCGCAGCAGCGCCTAAAGGCAATACATTCAGTCTTTTTCGACAATCCTGAAGTCGAGATCGATCACGCAACAACATTTCCGCCCAGGCCATAAGATGATGACCAAAGGTCACTGGTTGTGCCGATTGCATATGGGTAAAACCCGGCATAATCGTATCGAATTGCTCTTCTGCAAGCGTAACCAGGGCATTTAATACTTCGTTAAGCTTTTCGCAAATCAGATCAATTTCAGCGCGCAAATACAATCGAATATCGGTCGCCACCTGATCATTTCTGGATCTGCCGGTATGTAGCTTTTTACCTACATCGCCAATAATTTTGACCAACGCGGTTTCAATATTCATATGCACATCTTCGAGCGCAGTCGACCATTGAAACTGGTTAGCATTAATATCGCGCTCTATTTGCTGCAAACCACTAACAATCTGCTCACATTCATTTTTAGTGATAACACTCACTTTTGCTAACATGCGCACGTGAGCTATTGAGCCCATGATGTCATAATGTGCTAATCGCTGGTCATAGGAGACCGATTCTGTGAATATCTCAACAAATTCATCGGTAGGAGCTGTGAATCTGCCGCCCCAGGGTTTTTCTGTATTATTTGATGTCATAACTCAATGATAGTGTCTATTTTTTAACAAGCGATAGTATAAGCGATTTTCAGATGCCAAAGTTAAACAACAAGCAAGATAAAAGCAGTTTCCTGCCAAATTTTTGTAGTGTGGATGTCCTGTTTGTCGTTGTTTTAAGCGCCGAATTACTCGCTATCGTTTTGTCACTCGCGCTCCCAATCTATTCCAGAGATATCCTGTTTGATCTGGCTATGAATTCCCTGTTTGTTCAATGGATTTCTCTAAGCTGTGTCGGCTTGCTTTGTATACTTAGAAAATACTTTGCCACTCTCTCGGAAAAACATGCAGCAAGCCTTAGTTATTCAATCATACTTTTAGTTGCATTCATTATTTCAGAATTAGCCTGGTGGTCATTGTACGTTTATCCAAACAGTATCATGCCAACCCGAGACTTACATATACTCTTTTTGTTACGTTCAATGGGTATTTCAGCCATCGTCGGCGCAATAGTTTTACGCTACCTCTATGTTCAACATCAATGGCGAAAAAATATTGAAGCAACGGCGACTTCGCGTTACCAGGCTTTGCAATCCAGAATACGACCGCATTTCCTGTTCAATTGTATGAATACGATTGCCAGCCTGACTCGCAAATCACCCGAACTGGCGGAACAATCAGTTGAAGATTTAGCCGATTTATTTCGCGCAAGTTTATTAGAGCCGACTGAACTTTATAAAATTTCTGAAGAATGGAAATTATGCCAACATTATCTTCGTATCGAAGGACATCGTTTGGGTGATCGATTACAGGTTGAATGGAAGATTGAATCTCTGCCCGAAGATGCATTAGTACCGCCGCTAAGCCTGCAGCCCCTGGTTGAAAATGCAATTTACCACGGAGTAGAACGCTTGCCTGAAGGCGGCACCATTTTAATAAAAGGCGAATTCAATAATAACGTACTCCATTTAAATTTTACTAATCCAGTACCCGCCGCAAATATTGAAGACACACATAAGGGAAACAAACATGCTCAGGAAAATATTCGCCAGCGATTGAATACCATCTTTGGACAAGAGAGTAATTTAAAAATTAAAATTTCAGATAAACTATATATTGTAGAACTAACACTACCATACAAACGTTATGAAAATACTGATCGTTGATGACGAAGCGTTAGCGCGGGAAAGGCTTCACGATTTTATTATTGAACTCTATCCAGACGCTATCACTGTCGAAGCTGTTAACGGTATGCAAGCACTGGATAAAATATCTGGCCATTCGCCAGATATTATTTTACTGGATATACGTATGCCGGGCATGGACGGACTGGAAGTCGCTGATCATTTATCACACATGGAAACACCACCGGCAATTGTTTTTACGACGGCTTATCAGGATCATGCCTTAACTGCTTTTGATGTAAACGCCGTTGATTACTTACTAAAACCTATTCGAAAAGAACGTCTTAAAACGGCGGTCGAACGCGCTACTACTGTGAGTCAGTCCACATTATCATCAATCAAGCAAGCAGAAGGTATTTCTTCATCGCGCTCACACCTTAGCGCCCTGGTTCATGGGAAAATGCAATTAATTCCTATTGAAAATATCTATTGCCTTAAAGCCGATCAAAAATACGTTACTGCAGCCTGGCCTGGCGGGGAAATATTACTTGATGAATCACTGGTGTCACTGGAAGCCGAATTTTCTGATTATTTTATTCGTATTCACCGGAACGCATTGGTTGCCATTAATCATATTGATAGTTTAGGAAAAACAACAGCAGGACAGCACACGATTAAATTATCCGATATGCCGGTTGAGCTGGCAGTCAGCCGCCGACATCTTCAGGACATAAAAAAAATATTCAAGTCACGCTAGCAATTTCTCGCGCAGCGGCAAGCAAGGCTAAACGCGCTATCACACCGTAAGTATAAAAACGATTCTGACGACAATCCGGTTCTTCATTTGGATCAGGTGTAATACAACAGTCTTCAAACGCTAACGGTTCAAAACGCATACCGGGTGCATTCAGGTTCTGACTTGTCGAACGTTTTTCATGCACGCGATAAAAACCGCCAACGACCTGATGATCCAGCATGTAAACCACCGGTTCTGCAACGGTCAGTTCTTTTCCCCAGGTTTCATTCGTATAGACACCTTCCTGGATAATAACTTTCGTTACTTTCTGACCCTCCTTAGTCGTTGCCATTTTTGTTCTTTCTTTTCGATTCAACTCGGCAATTTCATCGACACTACGTATCGTCATCACGCCCATGCCATAAGTACCGGCATCTGCTTTCACCATAACAAACGGCTCACTATCGACATTATGCTCATCGTACTTGGTTTGTATCGCTTCCAGTAATGATTCGACATTTTTAGATAAACATTCAACGCCTTCCCGTTTCATAAAATCGACTTCACCGCAATTTCGAAACATCGGATCAACCAACCAGGGATCAATATCAATTAAAGCGGCAAATTCCTGTGCAACTCGTTGATAGAAAGTAAAGTGATTCGATTTCAAGCGTGATGACCAACCCAGACTCATCGGTGGCGTTATTGCTTGCTCAATATTATTGAGTATTTCAGGTTTACCGGTAGCAAGATCATTATTTAATAAAATAAGATCCGGATTAAAGTCACTGACAAACACTCGATCCTGTTCTCTTTTTACCGGCTCTAATAAAACAGATTTCGAAGACTCAAGATCAATACGTGTCGGGCTATTAATTTCCGGCATTAAACTGCCAATCCGTGTTTCAAAACCTGCCTTTTCTATTATTGATTGTAAGCAGGCAAGGTTCTCCAGATAAAATAAATTACGCGTGTGGCTTTCAGGAATAATTAAAATTTTATCAATCGGTTTATCAATATGTTCAACTGCCATTTGAACTGCCTGAATACATAAGGCTTCAAATGCCGGGTTAAGATTATTAAATCCGGCAGGAAATAAATTGGTATCAACCGGTGCAATTTTATAACCGGCATTGCGCAAATCGACTGATGCATAAAAGGGTGCTTGTGTATCTCGCCATGCGTTTCTGAACCAGGTTTCAATCGCAGCCTGATTATCGAGCATTAAACGCTCAAGATTCTGAAACGGCCCTGTTAAAGCAGTCGTTAGATGGGGAACTGTCGCTATTTCATTCATAAAATTGTTTTTTCATTTAATTTTGAACTTCATAAGTAGAGACCTTTGCACGAAGCTAACACAGCTCAGTTTTGTATAAAAACACCAGCGTTCTGTCATTCCCGCGCAGGCGGGAATCCAGTTGAATCAAATACTTAACTAGATTCCCGCCTTGACTTTGTCTCCTGAGTCGTTCTACCTCCTGCGTCCATGCAGTCGTGCGCGGGAATGACGAGAGTGCCAAGGTTTTGGGTTAAATAAGCACTCGTGCAAAGGTCTCAAGTAGTACTTTTATTGTTTCTGACATATTGGGTTAAATATGCCTAATTCAAGTCCCCCCATAGCTGTTGTGCGTTACTTAATGCAGCAACTACTGCTGTTTCAGCTCTCAATATTCTAGGCCCAAGACATACAGGAATAACAGATTTATCCAGCGCTTCACTTACTTCAGCATCACTAAAACCACCCTCAGGCCCTATCATCAATGTAAGTTGATTATTGTCTATCGTCATTGCTGACATCGCTTGTTGACTAAACGGGTGTAGAATTAATCGTGAGGTTGAATCATTTATAGCCAGACATTCACTAAATGAAACCGGATTCATAAGTTCTGTTAATCGATTTCTGCCACATTGTTCTGTCGCATTGATAATAATATTTTGCCAATGTGTCATTTTATTCTGCACACGATCATCCTGTAATTTCACATTACTAAATTCAGACATCACCGGAATAATTTTACTGGCGCCAAGTTCAACGGCTTTTTGAATGGAATAGTCCATATGTTGACCGCGTGCTATAGCCAGGCACAAAGTAATTTTCAATATGGATTCATTATCAACCTGGCAAGACTCTTTAACTTCAATCCGGGCATTTTTTTTTGTTAATTCAACAATTGTTGAGTCAAATTCATAACCCGTATTATTAAATAATTTTATTGCATCACCGCTACGCATTCTAAGCACATGAGAAAGATGATGTGCCTTTTCTCGTGGCAGTGAAATTATTTCGCCAGACAATAATGACATATCTATAAAAAGTCTCGGGATTCGCATGATTTATTACTGATGCTCATTTTCAGGAATTCGGTTTCTGTTATGATAATACACTTTATCGATATTCGTTATTTTAAAGAGTGACATGATTAAAAATATAAAAACCTATTTTGAAGATCTGTTTCAAAATAAAGAAGAGCACACACCACAAATACATACCGTTGAACTCGCGAGTGCTGCTTTAATGATTGAAATCAGTCTGGCAGATGATCATATTCATGAAGAAGAACGGCATGTTATAAACAAGTTGTTAAGTGAAAGCTTTAATCTGGATCAAACTGAGATTGATGAACTTATAAAACTGGCAGAGGAAGAAGTTGATCATGCTGTCTCATTATACGGGTTCACTCGATTATTAAACGACTCTTTATCCATGTCGGATAAAATTAATATTATCGAAAGTTTATGGCGCGTAGCCTATGCTGACGCTGTGATTGATAAATACGAAGAGTACTATATTAGGAAGGTTGCTGACTTACTCTATATTTCTCACTCAGACTATATTCAATCCAAGTTAAAAGCAGCAGAATAAATCTCAATCAGGTTTTTGGTTCAAGTAGCAACTGAATTAATTGATCTTCAAGTTCAATACGGTTTGTTAATTCTTCACCCAGCATTGATACATCTTGCGGAAAGTGATTAATCTCTCTGTTCTCGTTTTCCGGGTTATATTTTTCATCAAATGCCAGAGCAATCTCTGTTGTCTGTTCTATTCGTGGATAAATTTTTACAGCTAGATCGGAAACGGCTTTTCGTCGTTCTTTACCTGCAGCAATACGCTCGTATAAACCAAAATGACCAGCTGCAATATAGTCGACTAAAACCTGAATAAACTCTTCAAGATCGGCAACCAGTTGGTCTGGCTCATGTTTTGAACTGTCTGATGAGACTTGCAGTAATAACGTTAATAACTGATTCCGCTCTTTGAGCATGTGGTCAATTAGTTCCTGACTGCCTCCACGCCTCTCCTGAACCTGCTGAACTTCTTTTAATTGCTCTTTCATTTCCTGCTCCGCCTTTGTAGGGATTAAATCCATTTTTCAACTTTTATTAATTTGGTTGCTAGATTCATGCCACCATTTATTAAATGACATAATGCCACGACTAACACGCTCGTCAACTGTTACCTGGAATGAAAATCATGACTGAGCTATCTGTCTGTAAATTCACTATATTTTTTAAATTCTGTATCGGATAAACTGCCGAAGAACATTGACAATAATAGAGTATCACAATAAAACAGTTCCTCAATTAATTGAATATCTGATCAAAATAATAAAAATCAATAACATGGAAATACCTGGCTACAGAATAGAAAAAGAGATCGGTAAAGGAGGAATGGCGACGGTATACCTCGCTATTCAGGAATCTCTTGAGCGTTCTGTTGTGCTAAAAATTCTGGATAAGGTTCATCGCTCCGCATCGGAGGAAATGACCCAACGTTTTGTTGATGAAGGCCGTATCGTCGCTTCTTTACATCACCCGAATATTGTGACGATTTACGACATTGGTTTATCTGGAGAAGAGCTTTATATATCAATGGAATATGTGCAGGGCGGTGATTTGAAGAAACGCATGGAATCACATGTTCCGCCAAAAGTGGCGCTGGATATCATTGCAAAGATTGGATCCGCTCTGGACAGCGCACATACACATAATGTCATCCACAGGGATGTAAAACCGGCAAATATTCTTTTTCGGGAAGACGGGACGCCCCTGTTGACCGATTTTGGTATTGCCAAACAAATGGACTATGACAAAGATCTGACTTCTACCGGTATCTTTCTTGGCAGCCCCAATTATGTCAGCCCGGAGCAAGCTGATGGAAAGAAAGTTGATGGGCGTTCTGATCTCTACAGCCTTGGTTGTATATTCTATGAGATGCTAACCGGTTATAAACCTTATCATTCCGACTCAGTTATCGATATCGTCATTCAACATAAAACATCTCCCGTTCCAAAATTTCCTGAAAAATTCCAAATCTATCAATCTTTGTTAAACAGGATGATGGCCAAGAATATTGATGAGCGTTTTGCTAATGCAAAAGAAATGTTAAAGAGTTTAGAAAAACTCCAGGCTTTGGAAGATAGTGGCAGCAATGAATTAATACCTGATTTTGATATTACCGGTCACACACAAAGTACCGATAAAAAGAAAAAGACAGCGAAAAAATCCAGCATAATATTAATTTCATTATTAATAGTCTCGGCGATATTCTTTTTTGGTTTACAGTTTGTCGAAATCAGACTGAAAAGTTCTGAAGTACGCATAGATAAAGTGCCAACTGCCAGTGCATTACCAGCAAGCATTGTTAGCACAACAAATAATCTCGCAGACCAAACATTAGAAACGATTAAGGCAGCGCCAAACGCGGTGACGGCGAATGAAAGCTCAGCCGTATCTGTAAATGAAGAAACAAAGGTGAATGAAACCGGTAATACTCATAAACCGGAAAAAGCTGCTTCTGAACAAGTAACGCAGGCTTTGGCCTGGTTAGGAAAACAAAGTCTGGATGAATACAAATTGACCTACCCACCTAAAGATAACGCCTATTATTACTTTTCCCGATTGCTGGAACTACAACCTGACAATCGTGAAGCTTATGAAGGGATACTCGCCATCGCTGAACGCTATGTGATTCTTGCAGAAAGGTCATTGGCGAATAATGAACTGGGAAAAACACGAACCTATATTGAGATAGGCTTACAGATTGATCCCGGAAATCAGGCTTTACGCTCTTTACAGTCATTACTAAAAAGTCAAAAACCGGGGTTATGGCAGACGATTAAATCTTTTTTTTAGGAATATTATTCCAGTGCTTGCCTGGCACTTTCTGTCTGTGATTTTTCCCAATCAGCAATCACTGCGCGTAGCTCTTCTATACTTTTATCTGTAATGCCGCTCTTGTCATCTTTATTAGCTTCCTGATCTTTTTCCGGAAACAAAGCTTCTGTAATAACATCAACTACTGAAGTCTTTTCTTCTTTTTCAACGTGACTGGATTGTTCTTCGCTATCAGATTTTTTCTTTTTAAATTTCTGCTTCATTTCTTCTGCCTTGGCCATTTTCTCTAGTGCTTTCTGGCGATCTTCCTCGACAAGAACAAACGCTTCTTGACGCATGCGCTGACGAATCTCATCGGAAACTTCAACTGCGGTATCGTCAATCAATCGACCTTTGTCAAAAACAAATACCCTTGGCCCACCTTCAGTACTTCGATACCAGGGTGGAGGTTTACCGGATAACTGCGTCGTTTCGACGCCAGGTTCTGTCCATTGATACATTCGTGCTTCAGCAACAAATGTCGTTATGGAAAAAAGTAGTATTAAAACAATCCGCATAATTTTTCTGAACCAGGTATTATTTTTTTTAATTATATGACAAAAATGAACAACTTGTATTTATGCACATATACCCAAGATACTTGGAAATGCAGGAATTAGAGTGCGTTTGTTTTTATTCAGAGCAAGGCGAGACGACGCGCATGGCCGCTCCCTGTAAGGAGGAGCAACGCGGCTCTGGATGAAAACAGACGTGCTATAAACCTGTATTTTCAGGTATCTTGGGTATAAAACCGGCTTCTTAATACGCATACCAAAAACTGGCATAATAGATTAAACCTTGATAGCGGTTATCACCGGCAGCATCAGAATAATGATATTGTGTCGCTAACTCAATTTCCACACTTTCGCCAGGATTCATATACATTCCAGCATTTAATTTATGACTTGTAGCATCAAGTCGATACGCACAACGACGATTCATGCAGCTCGAACCAATCCCGCTGGAAAATACATCATCTGGCGCAACTGATTCAGAAGCCGCAATTATTTTTGCATTGGGAATAGCCGTTGATACGACCTCACCAAATTCAATCTTATAACCAGCAAATAAAGTCAGGCTTCGTGAATAACTGTATTCAACATCCGAACTAATAACATGATTAACCAGATCGAAAACCTTCTCAGACGAATAACGCTCATTGTACGTGTATGCCAATGAACCATTGAGTTTGTGGGTAAAACGTTTAGCCACTTTTAATGATGAATCCAGAATCACGCTATCTCTTATTTTGCTTTTATTAAACTTTAAGTGATTCAAGCTAAATGTTAGTTCAAACCACGGATTAAAATATCCGGGTACAGGTTGATAATAGTAACTGGCTGCTCCTCCCAGTTGCAGATTATTCAGTGCTTTAAATTCGCCCATCTTTTCATATGCAACATCAGCAGAGATATTTAACAGACTATTTTGGCTCAACACTTTTTGATAACCATATCGCGCATTGAAATTGTTGATGAAATCCTCTTTTCTATCGTGCTCTGTTTGCGCTCGACTTAAGTTTGAGTCATAACGTAACCCAATACCAACGTCACCATAAGCACCGCTTCCATAATATGAAGCGCTAGAGGACGCTATTGGAAACAGACTAAACAAGAGTAAACTAATTCGGAAAAGAATATTTCGCATAATTCAGAAACTATATTAAGTAATTTATCAATAGTAATAGATAAATAATTGGTTTCAATGATTAAATGTATTTTTTAGGTTTATCCAGTTATTAGGACGAGTAAAAAGCTGATTTGAATTAAAACAGGGGAGTGTTATGTCAAAGTTTGAAGATAAATATGAAAATTCACGTAGAGAATTTTTAGTACGATTACTTGCTACTGGTGCTTATGCTGGTTTAGCACCGAGTCTGTTATTGCCGACGAATGTTTGGGCTGAAAAACTCGGACAATTGCCCGGACAATTAATTGAAGGTCGTTCAATCTATGACATGAAAGGCGAGGTTAAAATTAATGGCGTGCCTGCGACAGAAACAAGCATTATCACTGCCAATGATAAAATTGAAACAGGTGATCGAAGTTATATTATTTTTGTTGTTGGCAAAGACGCTTTTATATTACGTAGCAACAGTCAACTTAGCCTTTCTGCTAATGATGCAACTGAGCCAGCATCAAAAGTAAAAAGCGCACTCGTTAATTCCCTACGCCTGGTAACGGGAAAACTATTATCTGTTTTTAGCAAAAGTCGACATAGTATATCGACGCCAACAGCAACAATAGGAATTAGAGGTACCGGTGTTTATGTCGAAGCTGATCCTGAAGAGTCTTATGTTTGTACCTGTTATGGCACAACTGTGATAAGCGCAGTAAACGATCACGCCAGTGTTGAGACGATTGCATCACAACATCATGACGCGCCCCGATATATTACAGCGTCGGGTTCTGCAGGACAGTTAATCCGTCCGGCACCGTTTAAAAACCATGATGATGTTGAGCTATTGCTCATAGAAGAACTGGTTGGCCGACAACTTCCTTTTCCCGTACCAGCAGGAAGACGACGATCGTCGATATCACCTTACTGAGTATTTAACTTATTAATCCGAAAATATTAACCAGGTTGACTAGCTTTTAGTCTTCGACACCGATGCACTTCAGATAAGCATCTTCAAGACCATCTGTTTGAAACTGATTGCAACATTCAGTCGGTGAACCATTAAAGCATATCTTGCCATTATGCAGAACAACGATACGGTCACAAATACTCTCTACATCTGCTAATAAATGTGTACTAAAAAAAAGTGTTTTGCCCGTTTCCTTTAAGTTAATCAAATGTCGTTTCAAATAAGCACGCGCTTTAGGATCCAGTCCACTCATCGGTTCATCTAATAACAACATCGGTTTTTCGCTCAAAAAACACGATGCCAAGCCGAGTTTTTGCGCCATTCCTTTTGAATTTTGTCGTACCGATTTTTTTAATGCAGATATGTCTAAATCGAGAATCTTAAATATCTCTTCTATATCAGATTCTTTTAATTGAACCTGATTTAATTCAGCCATGTAAGAAAGAAAATCTTTTCCGGTTAAGTAATAAGGCGGCAAAAACTTTTCCGGAAGAAACGACAGCGATTGACGAGACGATGTTTCCCTATGCGTCTGTCCAAAGATTTCAATCTTACCTGTTTTAATTGAAATAAAATCGAGAATAGATTTTATTAAGGTCGTTTTGCCTGCACCGTTCACACCGACTAAACCAATATACTCACCTTGATTAACCGATAAATTAATATCCGTTAATACGGAATGTTTTCCATAATGCTGGTTTAATTTTTCTATTTTTAACGCTGTTTCTCTCATGTGCTATTTGTCATCGTCGCTTTTAAGTACCGTTACACAACTTAACCATATTTTTCTCCTGTACATGGTCGCTTCGTGCGTCCTGCACTCTCGCGACATACAGTACATCCTGTACATAAAAATGCCCGCATTTCGCGGGCATTCTTAAATTAACTAACTGGTAATTATTTTAATATAAAAATACCTGGCCACAATCCTGAGCATCATCAAAGATATCATAAATATCATCGGTGTCTGCACCATTACCTGCTGGATCGCCAGCAGCATCTGCACCGGCTGCTGCTGTACAAGTAGCGAAGACTGATGCTTTACCTATTGTCCAGATTACGGCACCACTTGCAGCAGCAGTTTCTGGAGTCGTCAAACGCACAACACCGGTATTAGGCAAACCATCATCAAGCTTAACATCCAACTCTCTAGCTATACTAACAGGAACATTTCTTCCTAAATGAAGATTAAGTCGAGCTCCGCCAGCGCCCGTATAACCATCATTACGAGTTAGTATCAATGGAGCGTTATAAGCATTTATTGGTGCATTGCCATTATATGTATCTTCATCAGCAACTGCAGCAACCGGAAGTGTAAAGCCACCGGAAAGAAAATTAGCTCGGGCTAATTGCTCCCACACGCCGGCAGCTTCTGGAAAACTATTATCTACACCACCATCACCATCACCGCCATTGAGTACAGCAAAACCTATAGCAGGTGTTGCGGCAGCGACCGTCATATCACCCGGTACCTGGCGATAACGATCAATAAAACCATAGTAAGCTGCCTGAACACCGGAATTTTGGTCAGCAAGATTACGAACTCTAGCGCCGTTAATTAATTCCTGGCCTTTTAAAATACCGCCCAATAACAAGCCAATAATGACCAATACGATCGCAATTTCGACCAGGGTAAAACCTTTTTGATTATTAATTTTCATTTTTACTTTCTCTCCATAAATAAACTTTTACTACTTTTGCTTAAGAACAAGGCAGGGATCATGCCAAAACAGTAACTAATTGTTTTTATTGTAAATAACTATAATTAATTCAAGTTGTTTATTAAGAATATGATGAGTTATCAACAATATTGTCGAGATATCAACAGTTGAATGGCACTTACTTAAGAACGTCATGCTGGTGAATACCAGCATCCAGTATTATAGTGCGCTTGCAGCGCTCATTATTCGACTGGATTGCGGCCTTCGCCACAATGACGACAGAGAAGCTATTAGACTGTTTCCCGAGTTTCAGCCTTAAGTAATTGCCCTGTAAGATAAAAACTAAAACACTGCAATAATTAATAACAACATTTCTAATAAGCTAATTTATGCCTGTAATATCTAAAAATAACTTAATAAAGATATCGATTATCTTTAGTGTATTCATGCTCTTTCTTTCTGGAGCGATTGGCCTGATTGAAATTACTATCAGCCAAAATCCAATATTCAGTATTAACAGTAAACTATTTAATTCATCGGGTAATTATAATCTCGCACTTAGTAACATAGTTTTAACCAAAGAATTCAGTTTGTTATTAATATCAGGATTATTACTCTCTGTTGCCTTACCCTTGCTAGCTCCATTAAAAGCATTCTTACTGACTTTTGTATTATTACTTATTAGTTTTATGCTTGTCGCTTACAGCGCAAATGTTGGATTAATCCCGATAGAATATTGCTTCTTAACCATATTGGTCATCTACATGGTCAATGTTTTGATTAGTTATGTTATTGAAATTCATTCTAAACAGAAACTAATTGAAACATTTGGCCAATACATTCCTCCTCATCTGGTTAATGAATTAAGTCGGTTGCCAAAAGAACTTTCTCTGGAAGGCGAGTCGAGAACGCTCACTGTTTTCTTTTGTGATCTGCAAAGTTTCACCAGTATTTCAGAAGAACTAAATCCAAAACAGTTGAATATGTTACTAAACGAATACTTTACTGTGATGACCGAGATATTGTTTAAACATAATGGAACGATTGATAAATACATTGGTGATGCAATTATGGCTTTCTGGAATGCACCCACAAAACAGGAGGCACACGCACAACGTTCAGTTGAAGCCGCTCTGGAAATGGACATTGCGATAAAAGAACTTGCTAAAACTTTCATTACACGCGGCTGGCCTGGCCCGACAATGGGTATTGGTATCAACACAGGTCGGGCAAATGTTGGCAATATGGGATCTAAATATCGTATGACTTACACAGCGATTGGCGATGCGGTTAATCTGGCCTCTCGCATAGAATCACTTACCCGAACCTATCAAGTCCCAATTATTATCAGTGAACATACGTATAAACAATTAGACGGAATCTGTTGCAGAGAACTTGATCGAGTACAAGTTCGTGGAAAAAAACAATTAACCCGAATATATCAACCCATGGGTTATGAAAACGAAGTCGGCAACCGACTAAAGGAAAAACTGATGTTACATGCAGAAGCAATCGAACTTTATTATGACAGAAAATATAAAAACGCCAGTCGCTTGTTCAAAGAACTTTATGAACTGGACAGGGAAGACAAATACTACAAGGTAATGTTAAAAAAGATAATGGAATTACAAAATGGGGAACAGAATTCAGAAGACAGGAGAAAGTGAAACGTTAAAACGTGACGAGAATGTTTTCGGAGTCTGTAATTAATTCTGTGTAACTGCCTTGTTTAAATGTAATCCGTTAGTCGGTCTTCGAACTCAATAATAAACCGGTTGAGTGCGGGTTTCCAATTACGGATCGGCATAGTC
>Ga0214472_10004896_pt1 | contig 14089 bp, 26 predicted proteins | sample RVTome_6_FD_207662 | JGI IMG/M metagenome (GOLD analysis project Ga0214472, IMG submission 207662) | Soil microbial communities from uranium-contaminated site in the Upper Colorado River Basin, Wyoming, United States - RVT140D175 | ecosystem: Environmental > Terrestrial > Soil > Contaminated >... | reverse complement strand
CCGCGCGTACCCTCGTACAGCACCTCGAAAACCGGGCACTCCAGGAATGCTTCCTGGCTGCCCGGCTGAGGCGCCCACGTCACGCGGCGGCGGTCCTCGTTCGCTTCGATCAGGAACGGGGAGAGCTGGTTTTCCTCGTCGACTTCCCAGACGAGGGTGGGGGCGAGGCTCACTTGATCGCTTCTGGCGCGGCCCCTGGCCGGCGCCGGCTAGAATACCTTGGGGTCCGGGCTCAGGTCTACACCGTGGGGTTTCGTCCACCAGTAGAACCACTTCCGCTGCGGAGGGTTGTCCATCCAGGTCGTGTCGGGCTCCGGGAGCCGCAGCGCCGCGACGACGTCGCGCGGCTCGCCGAGCACCACGCTACTGAGCGTGCCCTTCTTCGTCACCCACCACATGCGGCCGGCCTTGGCGACTTCCTCCGTCAGCAGCCGCTGGATGCGCGCGTCCTGCGCGACGTACTCCAGGACCTTTTCGCGCTCGCCCGAGGCCCACAGCTCAGGTGCGCCGGCACCAGTAACGCCCTCGGTCTTGCCCTCGATGTCCATCCCCTCGCACGCCTTCGCGAGGCTGCAGCGGAAACCCTTCGCGCACACGAAATGGAACATCAGGTCCACGTGGTGCTCGCTCGCGGCGATCACCGCGATGCGCTTCGCGACGTCGACCTCCGCCTCCTCGGCCAGGATGTCGAAGTCGAACGCGAGCCCGTTCCACGTGGCGATCGTGTAACCCTTCCCGATCAGCTCCTCCAGCTGATCGACCACCGCGCGCACCTCCGCCGGCGTCATCTGGCCGGAGGCCGCCGCGATGGTGCGCTTGAAGTCCTCGGCGTCGAACGCGACGCACGTCACGCCCAAGGGGCGCTCGTCCCGTAGGTTCGCCCCCTCCGGGATCACCTTCGCCGTCTCGATGTCGAATCCGACGTACTTGCGGCTCATCTCTCGCGACCCTCCATGAACTCCTCGATGGTCGGGAGCGTGATGAACTCGCCGATGTAGTCGATCTCGTCGAAGCCGAAGACGCCCACCACGACGCCGACGAGGTTCCCGTCCTTGTCCAGCACCGCGCCGCCGGACATGCCGGCCAGGATCATGGCATCCGTCCAGCCCATCTTGGCGTTGGACGCGATGCCCCTCGTCACAACCGGCTCCTCCTCGAAGTACGCGTGCACCTGCACCGCGTCGCCCGACACGAGGGTGCGCACGCTCCACGGAGTGGGCTCCCCGGTCAGCTCGTCCACGCGGATCAGGGCGAGATCCAGGTCCTCGTCGTAGGCGAGCACCTCGCACTCGACCCCTTCGTCCAGGACATGGGCGCAGGTCAGGATGTCGCCGCCGTCGACGACCACGCCGGAGCCGACGAACTCACCATCGGCGTGCAACGGGACGACGCCCGCGGCGGCCGGCGCGGCGAGCACCAGCAGGGACAGCAGGATGCGCCTCATGCCCGAGCCTCCTGGTTCTTGATCTCGCACTTCGCGCAGCGGAGCACGGCCCCCACGGGCACCGCGTCCGCCGGAATCGCGCGGGACATGAACTCGTGGCAGTCCATGCACTGCAGCCGAGCGTAGGTGATCGCCGCCGGCCGCATCCAGAAGCCGGCGCCCTCGTGCGCCCGGATGCTCATGCCGAGGATCTGGCGCTTCGGGTCGTCGGCCTCCAGGTTGTCCGGGTTCGGCCACACGATACCGGCCTGATGCAGGAACAGGTCGTTGGACAGGTCCATCGACGTCGGCTTCCCAAGCTCGACCCACGCCGCGACAATCTCCTCTGCGGTCGGCGCGTTCTCGAACCGGTGGAACTTCTCGATGGGCCCCTGGCAGATCGGGCAGTGGAGGCTCATACCCGGAACTCCCCTTCCAGGGGCAACGTGTAGGTCTGCCCGAGGATACCGAAGCCGTCGTCGCCGTCGGCCTGCGGAAGGGCAACGGGCACGTAGCCGGCCGGCGCGGCGCCGCTCAGGCGACCCCCGCCCGGCATGTCGAGGGCGTTCTGCGCGTAGCCCTGGATGTCAAGCCAGTTGTCCGCCTTGAGCGCGTTGGCCGCACGCGACAGCTTCTGGCAGATGTTGAACGCGACGACGTCCTCGGCGTCGAACAGCTGCAGCGGCGTTCCCGAGCCGTACTTGCGCGCGACCCAGGTTGCGAAGAAGTCCGCGGTCGCGCCGTGATTGTCCTCCGGCGCGCCGTACACGGATCCGCGCTCGGCGACGAGGGCCTGGGGGCTAGCGGGAACGAGCGGCTGGGGCCACAACCACTGCTCCACGAGATTGGCGTCGAGGGAAGCGAAGAGCAGCTCCTTGCCCTTGTACACGTGGTACTCCTCCGGAGAAGCGAACATGCGCCCATCCGGGGCGATGTGGGCTGCCTCACGGCGCACTTCCAGAGCAAGGCCCCGCTCCGCGGCCAGCTTGCTCAGCATTTCGAGGGTCTCTTCCATTCCGCGTCCTCCTGGACGTAGGTGTGAGTTGCTCGCCTCAGTCTATCCGGGGCGCGCACATTTTGTCAACTGGCCAGCTGCAGGTACTCCACGCGCGGCCAGTAGAGCTTGCGCCGCTTGCCGATCTGGATCAGGTACGACTCGTGGGGCCGCGGGCGCCCGTCGTTGCCGAAGTTGAATCCCTCCGGGATGAAATCCTGCGGCTTCTGGGCCGCGGGAACCACGGCTACCACCTTGCCGAGCTTCTCCTTCCGGAAGCCACCCGACTGGCTCGTCCACTTGACCTCGTCACCCACCTTGAACGCCAGCATTCCCTTCTCCTCTCTGGTTGTTCGCCAAGGACTGCGCGTACTGCCGCAACGCCTCAAGCGTCAGGGGCTTGCTCACCGGCATCCTCGCCGGCCACTGCGCCATCGTCTCCTTGATCAGCTGCTCCACTGCTCTCATCGATCACCTCGTGCTCTGCGTCGACCGGGGCCCCGAACTTCTCTTCCCAGCTCTCGGAGCTAGAGCCCGGCGCGTTCACCACCAGCACCCCGCCAGACGCGTTGTTCGCGATGATGTCGCCCTTCTCGCGGAACTCCGGCATGCGGGACTTCGCGTAGGCGAGGAGCATCGCGTCGGACATCTTGCGCACGCGCTTCGTCAGGACCATCTCCTTCGAGAGTCCGCCGCCGGACTTGAGCGTCTTGGCCTGATGGACCATCATGGCCTCCCACGTCTCCTCAACCTGCCCGTTCTCCGCGCGGTCCAGGATCAGCGCGCGGACCATGTCGTTGTGCAGCTCCAGCGCCGCCTCCTCGGCCCGCGCGAACTGCTTGTCGACCGACCGCAAGCGGCGCATCGTCTCGTACGAGACCCCCGCCACCAGCGCCGCCTCCCCGCGGCGTCCACACCGAATCAGGTACCGCAGGTACAGGACCTGCCGTTCCGGCGTGAACCGCACGTACGGCTTGCGCTCCGAGTCGACGCCCAGGAAGTCGACCAGGGCCTCCTCGCCCAGGGACTCGACCAGGGCGCGCGGGTTCGGTTGCTGCGGGGCGGGGAGGTTGTCACTCATACGCCCCACCCGATGTGCACGAGGAGCCACGCGAGGAAGCCGGTGATTGCCACGCGGCGCAGGCGCCACGCTTTGTTCTTCCGGCCCTCCTCATCCTTGACCGCGAACCACTTCCACGCGTGCTCGCTCAGTGTGTCGCCGGGCTTCTTGTTCACGAGCGCGAGCCCCTCGGCCACGAGAAACGCGCCGAGCCACAGGATCCAGGTCCAGGTGTACCTCACTTCGCCACCTCCGCCGAATCCGCGGGGGTGCTGTCCGGGGGCGCCGACGGCGCGGGCGCGCAGCTGCCGGACGCGGTCGGGGACCCTTGGCCCGTGGACGACTCGCGGTCGTTCTGGGCGGGCGCGAGCAGGAGGCCGAGCAGGAGGCCGAAGAATAGGTAGCGCTTCACATGAGCCTCGGGGCGAACACCTCGGCGATCGCCGCCGCGAGCGCGCGGAACTCGGGCTTGCGAGTGCAGGCCGTGGCGACCAGCTCCGCCTCGGCCTGCGTCGCGCCGTGGCTGTAGGCGTCCTCCACCAGCTTCCGGTGCATGGCGGCCAGGATCTCGTCCATCAGGTCAACCTCCAGTTCACCGCGGCGCGGGCGCCGGGGTGCAGTTGGTCGGGGGTCTTCACCATCTCGATCGGGATGAACACGCTGTGCCCCTCCGAGTCCGAGTTGCCGTCCGCGGCCCGCAGCCACAGCTCCACGCGGTTCGGCTCGTCCTTCCCGCGCAGAAGGAGTCCCATGACGTCGGGGTGCGCCGCGTGCTGTTCACCGTCGCGCAGCTTTCCAGGGCCGACGAAGACGATGCGCTCCTTGTAGACACGGAGCGAGGGGTCCGGCATCGAGTTGTCCTTTCTGTGTCAGCGCCCTAGCGCAGCCACCAGAAGAGGTCCAGGAACAGGATCCAGATCACTTCTTTTTGCCTTTCGGACGGACCTTCACCTCACCTGCGTGCAGCTCCCCCTTGAGCCGACGTTTCTGCGCCGGGGTGAGGGGGCTGTTGTCGCCCAGGAGGTACCCGACCTGCCGCTTGGACTTCGTCTTGCCGGGCATTTTAATGGACCTCCGGGCCTTGAAAGACTCGTGTGACACAATCCTACCGGGTCGCCGGCGGGATTGTCAAGCGCGACGCGAGCAACGGCACGCGGTACATTGCGAGCGCGGAATCCCGCTGGTAGGCGGCGTGTTCCGCCAGCAGGAGGGCGGCGCCGACGCGCTCCAGGCGCTCGGGGTTCATGCGGACGCCAGCTCGTCGAGGGCGGCTTGGACGTCGTCGCGGGCCGCGTCGTCGTGCGCACAGACGAGGTGCGACAGCTGTCGCACGTGGATCCCCAGGTGCTGGGCGACCTCCCGCCGGGCGCGCCAGTACGAGAGAGGGGCAGGCTCCACGGGGGTCGTCGGGAGGCCCACGAGACAGCATCCCTGGTCGTTGTAGAGGCGGCCGTAGGTGAAGTGGTCAGCGAGGCGCGCGTAGCGGTAGGTCTCCGCGAGGTCGATGCGGAACTGCCTTTGGGCCTTGGTCACCGGTCGGGCTCCTTCCCTCGGGGCGAATGTGTCACACAAGTATATCGGAGGGGCACAGGGTCGAGTCAAGCCCGAAAGCGGCGCCGGCGGCGACGCGTTGGCGTCGACGTGTCGCTGCTTGGGCCCAGGGGAGACACGTCGTCGGGGAGGTTAAGAAGGTTGAGTGAGGTCGAGCAGTGTAAGTTATTTGTTTGTAAGTAGTTCTTAACCTCCTTAACCTCCTTAACCTCTCTCTACTATACATCTTCTGGAAAGCGCGCGCCCTCCCCTGGGCGTTTTCCAATTTATGGTGACACCCCCCGAAAAGGTTAAGAAGGTTAAGTGAGGTTAAGAACCCCTTGCGGCACAACAAGTTACAGCTGCTTAACCTCCCTAAGTTGCATTTCAGAGGTTAAGAAGGTTAAGAACCCTTTGGGAGACAAGGGGTTACAAGGCCCCCTCCGTTTGCGGGAGGGTGAAATCGGAGGTGCTGCCGGCCGCCCCAAGACCTGGGGCCACCAAACCTGCTCCATTCTGCCCACAGATGCCTACCCCTTCCAACAATCTGCAAAAACCTGCAAAACCTGCTCAAGTTCAACAAGACCTGCCAAGCGAAAAGGCGCAACGATCGGCTAAACCGGCCCATTCCTGGCCAATTCTGCCGTGGCCGATCTTCGAGCCCATTGGGCCCCGTTTGCAGATCCTGGCACCGTGTCCGGCCGTGCGTGTCCATTCGACACAGGGGAAACCCTGTATCCATTCGACACAGGGGAAACCCTGTATCCATTCGACACAGGGGAAACCCTGTGTCCATTCGACACAGGGTTTCTACCTAGGAAGAAAGGTAACGATGGCCGGCCAGGGCGCCGCGGTCCAGGGCGCCACGGTTCAGGGCGCCGCGGTTCAGGGCGCCACGGTTCAGGGCCCGGCCGTCCAGGGCGCCGCGGTCTGGGCCTGCGCCCGCATGGCCGAAACGGGCCGATCGATGGCCGAAACGGGCCGCATGCGGGGCCCGCCATGGGGCGATCGCCAGGGGGCGAGGGTCAAGGGGCCAGGGCGCCAGGGCCGCGGCCGTCGGGCGCGGGCGCGCGCGCGTAGGGGCCGCATGATTGACGCGGCCCGCGCGCCCGTTGCGCAATCCGCCCGCCGCGTTGTGCATTCTGCAGACAGAAAAGGGCCACGCGCCAAGCGGCGCGGGCCCGATTCCGCCCGGAGCCTATCCCGGAAAGCTAGGCGCGCCGCGCCAGGGCCGCGCGGTAGGCCACGCGGCGCGCGGCGCGGCCCATGATTGACGGATCCGTCCGCCACGTCCACGGCATCGCGCCCCGGACCGCGCGGAGGACCGCGCGCGGCGCCGCATCCGCCCGGAGCCCGTCCGCAACGCGTTCCCCGAAAGCGGCCGCGGCGCGCGCCCGGGCCCGCTCATAGGAACCAATTTCCCGGCGGGTTGGCGCCCGATCGGCGACGATGCGCGCCCGCGCGGCCGCGTTCATCGGACCGCCGCTTGCGCGGCCGCGTCCAACGCATGCGCCCCGATCGCATCGGCGACGTCCGCCAGGACATCCCGCAGGGAAGCGGCCCGGTCCGCCGGATCGTAGGCCAGGGCGAACAATGCGAGCCACGCGCGGCCGCGCGAATCCGAGCCTCCGCGTTCCCATTCCGCCGGGGCTTCCACGTCTTTATCCCGTCGGATTGCTGCGAGGATCGGGGGCGCCGCGTCCGCATCGATCGAAAACCCGCTGTCAATGCGGACGCGCCCGTAGGCTTCCACGAAAGCGGAAGGGTACCCTAGGATCCGGGCCCGAGCCTCATCGACGATGAATCCCGCGGCGCGGATCCGCGCGCATGCGGCCCGTTGATCTTCCGCTTCCCGGTCCAGCTGGCTCCGGGCCGCGAGGACCGCGCGCCACGTTTCCAGGAATCCGGGAAGGAACCGCCGCGCGACGTCGCGCGCGATCTTCTCGGCGCCGCGCGCGGGATCGCAGGAAATGCGCGGCGGTTCGGGCGCGTTCCAATCCCGCGCGGTTCCACCGATGCGCCCGCCGCGCCCGGGAAGGGCCGCGGAAACGTGGACGCGCGCGGGCCGCGTCCCGTATCCCTGCGCCAAGGTAACGTAGAAAGCGGCGCCATCGGCGCGCGCGACGCGCGCGTATCGGTGCGAATCCTCCGCATCCCGCGCGTCGACCGTCCAGGGACCATCCGGAAGGGCGGGCGCGATCGCGCCCGCCAATTCGTACGCGTTCAATCTAGGCTCCCCTCCGCCCGTATCGGGCCAGTTCCTGGGAAACGCGCGCCCGAGCCGCATCGCGGGCCGCGTTGATGGCTCCGGGGCGCCCCGCGTTGACCGCGGCGCACAATCCCGCGTTGTCGGCATGTTCCCGCAGGGCCGCAAGGTACGCGGCGCGGCGGACGCGGCGCGCGGCGGGGTGGAATCGGTAGGGGGCGGACAGGGCGCGATTGACCGCGCGAACCACGGAACGGACGGACGCGCCGCAATGGACGCGGCCCGCAACGCGTTCCCCGAGCCATCCGGCCGCGTCTTCCGCCCCGGGCGCGTTGATGCTGTCCAGCTGGAACGCGCGCAACGCGCGGCGCGGCGCCACTATCGGGCCCGCCACGCGGCGCGGATGCGGTCCAGGATCGACGGACGGACGGGCTCCGGATTGGTCAGGATCGGGCGCGCGCACACTTCCGCGAGAATCGCGACGATGGCCAGGGCGAACCAGAAGAGGCAGAAAAGCGGGAGAATCGGAAACATGGTATAGGCTCCAGTTCAGGGGCGGGCGGTTTGAACTCGGCACCTAACGGGCGCGGTTCCGGATCCGATCGCAGTAGGTCAGGAACGGGATTCCGGCGGTCAGGGTGAGAAGGGCCGTTGCGGTCAGGATTGCGAGGATCATTTCTAGGCTCCGGTCTGTCAGGGACGCAGGACCATATAGCAGGGCCCGTGCCAATCCACGAAACGACAACGGGCGCCAAACCGCGGGCCCGGTCCGCCAATTCTGGCGAATCCGGGCCCTTGCGGTTTGCAACGCCGTTGCAAAATGCGGACGCATTCCGCAACGTCGACTAGACCGGGACAGACTCCCCGGTCTGGGAATCGTAGATTGCCAGCTGGCCCGCCCGTCGTCCCGCTTCCAGGGCCGCGGCGCGATCCTCGAAACCGCGCGAAACGTCCAGGAAATAGCGCCCGGACGCGGGATCCTTCCATCCGCCGAAGTACGCGCCATCGCGCGAAAGGGCGGGCCAGCGGGTCCGGATGAACTCGGAGAGTTCCGCTTCCGTGGGCTCCCGGTCGAACTCGGCGCCGCCCGCGTCCGATGCCAGAAACCGCGCGGGCGGGGTTTGGTAGTTCAGGGCCAGGGTAAAACCGCCATCCGCCCAAAGATCGGACGATGCGGGAATAACAACGTGCGCGCGCAAGGTAGGCTCCAGTCTAGGGGCGAAGCAAGCAAGGGCGATTGTAGCACGTTCCGGGCCCGTCAGGGAAAGCAAACTATAGCCTAATCTCCTTTCCATCCGTCGAATCGGTCGGGCCTTTTGCGCGCAACCTAGCGCGCAATTTGCGAAGATCCCGGGACCATCGGGCCGCAAGGGAAAGGAGCCCGACCAGGACAAGGGCCATTGCAAACGCTAGCAGGATCAAGAATCCTTTCATTCCAGGGCCCCGCTTTCCAGCAACGCGGCCGCTTGCCGACCGTACCGCCCGGGAAGGGACCAAACGATCCCGGACCGTATGAGTTCGCGCCACGCGTCCAGGACGTCCGCCGCGTCCGCTTCCGGATCTTCCACCAATTCGAGCGCTTCGATTGGTCCCATTGCCAACCTACCCTTTCCTAGAAACGGTCCGCCGCGTTGTCGCGCCACCAAACCCATGTAAGGGCTTGGACGCGCGCGGCGGTCAAGCTAGGGGCCAGTTCCGGGAACGCGGCGCGAAGGGCCGCGGCCGCGTCAACGTACGCGCGGGCCGCTTCGCGGTATCGTTTGTCGGTCAGTTTCAGGGCGGGCCCGCCCCCTGCGATCGCCCACGCGTGGCGGTCAATGCAAACCGCATCCGTTGCGCCCGCGGAAACGATCGACCGATAGAACGCGCGGACTTTCGGGCCCCCTAGCACGTCCAGGGGCGGCGCCCCGTCCAGGATCCGGGCCGCTTTCGCGCGGTTCCGACCGTATCCCGGTCCGGGAAGGATCGGGGCGCCTTGCTTCCACGCGTCCAGGATCGCGGGCGCCCATGCGGTTTGAACGTCCCAGGATACTTGAGGGGAAAGGGCCGCAAGCGCCCCGGCCGTCGATTCGACGGACAGCCCGTAAGGGCGCCCGATCCCTGCGCAGAATCGGCGCGCGTTTTCGTACCAATCCAGCCCGTCCCGGGCGCGGGCCGCGTCGTCCAGGGCGCGGCGCGCTACCAGTTCCACGCGCGCCGCGGCGGTTCGCGGTTCCAGGAACGGCGGGCGCGCCCGCGCGGGCGGTTCCGGATCGGCGGGCGCCGCGGGCCCGTTCGCCCAATCGGCGAGCCACCACTCATCAAGCGGGCGGTCAGGATTCAACGCTAGGCTCCGGTCAGGGGGCGGGTTTCCGCCCCGGAGCGTAGCACGGGCCGTGCCAATCCAATAAATGCCAATCCTGCGGAATCCTGCGGGATTCCTACCAGTTCAAGCAAGCGGCGCGCGTTGCAATTGGCAAACTGCGAATCGCAGAATGCGACCCGTCATTCTGCACGTGTCGGCGCGACACGGTGACCAGTTCCTGGCCGGTCGTGCATTTTGCACGTTTTGCAGATTTTGACAATCCTGCAAGCCAGCTGCCCGCGAGCGCGCGAGCTGCGAAACGCGAGCTGCACTTTTGCGAGCTGCACTTTCCGAGCTGCACTTTCCGAGCTGCACTTTAGCAGCTGCACTTTCTGCGCACCCCCTCTTTAGGCACCCCCTCTTTACGGCGTCCCCTTGAGGCACAGAACGTGGACCACGGCCTCGTTGCCGTACGCCTTGGTCTGCAGCACGAACAGGCGCTCGCCGGCCGCGTCCCACGTCATGCCATTGAAGTAGCGCCGGCGGCAGACCGGGTCGAAGCCGTCGAGCGGCGACTGCCACAGCCAGTCCGGCATGATGGCTTGGACGGGCTGCACCTCCCACGGCTGGCGGATCCCCATCGCGACTTCGCCCAGCTGGTCCGGGTCGTAGAAGTAGAGCATCGGCGTGTACGGCTCCGAGTGCCAGCCGCGGAACGCGTCGCAGCCGATCCCGTCGTCGTAGTGGTTGGGCCCGAGCCCCTTGGTCCACCCGAAGATCAGCACGCTCAGACCGTTCCGGTCGTAGGGCCACGCCATATTCCACCACCAGTCGCCCTCGGCGTTCTTGTAGCCCTCGGACCAGCCGAGGGCCCCCGTGCCAGGATAGCCGAGGATCATGCGCGCGCCGAAGTCCGAGCCCGGCGCCGCACTCAGGTCAGGCTTGAAGACCTGGAGCGTGGGGCCGAAGAGCCCTTCGAACGCGCCGGCGATCCGCTGGCGCGCGCACCCGATGACCGCGTCGGGGTCGTACTTGCCGGCCCACGCCGGCGGCACGCGCAGCAAGCGCTGGTGCGTCTTGTTCGCGTGGTGCGCGTTCTTCGTGGGGACGTTCACGCCCGCGGGGCCCGCGCGCCACGGCCCGTCCTTCCGCTGCGTGTCGAGCGACGCGTCGGTCGCAGTGAGCCCCTCGTTATCCCGCGCGACCACGTTGTAGAACTCCCAGTACGCGATCAGGAGGTCCAACCCCAGGGTCGCCATGCCCCCGAACGTCTTCGCCGGATCGCACAGGGGCGCCGTCAGCTGCGACTCCTGGAACCGCGGGCCAACCGCCTGGGACACGAGGCACTTGGTCGGTTGGTTCTTCACCGCACTAAGGGGCAGCCCGGGGTCCGCGGGCACGGTGATCTCGGTGATGCCGCCCAGGGAGCGGATCAGCAGGCGCCCGTTCGCCTCGTCGTAGTCGAGGTCGCTGTTGTCGAACTGGCGCTGCCCAGTGCCGAAGATCGCGAGCGACGGAAGGCGGAACGTGTGGCGCCACTGGAAGTCCGAGTACGACAGGCGCCCCGCGCCGGGCGCGTCGGGGATGTTGGCCCAGACGGGGTTCACCGAGAGCACCGCGACCCAATCGCTCCAGATGCCGGCGACGACCCAGGCGACGGACCACCAGTGCTCGTCGTACAGGCCGGGGTTCGCGAAGACGTGCTCCAGGTCGCTCCACTTGCCGGCGCCACTCACGGCTTCGGCGACCCGGGCTAGGGACAGGGTAGTATTGGACAACGGGGGCCTCCTTGAGAAACGGGGCCCCCAGTATAGCAGAAGACCGGCCCCCTCGCGGGAGCCGGCCCGGTCATTCCGGCCGGTCGTCGAGTACCTCGAACTCCCGCCCGCGGAAGATCAGAACCTCCTCTCCCGCGTCACCCATGACCCAGCAACCAGCGTGTCGAGAGTTCGGGTTGCTCTCCCACCTCAAGGCTGGGAGCACGCGACCGGCCCGAAGCCCGTGCTCGGATCCAACAGGTACGTCTCTCGTCAGCTGGATGCGCACTACAGCACCGGCTTGAAGCCCTGGATCTTGCCGCGATTGAAGACGGGCTTCAACCAGGGCCAGACGGCGAGCCGGTCGCGACCGGTGACGGAGGCGCCGCGCTGGCACACCCGGAACATGCGAGTCGTTCCGCGGGTCAACCCGTACTCGGGCCGGGCCACCGGGTTGTGCACGAGCACATAGAACGCGGCCTTCTCATCGACCCGCCGGCCGGCCTCCGGCTCCACCATGTCGCTGACCCAGACCTCGTCGCCGTCGTGGATGACACCGATCGCGGCCTTGAGGTGCTCGTCGCCCTCGCCCAGCTTGTCGAACTTGTACTCGAAGAACCCCTTGAACTTCGGTTCCTGCTCCACGTTGATCTCCTCCTTCTCCTGAAGTGGCTGGTCGTTGACGTACACGATGCTCTTGCCGTCTTGACCGGTGATGGTGATGTTGAAGTAGTTCGGACCGTCCACCTGGGAGGCGGCCGCCTTGACCGCCTTCGTGAGGACGCGCTCCACGTGGCCCTGGGACGTGAAGCCCAGCGCCCTCCTCATGTCCGGGGATTTCGCGATCTCCGCAGCGATGCGATTGATCTCGGCGGGGTTGGCGTCGTCGAAGAATGGCCCGCCCACCGAAACGGTAGTGTGGATGGACTTCATCTCCCCTCGGCCAAGAGGATAATAAGGCTCAGCGAGAAAATACCTGTCGCCGTCCACGTCACTCCCCCGCTTTCACGCGAATGAACCGCCCCGCGGCCCACTCCATGATCTTCGCGGCGGCGCCCGTGTGGTCCTCGCCGTCGAACCAAGGGAGGTCCTGGATGGACGCGGTCCACCACTCGTCGTCGTCGTCCTTCTCGACAGTCAGGCCCGGTCCGGCGAGCCGGCCACCCCTGGACGGAGCCTCGGTCCAGGCTTCCACCCTGAACGGCCCGTTGCTGATCAGGGCGTCGATCACCGCGTCGGACCCGCTGCGACCCCGCTCCAGGGTCTCGCGCAGCGCCATGCGGATGGCCGGAAGCAGCTCAACCAGTTCCTTGTACTGCTGGTCCTGCTGCTGCTCGTACTGCTGCACGTACGACCGACACCAGTCACTCACGAGGTCGAGCGTCCCCATCACCGGCGCCTGCTGAACCTTCTTCTTGAAGATGTTCATGCGGAACCTCCCTTGTTGACTCGCGCCAGAATCTCGTCGAAGGAGGCTGGCGCGTAGTCCCACCCCTCGACGCTCATGTCTACCGTCGGTATCGGGGAGTGCCGTCCCCACGTCCACGGGCCGCCGACCACCGCGCCGTTCTTACAATGCGAGTGGCCGTGCAGGAGCAGGCGGGCCGACCCGCTCTGATCTACGTCCAGGAGCCTGCTGGCGTGCTTCTTCGCCGCGGCCGATCCGCCCCACGACCGCGGCCCGTAGTGGTAGAGCAGGACCCATCGCTCGCCGATCCCGACGAGCCGCGCATGCGGCGCCTCCCCGAACACCTCGCGTACCGCCGCGGTCAGCGGCTTCTCGCCGCTCCCCCTCGCGGCCTTCTGCTCCTGGTCGTGGTTCCCGCGCACGAGCAGGATCTCGCCGTTGAGCCGCGCGCGGATCCGCGCGACCTCGTCGACGCCGAGGTGCCACCACGCGAAGTCGCCGAGGTGGTACACGGTATCGCCCGGCGCGACGCGCTCGTTCCACCGCGTGACTAGCTCATCTTCCATCACCGCGACGTCGGGGACCTTGTAGTAGTGCGTCTCCTGAAGTCCGCCCAGCTCGCCGAGCTTCTTCTTCGGGCTGACGCGGCTGTGAACACGCGCCACTTTCGCGAGGTGGTGCCCCGGCTCCAGCTCCTCCGGTAGCGCCGGCCGCCACCACGGCCGCCCGCAGTAGCCGACGATCCGCCCGTGTCCGAAGTGGTGGTCCGACGTGAACCAAATCATCTCGGCCTCCCTAGATACTCAGGAGCGATCTTCCCTTGCTTCGCGGCGCGCGCCGCTTCGTCCTGCGTCGGCATCCAGGCGAGTTCAGCGAGGTGCTCGATCGTTCCGGGCAGGAGGTGCCCCGGGTGACAGAGTTCGCCGAACATCATCTTGGCGTACTGGAAGTGATCGACGATCCGGTGCTCGACGACCTTGTACGTCCACCCTTCGTGGACGACGGTCGCGTTGAACAGGTTCTGCTCGCCGAGCGTGTCGATAACATCATGCCCTCGGCACGGACCGTTCAGGAACGTGGCGGTGACGATCACGGCGTCCCCTTCGTAGGAAGAGCGGCCTTGATGGCAGCGATCCAGCCGCAGGCGTCCGACATCCCGGCACAGATCGAGTCGGTCGTCCTCCAGCCTCCGCAGCGCCTCGTGCGCCGCTTCGATGGTGATGGTGGCCGCGTCGGGCGGCACTTTTCCCTCGACGCATCCACAGGGAACGTACAGGGGGTCGTATTCTCGACGAAACCCCGGTCTCCCTGAACCCTTACACTCCAGGCAATCCGGCCAGGAGGCGCGCGCCACCGCGTCAACCACGTCTCCGATGAACTCCTCTACATCGCTTTGCCGGAGAAGAAACTCCCCCTCGCCCTCCCAC
>Ga0214472_10004895_pt1 | contig 14091 bp, 12 predicted proteins | sample RVTome_6_FD_207662 | JGI IMG/M metagenome (GOLD analysis project Ga0214472, IMG submission 207662) | Soil microbial communities from uranium-contaminated site in the Upper Colorado River Basin, Wyoming, United States - RVT140D175 | ecosystem: Environmental > Terrestrial > Soil > Contaminated >... | reverse complement strand
ATCTGGGGGACCTGGGGGAGCTCCTGCAACAGGCGCCGGATGCAGCGGTTGAACAACCGGGTCAGACCAGCGACCTGGCCAGCGAGTGCCAGACCGGGGAGGACGCCAATACCCGCCAGGACTGCCGCATCGTGGGCTTTGTCAACAGTATCCAGGCTTTCTGGACAGATGAGTTTGCGCAGCAGGGCGGGCAGTACGTCGAGGCGGATACCGTGCTCTTCACCGGGGCAGTCCAGGCTGCCTGCGGCTACGCGACGTCTGCGGTGGGGCCTTTCTACTGCCCGGCCGATCGGCAGGTCTACCTGGACCTGGGCTTTTTCAGCCAGCTTGAGACCCGATTCGGTGCGCAGGGCGGGCCTTTTGCCGAAGCCTACGTGCTGGCGCATGAATACGGCCATCACGTACAGAACCTGATCGGGGTTCTGTCCGGCGCCGGCTCCGGCGCGACAGGCCCCGAGAGTGAGGCCGTTCAAATTGAGCTGCAGGCCGACTGCCTGGCCGGCGTCTGGGCGCACAATGCTACCGAGACCGGCTACCTCGAACCGATCAGCGAGGCGGAGATCGCCCAGAGTCTCGATGCTGCGGCAGCAGTCGGCGACGACAGCATCCAGCAGCAGACCCAGGGCCATGTCTCGCCCGAGTCATGGACGCATGGGTCCTCCGCACAGCGCCAGCAGGCGCTGATGGCCGGGTTTACGACGGGTGACGTAGACGCCTGCGATAATCCGTAGGAGGTGTATAAAGCCCCCAAAGGTCTCCAGGACCTTTGGGGGCTGCCGGATGCGGGTTGTTGTGGATGTGCCCGGGGGGGGCGGTATTTGGTTCAGCTTGCGGTACGAGTCAGGATAAAAAAGACCCTGAGGGTATCCTAAGGTCGTGCTTTCTGGAATATCCCTGCTTCCCGGTCCACTCTCTGAAATCTGCAAGGGAGCTACTGTCACGGCTCGGTAAATAAACCTTCCGGCAGATCGACTTCCAGCCAACCCGCCTCACTGCTCTCCCCCGGATTCAGGAAGATCTCACTACCCGGAAAAGCGACTGGATCGGCGCCCCAACCGCAGACAACGGGTTCGACCTTGAAATGATCAAACCGTACGTCCCGGTTTTCCTCGGATCCGCCGACCGCCAGCACGCCGATTCGCATCTTCCCATCATAAAGCGAATCATTAAGAGAGGTCAGGAGCTCGCCGTTCGCAAGCACGTAAATCATGTTTTCCTTTTCCAGTATCCCGATCCGGTTCAGGGCTGAGCCTTTGTTCAGGTAAGGGGAAACTCCCTCTTTTTGCAGATACCAGTCATTGGTTTCTCCCACAACGCCATTTACGCCTGTTGACAGGTGTGGACACGTGCTTCACGACCCATGTCCTTGCCGTTCAACCAATTTCCCGAACCGATTCCTTCATTTGATGTAAGGCGTTCGTTGTGAACGTCTTATAATTTAGCGTAATGTCCGGCAACAACCTGCCAATGCAGTTGACCTCCCTCCTCGGGCGAGAGCCCGAACTGGCAACACTGCGCCAGCTCTTGGAGCGGCCGGATAAGCGCCTGGTTACGATCACAGGACCGCCCGGTGTGGGCAAGACCAGCCTGGCACTGGCAGTCGCCCACGCAGTGGGGGACGTTTTCGACGATGGCGTCTTCTTCGCGTCGCTTGCGCCCATTAACGATCCCACGCTCGTCACACAGACCATCGCCCAGACGCTGGGCCTGCCGGAATCGTCACGCCGGCTGTGGTTGGACAGCCTCAAAGCTTTCCTGCAAAAGCGCCGGCTCTTACTGGTGCTCGACAACTTCGAGCAGATCATTACAGCTGCGCCGCTTCTGACGGAACTGCTGACCACCTGCGCCGGGCTGCAGATGCTGGTCACCAGCCGCGAGGCGTTGCGGGTGCGCGGGGAACAGGAGTTTCAGTTATCGCCGCTCGCACTGCCGGCTCACCCGGCGCCGGGTACGCTGCCCCAGGCCCCCAGCATCGAGCTGTTCGTCCAGCGCGCCCGCGCAGCCCAGATCGATTTTCAGCTGACCGAGCAGAATGCCGCAGCCGTGGCAGAGGTGTGCGTGCGGCTGGATGGACTGCCGCTGGCGATCGAGCTGGCCGCCGCCCGCATCAAGATGTTCCCGCCTCAAGCCATGCTGGAACGCCTCCGGGAGTCGCCCCTGCAATTGCTGCGGGGCGGCGCCCGCGACCTCCCGCCGCGCCAGCAGGCTCTGAGCCTGGCCGTTCAATGGAGCTACGATCTCCTGGAAGAGGGGGATCGGCGCGGCCTGCGCTGGTTATCCGTGTTCACCGGCGGGAGTTCGCTGGAGGCGGCCAGGGCTGTGCTCGGAGCTCAGGCTGCGGTAGATGTTCTCGATTCGCTGATCAGCAAAAGCCTGCTTCGCCAGGTTGTGACCGATAATGCGCCGCGTTTTGTGATGCTGGAGACGCTGCGCGAGTTCGGAAGAGAACAGCTGAATTTGGCCGCCGAATTGGCGGCCGCCCGGCGCGCGCATGCGAGCTATTACGCCGCTCTGGCCGATAAAGCCGAGCCGCACCTGGCAGGCGCGGACCAGAAAGCGTGGCTGCTGCGGCTGGAGGCCGAGCAGGACAACCTGCGGGCGGCCCTTCGCTGGGCGATTGAACATCACGAGGCCGAAATAGCTCAACGCATGGCCGGCGCACTGCAGCCGTTCTGGTTTGCACGCAGCCAGTGGAGCGAAGGCCGCCGATGGCTGGAAGAGTCCCTGGGCGTGGAGTCGGGCGAACCCCCGGACCCGGCCGTCCGAGCCGGGGCGCTGTACCGGGCGGGGTTCATGGCCCGCTATCAAGGTGACTTTACGCGCACGCGGATGCTGTGCGAACAAAGCCTGGCCCTGTATCGTATCCTCGACGACAAAGAAGGGGTGGTGAAAAATCTCGTCCTCTTAGGCCGCATCAGCGGCTACCAGGATGATCGCCAGGCGGTGGAAGCTTACCTGGCGGAGGCCGCCTCCTTGATCGACTCCCTGCCCGACTCCCTCGAGAAGGCGGCAGCTCACAAGGACATGCTCCTTGCCGGGATCATGCTGGGTTTGCCCGTCTCCCCTGAGTCAGTTCATCACCTGGCGGAGAGTGAACGCCTCCAGCGTGAATTCGACAATCCGGCCGGATTGGCCCTGGCGCTCACCCACCAGGCCCTGAAGGCGTTCATGGAAGGCGACTACACGCTGGGCGCGTCCCTGACAGACCGCGCCGAGCGCATTGCCAGGGGTCTGGATGACAGCCGCGTTCGCAATAACGTGCTGATTGGCCGTTTACATCTTTACGTGCATGAGGGTGATCTTCCCACCGCGCGCCGCCGCGTGGAAGACGTCCTCAGGCAGGAAGACATTTTCCGGCAGGCCGGCGACAGGCATGACCATCACCTGACGAACTGGCTGTTCATGCTGGCCGCCATTCTGCACAGGCAGGGTCTGGACGACTGGTCGGCGCGCGTGTACGGCCTGGTCGAGGCCTGGGCCCGGTCCGGCCAATCCAGTTTGGAGATCACGTTCCTCAACGAGCAACTTCCCCTGACCGGGGGGATTCGGGCCAGGGTGCGCGCCCAATTAGGAGAGGAAGCCTTTGACAGGGAATCGACAGCCGGCCGGCGGTTAACCCTGGGTGATGTCCTGGCAATTCCCCAGCCGCACGCGGGAACCGAAACCACGGGCATTGCCCTGACGGCGCGCGAAAGCGAGGTGCTCGACCTGCTCGATCAGGACCTGAGCAACCCACAGATCGCCGAGCAGCTCTTTATCAGCCGCCGCACGGTGGAGGCGCACCTGCGGTCGATCTTCGACAAACTGGGTGTTAAATCCCGCGATGCGGCCGTCCGCGTGGCCAGGGAGCGGGGATTCCTGCGATCGCAGTCCCTTTGAAAACAGGTGACGAAAATAGGTGAGCGGAGTAAGTGAATCACCGATGTGCTTTGGATGCCTGCCCTCTATACTGTCAGCATCAATCCGCAACCAACAGTAGAGGAGATTACGATGTCCAGTGCAGATACACGTGCCCCGGCGGCTGGTCAGCCCATTCCCACTCCGCCCGATTTCCCGGTCCGCTGGGGTGATCCCGGCGATGCCAGGCTCACCTGGGACTTCAACACCGGGCTGAAAGATCCGGTGCCGCTGATGGTCGACGCGGTGGTCAACGCCTTTCTCGTCGGCGGCAATGCCGGATTCGAGCAGGCGGCCTTGCCCTTCTATTTGCGCACAGCGCGGGTCAACACCTACCAGTACTTTGCCATGGTGCCCACTGAGGCGCCGCCCGAGGTGGCCATGAAGGCTATGGGCCTGCTCAACCGGGCCGCACCGGGCGCGTTCAAGGTGGTGATGGAGAAGATGGGCGCCAGGATGTCGAAGAAGGCAGAAGCCGCTTTGGATCCGCTCGTCGCGGATTTCGAGACCTACTGGAACGACGAACTGCTGCCGGAGATCAAGCAGCACATTGCGTACTTTGAAAGCACCGACCTGCGCGGCCTGAGCCTCGATCAGCTGCGAGCCCATCTTGTTGAAGCGCTTCGGCGGACGGAACGCATGGGCGCTTTGCATGGGGTCATCTTTCCGATGCTTTACGCCATGAGCCGGTTCGAGGAGCTGTACTGCGAACTGTTCGAAGGCGCCACGACCCTGGATGCGCTGCGGCTGACCCAGGGTCTGGACAACAAGGTCATGGAAGGCAACCGCGCCCTGTGGCAATTGAGCCGCACCGCCGAGTCCACGCCGGAGGTGGCCACAATCCTGGCCGAACAGGCGGCCGGCAGCGTGATCCCCACGTTGGAAAAATCCGAAGCCGGCCGGCCGTTCCTGGCCGCCCTGCGCGCCTGGCTGGCCGAGTACGGCCGGCGCCTCAACTCCGTCTTTACCCTTGTCGAGCCCGGCTGGTATGAAGACCCGACGCTGGCCGTACAGAGTTTACAGGCTTACCTGGCGATGCCCGGGATCCGGCCCGAAATGGACCTCGCCACACAGGCCGCTGAGCGCGAGGGCGCCGTGGCTGAAGCGCGGACCAGGCTGGCCCGCTACCCGCGGCCGGTGGTGGACCGGTTTGAATCGCTGTTGAAGGCAGCCCAGGTCGCCACCATCGTCCATGAAGACCACAACTTCTGGATCGACCAGCGGCTGTTCTATCACATCCGGCAGCTCATCCTGGAATTCGGCCGGCGCCTGGCCCAGGCCGGGTCGCTGGATACCGTGAACGATGTGTTCCACCTCCTGCCCAATGAACTGCAAGACGGGCAGGATAAGGACCTGAAAGGCCTGGTGCGGGAACGCAAGGAGGAGCTCGAGCGCTTCCGCCGGGTAAGCCCACCGCAGAGATTGGGGACGATGCCGCCCTTTGAGATGGAAGGCGGCGGCCCGATCATGCGGGCCATGTTCAAGGGCGAACTGGCCGCGCCGAGCAAGGACAGGAGCGAGGCCAACACGGTCAAGGGGTTCGCCGGTTCGGCCGGCGTGGTGCGCGGCCGGGCCAGGGTCATCCTCTCGCTGGCGGAGGCCGGCAGGCTCCAGCCGGGAGACGTGCTCGTTGCGCCGGCCACGGAGCCGCCCTGGACGCCGTTGTTCGCCACGGTCGCGGCCGTCGTCACCGACAACGGCGGGGTGCTGTCCCACACCGCGGTCGTGGCCCGCGAATTCCGCATTCCGGCCGTGGTAGGCACGGGCCGGGCGACCAGCACTTTCTCCGATGGGCAGCTGTTGGAGGTGGACGGCGATGCCGGCATCGTGCGCGTGATCGTAGAGGAAGCCGAACCCGAGCTTGTCTTCGCCGGATAAGGAGATACCCGTGGAGTTTGATAAACCGCAGCCCATCTTTGTCCCTCCTCATGCAGGGAAGAAACTGGATTTCCGTTCTGTGACGCACAAACTGACAGGTGAGCAAACCGGCGGAACATACTATCTCTTCGAGTCGGTCTTTGGGCCTGGGAATGGAAACCGACTCCACATCCATCACCGCGAAGACGAAGTATGCTATGTTTTGGAAGGTGCGCTGGAAGTCCGGCTGGCGGATCAAACCCTCGTCGTCGAGGCAGGGAGCCTCGCACACTTACCGAAGAACATCCCCCATGCGATCTGCAACCCGCTTGAGGCACCATCGCGGTACCTGTTCATGGCCATTCCTGCCGGTCTCGACAAATGGTTCGATGCACTTGAAGCCGCGGAACGAAATGACGCACTGGACGATGAGATGTACCGCAAACTCTCCCTGGACTATGGGATCGAATGGCTGGAGTAACGATGAACCTGCTCTGGCTCGGCGATCCCAAATCCTTCGATCCAGCGGTTGTGGGCGGCAAGGCGGCCAATCTGAGCCGCCTTGCCAGGCTGCAGCACCGCGTGCCGGACGGTTTTTCCATCCCCGTGACGCTGATGAACGCATCGCATCCCCTCGACCTGCGGCGCGAGATCGAATGGGCCATTTCCGACCTGATGGCCTGCCACAGCCTGCCCGAACTCGTCGCGGCCGTGCGCTCTTCTGCAGTGGATGAGGATGGCGCAGCGGCCTCTTTTGCGGGACAGCATGAGACGTATCTGAACATCGTCGGCGCGGATTCGATCGTTCAGGCCGTGGCCCGCTGCTGGGAATCGGCTCATTCCGCCCGCGCCCTGCAATATCGCCGCCAACAAGGGCTTTCTGTGGAGCGCCTGCAGGTCGCCGTGTTGGTTCAGCAGCTGGTCGCGGCGGATGTCTCCGCGGTCGTCTTCAGTGCCAATCCGGTCACCGGCAGCCGCGATGAGGTCATGATCAATGCCGGCTGGGGGTTGGGAGAGAGTATTGTCGGGGGCACGGTCACGCCGGACACTTTTTTGCTGCGCAAATCCGACCTGGCGATTACCGGCCGCACCATCGCGGACAAGGAGCGCATGACGGTATCCGTCCCGGGGGGCACCTCCGAGGTTGATGTGCCGCGCTTCTTGCGGGGCCAGGCATCGCTGAACGATGAGCAGGCGGTTGAGATGGCGCAGCTCGCACTCGGCCTCGAGGGTACGATGGGCTACCCGGTTGATATGGAATGCGCCTATGCCGGCGGGAAGCTGTACCTTCTTCAATGCCGGCCCATTACTACGTTGAAGTGATTAAAACCTAAAGACCCCAAAGGTCTCTAAGACCTTTGGGGCTTTAGGTCAATATGAGCGCACCCGGCGGGAGCTTGCGTTATCGAATAGAAACCTGCCGTTTTTTCGCGAGTGTGACCTTGTCAAGGTACAATTCACCAAAACCCTCGAAGCATCCCGGACAGACCTATCGAAAAGGATATATGGATGAAAGCCTACTCGTTGTTAGAAAACCTGGAATTTCACGACAAGAACCCCTATGCTGAGCCTTTGCTGGTCAACGAGAACAGCCGCATCCTGCGTTTCACCCTGCGCCCAGGCCAGGAGGTTCGAGAACATGATGCGCCGCATTCTCCGGTCCACATCATCGTTCTTAAAGGCACAGGCAAAATCGCAGGCCCGGACGGGATCGAGCAGGAGTACGGCCCGAACGAGCTGCTGACCTTCGAGCCCGGGGAAAAGCACACCGCCCGCGCCCTGGATGAAGATTTCGTATTTATTGCTTTCCTGCATGAGGCGCCGAGGTGAAAGCGTTATAAACAAAGACCCCATCGCCGTCCAGACGGATGGTCTGACCAAGACCTACCTGGCCGGGAAAAATGCCGGAACGGTGCCGGCTGTCCGGTCCCTGAGCCTGATCGTTCCGCAGAACGCCATATTCGGCTTTGTCGGTCCGAACGGCGCCGGCAAGACCACTACCATCAAGCTGCTGCTCGGCCTGATCCGCCCGACGGCCGGGAGCATCCGCATCCTGGGGTACGATGCTGTCCGGGAAAGCCTGGCAATCCGCAGGCGTACCGGTTACCTACCGCAGGAACCGCGCTTCTACGAACACATGACCGCCCGTGAGATCCTGCGGTTCAAGGCGCGCTTTTATTTCGCCGGGCCTCGAGGGAGCATCGAACGCCGGGTGGACGAAATGCTCGAACTCGCCGGCCTGGCGGATCGAGCGGACCGGCGCGTCCGTGGATTTTCGGGCGGCGAGCGCCAGCGCCTGGGGATCGCCCAGGCCCAGATCAACGACCCCGACCTGCTGATCCTGGACGAACCCGCCGCAGGCCTGGACCCCCTCGGCCGGCGGGATATTCTCGAGGTGATGAAGCGGCTGCGCGCACGGTCGACGATCTTCTTTTCGACCCACATCCTGGACGATGTGCAGCAGGTCAGCGATGCGGTGGCGATCCTGCACCGCGGTGAACTGGTTGCCCAGGCGCCGCTTCCTGAACTGCTGGCCGGCAAGGCGCAGAAGATTTACGTCCTGGCGCTGACCGGTGACGCCCGGGCTGCGCAGGCGCGCCTGGAGCAGCAGGAATGGGTCATCTCCGTGCATGCAACTGCCGATGGCGGCCTGACGCGCTGGGAGGTCAGCGTAGCGGACGACGATCTCGCCGGCGCGCAGCTGCTGCCGCTGGTGCTGGAAGACGGCGGCCTGCGCGTGGTCGAATTCGGTTCCAAGAAACGCAGGTTGGAGGATCTCTTTGTTGAACTTGTCGGAAGCGGCGGCTGAAACCGGCCGGCTGGAGCCGGTCGTTGAACCGGACTGGCGCAGCGGCTTCGCCAACCTGCTGCAGCTTGAAATCCGGCGTTGGTGGACCACCTGGCGCGGCTGGGGGCTGCTGGCGGCGATGACCGTACTGCTCAACGGGCTGCTGGCCTACGGCCTGTGGATCGACCCGAACAGGGGGTCGGGAGGCAGCTCACCTGAATTCGTCGCCGGGACGTTCGACGTCCTCCTGTTCTGGATGAGCATCCTGTCTGTCATGGCGACTATTTTCCTGGCTCAGGATGCGCTGATCGGGGAAAAGCAGGCCGGCGTGGCAGCCTGGATCCTGTCCGCCCCGGTCGCGCGAGGCGCGTATATCCTGGCGAAGTTCAGCGGCTATGCGGCCGGACTGCTGGCCGCCACGGTCTGGCTGCCGGGGCTCGCGATCTACCTCCAGTTCTCGCTGGGTCAAGGCCGCTGGCTGCCGGCCGTCCCGTTCATAGCGGCGTACCTGCTCCAATCGCTGTACGTCCTGTTCTACCTGGCGCTGGTGATCGCGCTGGGGGCCTTCGTTTCGTCCCGGGCGGCTGTGCTGGCGGCTGCGTTTGCGGTCTTGATCGGCCAGCCTTTCCTCATCAACCTGGTGGAGGACGCCGCCCCGCCGATCGCCTGGGCGCTGCCGGCCCGGCTGCCCGAACTGGTGCGCTTTGTGCACCGCTCGGAGCCGCTGCCGTCGTCCGCGGGCATCGTCCTCGCCCTGGTTTTCGCAGCCGTCTTCCTGGCGCTGGCCGTGTGGCGCTTCGGGCGTGAGGAGCTTTAAAACCCCTCACGCCCTTCAGCCAGGAATGGGTCGGGGGTTTGCGAATTTGAGAGATACGGCGATCTGCCCCAGCACACCGGTTTTGCTTATACCCATCCGGAATCAGCGGTATGCCGGCAGCCGGATCACCTGCCGGGGACCCTGGATCGGGTCCTTGCCCCTGTAGGCCGGATCACGGTGCTCGACCTCGACGTGGTATTCCGGCGCGAGCAGATCCGGCCCGCCCTCATATTCGCCGGCGAAGTACACCAGCCTGATATCGTTGAGGTTGTAGGTCCGCTCTCCGCAAGCCTTGCGGTCCGTGAGGCGGTCCTGGACCGCCCGTGCGACCTCGTTTTCGCTGACGAGGTCGCGTTCCTCGTAAACTTCCAGGCTGTCCCACAGGCCGACCAGCATCATCACCGGCGTCCGGGTGCCCTTGAAAAGCATGCGGACCTTCCCGCGCGGGCCGACGACGGGGATCTCGTTAAGACGGATCTGTGACCGCACGTTGGTGGCCACGTTGACGCGCCGGCGCTCTTTCCCGTCGAAGACGACGCCCTCGGTCGGGAAGCTGACCAGATCGAACTCGAGCCGCTGGTCTTCATCCCTGGATCGATCCGGCTGCAGCCCGGCTGCCTCGATAAGCCTATGGGACCAGTCCAGGGCGTGTTTCTCGTCGACGGATTTTTTGATCACCTCCCCCCAGGCGGTCGACTGGTCGACGTAGAAAAGCTGCCCGGCCAGCCTGGCGCAGGGCTGGGCGTACACCAGGGCCCGGTTTTCGCCCCGCAGGGCCAGGGCCTCATCCGTTTTGACCGGCTCCCCCTCGATCTCGAGATATTCGCTCAGCGCCTGAAGCTGCTCGGGCTCCAGCGCGCGGGTTCTCCGCCTGAACAGATAGACTTTTTCCGACATGTCGTCACCTCCTTTTCTTCGCCGCGTCTCAGCAGGCGTGCGGGATCCAGGTCCAGCTGAACCAGTTCGCCGCGCCGGGCCGGGGGTCCGGGCTGACGTGTCCGTGGCCGATAATGTAATCGTTGTGGGTATCGGTCCCCTCGGTGTTGGCGTACAGCACTGCAGCCTCGTACGGCGCCGGCTGGGTCTGAGACGCCATTGCGAACCAGGCGTCGATCACCTTCATCGGAATCCGGCCGATCAGGGAGGACGGGATCCCGAATATGACGCTCGGCCATCGGCCGTCAAGAAAGGCCGCAAAATAGCGGCCGGGTGTGGCCAGGTCGAGGCTGACCGTGGTGAACGAGCACATGATGTGCATACCCTGGAAAGCATCGGCCCAGCGGTCGAAAACGTCCAGGTTCACGCCGCTGCGGGTGGCGTCCAGCTGGAGCGTGTTGCAGACCTCCAGCGCCAACCACTCCAGGTCCTGGAGCCCGAGCCGGAGATCGCCGTTGGTCGGCCCGCTGTAGTGATCGCTCTCCACAAGGCTGTCGTCGGGGATATCGCAGCGGAAGTAGAACCCCCATGGACTGCCGTGACCGGTGAAGTAGACGAGGTCGGCAGCATCAGCCCAGGAGTTGGCCGTGCCGCCCTTGCTCGGACGCTTGAAATCTTCTTCCCAGGCGGCCGAGTTGCCCCAGTTGAACAACCCCACCCAGCCGTCGTGGTGGACGAGCTCGTCGTAGAAACCCCCGGCATCTTCGTGTTCGTGGGTCAGCTGGTTGAGACAGTCGTAGTTGTTAATCCACTCAACGCCAAGTTCTTTGGCCATGGTGCACCTCCGTTTTTATCGCGCCGATCCCGGTGGAGGGAGTTTTTCGTGATGTGTTTTCGATGATTCTCTGCGGGATGGGCGGTCCGAGAGAGACTGCGTGCGGATGCCTCCTGGATCCTTCTGATATGGTTCGAATCGGAAACCTCCTTTCCCTCCGTTGACGATCGCACTCGGAGGGGCGTTTGCTGCGCGGCTGTTCCTATCCGGAAAGAACGGAGCCGGCCTTTTCGTCGACCGCGGATCGGCTGAGCTGGAGGGCCAGTGACTCGACGGAAGACAGGATATACGCGCCGATCGCGATGTAGAACAACGGGACGTTGTAACCGACCAGGAAGGTGTGGATCAGGAAGCCGTAGACGGCCGTTGCCGCCGCTTTCGACGAATAGAGGTGCAGGTTGGCGAACCTCCGGAATTTGAACCAGCCCAGGAGCAGGGAACCGAGGTTGATCAGCAGGGCGGCGGCGACCGCGATCGCGTGGGCTGCCAGGATTTCCGGCCGGAACACGGCGATCCAGGCCAGCGCCGATAGGAACACCAGGCAGTCGGCGATCGAATCCAGTCTTCCGCCGGATTCGGATTCCTGGTCCAGGAGCCTGGCCGCCAGGCCGTCCAGGATATCCGTCAGACCCGCCAGGACCAGCCCGATCCCGATGTATTCCGGCCGGTTCATGGCTGCGAACCCCCACATCAGCGCGACCAGGGCGATCCGCAGCCGGGTGATCCGGCCGGGTAGTCCTGCGAACGGCTTCGGGCGATGGGCCGGCGTCAGACGCCGGTTCTCAGCGGTTTCCATGCCGCGACGAGGGGAGCGAATAAGGCCCGGCCTCATTCGCTCCCCCCTGTTCACCGCAGCCGAACGCGCGCCGCAGGCCGGGGTGTGCGGCTGCGCCGGTCTGCTGCGTTCGGGCAGGAACGGCCGGACTTACTTGCAGAACGTCACCGGAACGCTGTTTGCATCGTCGTCATTCTCGCCGTCGGTCAGCGACCGCTGGGTCGACAGCCTGACGGTATAGGAGCAGCTCGGCCAGGTGGAGATATCCACGTGGTCGGTCCCGAAACCGCCGCGCGGGGCGCTGCCGCCGGACAAGGCCGGGATCCCGCCCGGCACGACCGCGGCCGTGGTGATCGAGAGACCCCAGCTCCGCATCAGTTCATGGTCGGCCGTGAAGCGGATATCCAGGTCGTTCGAGAGCGGGGTGCACGAGTTGCCGGTCACCTGGAACTGCTGCAGGTCGAGCTGGCGCACCTCCCCCCAGTTGTTGAAGTAGATCCTGGGAAGCTCGTCCCGGTAGGTCGGCGGACCGCCGCTGACGGCTTCGGCCTCAAAGATCAGCTTGAGCATCGTGCCGTTCTTCGGATCGGAGACGGCGTTACCGGCGCCGTTCCCGGGTGCCGAGCCGACCGGAACCGCTCCGGCCGACCGGAAACGGACCAGGGGCCCGTAGAAGCCCCCGTCCAGGGCGTCCGGATCGACGACGATCCAGCCGTTGGAGTCGGGCTCGATGACGTGTGTCGGCACCGGCCCCCAGGGCGATCCGGGCGGCACGGCGGGGATCGGGGTCGGATCCGGCGTTGCGCCGGAGCCGGCCACCATGATCGTCTGGAAGGTCCAGTCCGGGCCGGAGCCGTCCAGGTCCCAGAGGATCAGCCGGGCGCCGGCGACGACCGGCGCGACCAGGGCGGTGCCGGTGATGGGCACCTCCGTACCCGGGTTGTTCGAGTCCTCGTACAGGAACCGGTAGCGCATCGGCGCGGTGGGGTCGCCCGGCAGGGTCTTGGGGCAAAAACCGCGCAGCTTGGGGTTCCCGAAGAAGCCGAAATTCGGCCCGCCGTGCCCGGCGACCGCGCTGTTGGTCAGACCGGTCGTCGCGCTGATATCGGTGAGGATGTGGAAATCACCCACGTGGGTGAACCAGGGGTTCTCGTACGGCGGTTCTTCTTCAATCTCTACGCACAGGTCGACGCAGAAGCAATGGCCCGCGTTCTCGCGGTCCGGATCCCGGCCGCGCGAGCGCGGCTCCTCGAGCAGGAGGATCCCGCCGGCGGTCTCGATCTTGAAGAACAGGTCCGGGCCGCCTACCTGCTCGTAGTTGATAAACGGGAACGGGGTCTTGAGGAAGTCTGACTTGGCATAATCGATGCGGAACTTTCCGGAACCGTCGGTGACGGCGCTGCCCAGGGCGTCGTCCTGGATCCAATCCGCATCGAAGGCGGAGACTTTCAAGCCGGCCAGCGGCTGCTCCGATTCGCATCCGATGACCTCCCCGCAGATCACCCAGGCATCGAAGCGGGCGCGCACCGCGCACCAGAACCGGTACGGCAGGCAGTAATCCCAGGCGGCGAGTTGGCCTTCATCCTCCTGGCGCCACTGTGGCTGGAGGGTCGTGACCGTGAACTGGAGCGGTTCGACTTCCACTTTGGACGTCCGGCCGGGCACGGTCTCCAGGTAGACGTCGATCTCGAAAGCCCCGCCGTCGTAGCCGGCGCCGTCATCCAGCTCGAAGGCAAAAGCGCCGCTCTCGTCTGTGACGGTTTCGGCGATCAGGGCGGACGCTTTTCCCGCGACCATCTCATCCGACAGGATCGCGATCGTGTCCTTTGGGTTCGCGACCGCCAGGGCGGTCACATCTTGATCTTCTCGATGGCGATAGAGCCGTAGGGTGACGTTCGAGAGCGCCTCCGGGCACTCACGGCAGATATAACCACAAATCGTCCCCTTGAATGTGAACAACATGGCACAACCTCCTTGAACTGAAAGCTTCGGAATTCGACTCTCGGCCCCTCATGAATGATTGAACAATTTCCGGGCACTTCCAGGTTTGTCTCCGCAGAGAACTGCGGTGCGCCGGAATTCGGACGGGTTCAGTTCAGAGAATCCGGTTGTGCCTGTTGGTCACATCATAGGGGATTCGGGGGTGCTGAGTCAATCAGTAAAAGGTTCGATCGAAAACAACCCTGGGTCTCCGCTTTTTCCCCGATCGAAACCTGGTCAAAAAGATCGTGCTGCTTCCTGGCCGG
>Ga0214472_10004893_pt1 | contig 14093 bp, 12 predicted proteins | sample RVTome_6_FD_207662 | JGI IMG/M metagenome (GOLD analysis project Ga0214472, IMG submission 207662) | Soil microbial communities from uranium-contaminated site in the Upper Colorado River Basin, Wyoming, United States - RVT140D175 | ecosystem: Environmental > Terrestrial > Soil > Contaminated >... | reverse complement strand
CCAGAATGGTCGTCGGCACCTCCGGGTCGCGTTCGTCATGCAGAAGCAGGTCGACCAGCGCTCCGTCGCTCGACCGGTCGCGGATATGCACGGTAAGGCCTTTCTCCACACTGGAGAATTTGCCCGGCACAACGACGCTGGCGATAAAATCCGCGCGGACTTCCGTGATCAGGTCGCGCAAATGCAGTTTGGCCAGCGGCGCCAGATAGATGGTCATCACACCCATCACCAGCGCCGAGGCGACAACGAACAGCAGGATCGGCCGCAGGACGATCATGCGCGAACCGCCGGTGGAATTGATCACCACGAGTTCGCTGTCGCTGTGCAGGGTGGACAGGGTGGAGACCAGGGCGAAAAGAACGGCGAAAGGCGTCACGACGATGACCAGGGAGGGCAGGGCCATGACCGTCATTTCGAAGAACAGCCAGACGGTCTGACCCTTGACCGTCACCAGATCCAATCGGCGCAAGGCCTGCGTCACCCAGACGACGCCGGTCAGCGACCCCAAAACGAACAGGAACGAAAATCCCACGCGTTTGAATATGTGCCGTTCATAAAGCGTCATAAAGCAATTACCCGATTCCCTGTCCCCCCGCTGCAAATACCTGTGCAGCGCGGTGTCCCAAGGATATACCGCGTCCCTCGATTTTCGTCGAATCCATCCACCAGATCCTGTTTACCTGAAAATAACCTAATGTCCGGGAAATCAACATGGTAAACGAAGGATTTCAATCTCCCGGCTTGCCAAGCAGGGGTGTGGGGGTCATTCTCCCGCGAACCGATGCTCCCAGGCAACACTTTGCGCTGCCGCACGACCTTCCGGATTCCAGTTATCAAGAGAAACGCTCCATGACAGACCTTCCCATCATTGCCTTTTCGAAACGCGCGGTTCCCTCCAAGGGCGTGGCGATCCTGACCATTGCCGGCAAGGACGGCCTCGGCGAAACCGCGCAAGCGCTGGACGCCGCCACCGACGGCGCCGTGACAAGGGCGATGCAAATCGCGCGATTTAAAGGCAAGGCGAAGGCGAAATTGGACATCATTGCGCCCCATGGATCCGGCGTCGACCGGATCTGCCTGATCGGAATTGGCGATCAGAAGGACCGATCCCATACCGACTGGCGCAATTTCGGCGGCATCGCAGCCGGCTTCGCCAAGCCGGAAACCGTTTCGACAATTGTTCTGGAAGCCGTCGGCGGCGCGGTTACCGGCATGGACGCAGCCTGTTTTGCCGACGGACTCACCCTGAAATCCTATGCGTTCGACCGCTACAAGACCAAAAAATCCCTCGATGAGGACGAGGAGGATGCGGGCGCGAAAAAGCCGGCGAAAATAACCATTTCCCTGGACGATCACGCCGAGGCGAAAAAAGCGCACAAGTCCGTGTCCGGAATAACCTCAGGGATCATCCTCGCCCGCGATCTGGTCAACGAGCCGGCGAATGTCCTCGGCCCGGTCGAATTCGCCGAACACGCCCTGGCCTTGAAAAAACTCGGCGTCGAGGTCGAGATTCTCACCGAAAAGGAAATGAGCAAACTCAACATGGGCGCGCTCCTGGGCGTCGGACAGGGTTCGAGCCGGCCGACAAGGCTGGCCGTGATGAAATGGAATGGCGGCAAGCCCAAGGACGCCCCGCTCGGCTTTGTCGGCAAGGGCGTGGTGTTCGATACGGGCGGCATTTCCATCAAGCCGGCGGCCGGCATGGAAGACATGAAAGGCGATATGGGCGGCGCGGCCGCCGTGATCGGACTGATGCACGCGCTGGCGGCGCGCAAGGCCAAGGTCAATGTGATCGGCGCCATCGGTCTGGTTGAAAACATGCCCGACGGCAATGCCCAGCGACCGGGCGATATCGTCACCTCCATGTCCGGCCAGACGATCGAAATCATCAATACCGACGCCGAAGGCCGGCTGGTTCTGGCGGACGTGCTTTGGTACGTTCAGGACAAGTACAAGCCGAAATTCATGGTCAACCTCGCCACCCTGACCGGCGCCATCCTGGTCGCGCTGGCCAATCATCACGCCGGCCTGTTTTCCAACAATGACGAACTGGCCGCCAATCTCACCGCGGCCGGATTGGCCGCCGACGAACCGGTGTGGCGCCTGCCGCTCGGAAAAGACTACGACAAGATGATCGATTCCAAGTTCGCCGACATGAAGAATACCGGCGGCCGCTGGGGCGGGGCCATCACGGCCGCGCAATTCCTGCAACGTTTCGTCAATGACGTGCCCTGGGCGCATCTGGACGTTGCCGGCATGGCGATGGGCTCCAAGTCGACGGACATCAATGAGTCCTGGGGGGCCGGCTTCGGCGTTCGGTTGCTGAATCAATTGGTCGCCGACAATTACGAATAATGAAAATGCGCCCCGGCAGGTACGAATGACGGAAATTCTTTTCTATCACCTTGAGCGGCGTGCGCTGGAGGACGTCCTGCCGGAACTGCTTGAAAAATGTTACGAGCGGGGCTGGCGCTCCGTCGTGCAGGCGACGACGGACGAACGCTGCAAGGCTCTGGATACGCATTTGTGGAGCTATCGCGACGATTCCTTCCTGCCCCACGGCCCCTCCGGCGATGCATTCGCCGCCGACCAACCGATCTGCCTGACCACCGGCGCCGACAATCCCAACGGCGCCACGGTCCGGTTTCTCGTCGAAAGGGCGGTTGCCGACGAAGTCGGCACCTACGACCGGGTGGTGCATATTTTCGATGGCGCCGACGAAGCCGCGATCGCCCAGGCGCGGGACCAGTGGAAAGCCGGCAAAGCCGGCGGTCATTCCGTCGCTTACTGGCAGCAGGACGTGGACGGGCGCTGGAAAAAGAAGGCGTGAAATGAGCGAAGACGGGCCGGAGGAACTCGATTTTGAACAACGTCGGGCCGCGGCCCGCGCCCGTTTGAACGCCTTGGTCGGCGCCGACGGCGATCTGCCGGATGCGCGGCGAACCTGGTTTGAGCAGGTTTACGACCTGGCCGGCGGGGATCCCGCCGCAATTCCCTGGGCCGATCTCGCACCGAAACCGGCGCTGGTCGAATGGCTTGCGGGCAATCCAGGACAGAACGGGCCGGGGCAGGGCAGGCGGGCCGTCGATATCGCCTGCGGACTCGGCGACAATGCCGAGGCGCTCAGCGCCGCCGGTTACCGGACGACGGCCTTCGATCTGGCGCCGGGCGCCGTGCAGTGGGCGCGGCGGCGGTTCCCGTCCAGCAGCGTCGATTACCGCGTCGGCGACCTGTTCGATCTGCCGGCGGAATGGCACGGCGCTTTCGATCTCGTCCACGAATATTACACGATCCAGGCGCTCAGCGGCGCTTTGCGCGCAGCCGCTTTCGGCGCCATTGCCGGGCTCGCCGCTCCCGGCGCCGCTCTGTTCGTCGTCTGCCGCAGCCGGGATGACGGCGAGGCCTGCGACGGGCCGCCCTGGCCGGTATCGCCGGGCGAACTCGCCGCCTTCGAAGGGTTTGGACTGGACATCCAATCCCGGCGGAGCTTCGTCACGGAAAAGTCCGGCCGGGTCATTCCCCATCTCGAAACCGTCTACCGCAAGCGTCCGTAGAGGTCGTATTGCGTGCAGGCCGTCTGCCGAGGTTCAGGCTACCGGTTCGCCGGTCGCCTGTTCGTATTGGGCGTTCAGTTCGAGCCAGGTTTCTTCCGCCGATTCCAGCGTCTTGACCGCGTCGGAGCGGCGTTTGGCGACCTTTGCGCCGGCATCGGGGGATTGGCTGAACAAAGATGGATCCGCCAATTGCGCGTCGAACGTCGTGATCTCCTTGTTCAGGTGGATTATATCCTGATCGAGTTTCTTGATCTGCTTGCGCAGGGCGGCGGATTCGGAGCGACGCTCCGCGCCGGATTTTCTTCGGGCCTGCGCCGACCCGCCGCCGGCTTCATCGGATGAATTCTTTTTGTTCTTCGTCGGCGAGGTTTTTTTCAGGACCAGCCGGCGATAATCTTCCAGATCGCCGTCATAGGGTCCGACATGACCATTGTCGACCAGCCAGAGACTGTCGGCACAGGCATTCACCAGATGCCTGTCGTGGGAGATCAGCAACACTGCGCCCTGAAACGTGTTGATGGCATGCATCAACGCTTCGCGGCTGTCGACATCCAGATGGTTGGTCGGCTCATCGAGAATCAGCAGATGGGGGCCGTCGAAGGCGGCCAGACCGAGCAACAGCCGCGCCTTCTCGCCGCCCGACAGGTCCTTTGCCGCCGTTCCCATTCGGTTGGTGGGCAGACCGAACTGGCTGACCCGGGCGCGTACCTTGGATTCCGGCACGCCGGGCATGCGGTCCCGCACATGGTCGACGGGGCTTTCTTCCGGGCGCAATTCGTCAAGCTGGTGCTGGGCGAAATAGGCGATGTTCATTTTGCCGGCGCGCGTGACCTCGCCGTCCTGATGTTCCAGCCGGCCGGAAATCAGTTTGGCGAAAGTGGATTTGCCATTGCCGTTGGCGCCGAGCAGGGCGATCCGGTCGTCCGGGTCGAGACGCAGGTTGAGGTTGGTAAGAATCGGTTCGCCCGGTTGATAGCCGACCGAGACATTTTCCAGGTTGAGGATCGGCGGAGCCAGCCGCACCTTGGGGTTCGGGAAGGAGATCGGGCGGATCGCCTCGTCGGCGATCGCCGCGATGGGTTCGAGTCTTTCCAGCATCTTCAGGCGGGATTGCGCCTGCCGGGCTTTCGAGGCCTTATAGCGGAAGCGTTCGACGAACGCTTCCATGTGTTTCCGTTGCTCGTCCTGCTTGGCCTTGTGTTTTTGCTGCAGGATCTGCTTTTCGCGGCGCTGCCGCTCGAACTGGTCGTAGCCGCCTTTATAGGGGACCAGCTTGCCCGCATCCAGATGCACGATGTTGCGGACGACCTTGTTCAGCAAGTCCCGGTCGTGGCTGATCACCAGCACGGTATGCGGATAGCGGGTCAGGTAGTTTTCCAGCCAAAGCGTGCCTTCCAGGTCGAGATAGTTCGTCGGCTCATCGAGAAGCAGCAGATCGGGCGCGGAAAACAGCACCGCGGCAAGGGCGACGCGCATGCGCCAGCCGCCGGAAAAATCCGAACAGGGGCGGGCCTGGGCCACGCTGTCGAAGCCGAGACCATGCAGGATCGTGGCCGCGCGGGCTTCAGCCGAGTGGGCGTCGATATCGGCCAGGCGCACCTGAATTTCCGCGATCCGGTTGGGTTCCGTGGCGGTTTCCGCTTCCGCCAGCAGGCGGGTGCACTCCAGATCGGCGGCCAGCACATAGTCGAGCAGCGTCGACGGCCCGCCGGGCGCTTCCTGGGCAACGCCGCCGATCCGCAAACCTCTGGTCAGCGCGACCGTGCCGGTTTCCGGCTGCAGCTCGCCGGTGATCAGTTTGAAAAGGGTGGTCTTGCCCGATCCGTTCGGGCCGACGAGCCCGACATTGTCGCCGCTTTGAATGCGAATGGACGCGCGATCCAGAAGCAGGCGATCCGCGATCCGGTAGGTGATTTCAGAAAGTGTCAGCATGATGAGCGAGGGTTGCCGGTCGGCAATGTCCTTGATTATGAGGTCCGCGTAATAGTCCATGAGTTCGTAACAAAGAGTCACCGCGCGGTCACCCGGATTCCACAACGCGTTGTCCGCGCCGCAGACAGAGGCGGCATGGGTGACCGGATAAGGCATTCGGGTATTGCTCGCAACGCATTCGGCGACGTCTACCAGAACGCCGGAGTCGCGCAAAGTCTCCTGCATATATTGCAGATTTTCCGGCGCTGCTTGATTATCGACCATAATCCGGCTTGGTGCGTCGTTTTCGCTCAGGGCATGCGGGCGAGGGGTCTTTGGCAAAGCCGCAAAGCGTCGAAGCGGCAGCGAGTGCGGCCACCCCGAATATTCTGGCCAGGATGTGCCCCAGGCTCACCCTGCGATACTTCTCAGCGCGTCATGCGATCGTAAAAATGAACCGGTGATTCTATCCGAATTTCAACCTTCTGGACAAGATCGATCGATCGGATAGACTTGGCCGTGCACTGCCATTTCCTGCAAACAGATTGGGAGTTAAGACATGTGTGTTCCTGGTTGTTATGAAGCCGTCGTCCAACGGCTCGAATCCGATCGCATCAGCCGCCGCGGATTTTTCAAGGGCGTCGGAGCGGCGTCGGCCGCCGCCGCCGCTTTTCACGTCACGACCGTCCCGTCTCCCGTGCGGGCGGCTCCGTCTTCGTTTACGGACGTGCTCGACCTGACCCATGTCATTGCCGAGGATTTCCCGACTTATTTCGGCACGCCGCAACTGGAAATGGAGCGGTTGAACTCCTTTGCGGAGCACGGCTTCAACATGTTCAAATGGCATTTGACCGAACATACCGGCACCCATCTGGACGCTCCGATCCATTTCTCCGCGGACGGCGCCTCGGCCGATGAAATCCCGGTGGCCAATCTGGTCGTGCCGCTGGTGGTTGTCGACATCGCCGTCAAAGCCCAGGACGACGCGGACTATCGGGTGACGCCGGACGATCTCACCGAATGGGAAAGCGCCAACGGACCCTTGCCGGTCGGCGCATGCGTGGCCATGCATTCCGGCTGGGACAAGCATGTGCAGACGGAGAAATTTCGCAATGCGGACAGCGACGGCCTGATGCATTTCCCAGGCTTCCATGTCGAAGCAGCGGAGATGATGATCGAAAAGGGCGTCGGCGGCATGGCGGTCGATACGCTTTCGCTCGATTACGGCGCCTCGAAGGATTTCGTGACTCATTATAAATGGCTTCCCTCCGGGCGCTGGGGCATGGAGTGCATCGCCAATCTGGCCGCGCTGCCGGCCGCCGGCGCGACTTTGGTTGTCGGCTCGCCGAAAATCAAAGGCTCCACCGGCGGACCGAGCCGGCTTTTCGCCCTCGTGTGAGGTTTTTCGCGGCCTCGCACCGAAGCTGGCCGGGCGGCGATCCGCCCGGCACAGGACGGTGCGTAATGCCTTTTTGTCCCGCAACGGGCGCGGATTGCTTTAACCGGTGACGCCGAAAGCCGAATTCGGCGTCAGATCCCTTTGCCGGACCTTGCGGCGCCGCAACCGACTTAGTATAGAGCGGCGAACAATCCCACAAAGACCGCAAAAGGACCGACCAGACCATGGCGATCGAACGCACTTTCTCAATGATCAAGCCGGACGCGACCAGACGCAATATCACCGGTCAGGTTTTGGCCAAGCTCGAGGCCGCCGGCCTGCGGGTGATCGCCCAAAAACGCATCCACATGTCCCTGGCAATGGCGCAGGGATTTTATGCCGTCCACAAGGACCGGCCGTTTTTCGGCGAATTGACCGAGATGATGAGTTCCGGCCCGACCGTGGTTCAGGTCCTCGAAGGCGAAAACGCCATCGCCAGGAATCGGGAAGTCATGGGCGCCACCAATCCGAAGGAAGCCGCCGACGGCACGATCCGCAAGGAATTGGCCCTGTCCATCGGCGAAAACACGGTGCACGGCTCCGACGCGCCGGAAACGGCTGCCCAGGAAATCGCCTATTTCTTCGCCGAAATCGAGATCGTCGGATAACCCGCCCGCCAGTCTTGGAAGCTATGAGGCAGGTCGTTCGACCTGCCTTTTTTATGGGATAAAACGGAATTGAGGAGAATGAGGAAAATGTCGATGCGCTGGAAAGTCTATCTCGCCGGAGAAATCCATTCGAACTGGCGCACGGAAATCGCCGATGGCGCAATCGGCGCCGGCCTGCCGGTCGACTTTTCCGCGCCGGTCACCAACCACCCGGCCTCCGACGATTGCGGCGCGGCCATCCTCGGTGCCGAGAGCAACAAATTCTGGCACGACAACAAGGGCGCAAACGTGAATTCGATTCGCACCCGCAAGGCGCTGCAAGACGCGGACATCGTCGTGGTGCGGTTCGGCGACAAATACAAGCAGTGGAACGCGGCCTTCGATGCCGGCTACGCGGCGGCGCTCGGCAAGAGCATCATCGTCATGCACGGCCCCGATCATCAACACGCCTTGAAGGAAGTCGATGCCGCGGCGGTCGCCGTTACCCAGACCCCGGGTCAGGTGGTCGATATCCTGCGCTATGTCATCAATGGCGCGTTGGACGGCTACGCGGAATAAGGTTCACGTTTCGGCTTCAGGGGAAAACCGGACCGATCATAGCCTGACCGGAAGAGTGCCGGCGGCAAGGAGCGTCAGACCGCGGCGGCGAAACTGCGTTCGAAGCGCTCGGCGATTTCGTCGACGTCATCCATCGCCAGGCAGAGCGGCGGCACCATGCGCAGCACGCTGCGGTCCGGCCCGGACTTGCTGACGACAAGGCCCTGGCGCCGGGTCTCCTCGAAAACCCGGGCCGTGGTTTCCGTATCCGGTTGTCTGGTCTGACGGTCCTTGACCAGTTCGACCGCCAGCATCAGGCCGCGGCCGCGCACATCGCCGATGACGGCATATTTCTGCTGCAATGCGACCAGTTCGGCTTTCAGGGCGGCGCCGACCTTGCGGGCGTTTTCCTGCAAGCCTTCTTCGCGGATGACCTGCAGCACCGCGCGGCCGGCGGCGCAGGCGACCGGATTGGCGCCATAGGTGTGGAACAGGAATTTGTCGGCCAGGCTCTCGCCGATGGCACGTTTGGCGACGACGGCGCCGAGCGGGATGCCGTTGCCGATGCCCTTGGCCATCACCACGATGTCCGGCACCACCCCGTCTGCTTCGAAACCCCAGAAATGGTCGCCGGTGCGTCCGAAGCCGGATTGCACTTCGTCGACGATGGCGAGGCCGCCGGCGGCGCGCACCCGTTCGAAAGCCCCGGTCATATAGCCTTGCGGCATTTCCACAATTCCGCCATAGCCTTGCACCGGTTCGATGATCATGCCCGCCAGTCGTCCGCTGGTCGCAGTCGCAATGGCGCGGTCGATTTCCGCCAGATAGGGATCGACGCCTTCGCCGAAAATGCCGCGATACTGGTTCGGCTCCGGCACGAAGGCGACGCCGCCGATCTGCGGCATGGCGTGGCGGAAACCGCTGATGCCGGTCAGTCCCTGGGCTCCAAGTGTCGCGCCGTGATAGGAGGTGCGCAGCGACAGCATGTCGATATTGCCCGTATGGCCGCGGGCCATGGTCAGCGCCAGGTCGATCGCCTCGGCGCCGCTATTGGTGAAATGCACCACCCAGTCATGGCCCTGCGGCATGGTCGCGGCCAGTTCCTCCGCCAGATGCGCCGGTACCGGATGGGAGAACATGGTGGTGCAATGGGTGAGTTCCGCGACCTGCCGGCTTACGGCGTCCACCACTTTCGGATGGGCGTGACCAATGGAGATGCAGACATTCATCGCCAGGAGGTCGAAATATTTCTTGCCGGTCTCGTCCCACAGATAGGCGCCCTGGCCGCGCGCGAAAATCTGCGGCGTTTCGTAGGGAACGAATTTGCGCTGGGACGCGGCATAAAACCGGTCCCGGCGGTCTTTGATGGCCTGGCTCGACCAATCGACCGGCATCGCCCCGGATGCATTTCGCGGAGTGTCGTCCATGCCGGCCGCCTTTCTTGATGCATATTGGCCCCGCTCGGGATGCGGGGCGTTGTGCGCCGACATGCATCGGCGCGGACAGGTTCAATAGACGGCGCTAAGCCCGGATCTGGCAGGCGCCGATTGTTTGACGATCTGCACGCAGGCGCTGAGATCGCTCAGGAAGTCTTCCCGGGCCGGTTCATGCAGCAGCGACATCATCGCGTGCATACCGCGCGGCTCCTTGGTCAACGCGGAGAGCCAGCCGCGCGCCACCATCTGTTCGGCCACCGCGAACATGTCGAAATCCCGGGAGCCGTAATTGATGATCGACAGGTCCGGTTCCGACCACAATTCAAGCCCCTCGATTGCGCGGATGCCTTCGCAATATCTGTCGGTCATGGCGGAAAGCCGCCGCGCGGCATCCTTGTAGCCTTCGGTGCCCAGATGATTGAGCACCGCCCAGGCGCCGGCGACGGCGCCGCCCGGCCGCGTGCCGACCAGGGTCGGCGTCTCGAACCGGCCGCTCGGCCAGGAATCCGCGACGAAGCTCGCCCGCGCCAGGTCCTCCGCGTCCCGGTAGAATACGGTGGAGGCGGGTTTCGGACAAAAGCCGAATTTGTGCAGATCGGCCGAGATCGAGCGCACACCGGGGAAGCGGAAATCGAAATTCGGGGTCTTGCGCCCGATCATGGTGAAGAACGGCGCCATCCAGCCGCCGACGCAGGCGTCCACATGCAGCCAGATCCCGGTCTCCACGGCCAGACGGCTCAATTCCTCGATGGGGTCGACGACGCCGTGCGGAAAACAGGGCGCCGAACCGACAAGCGCGATGGTCCGCTCGTCGATCAAGGGACGCATGGCGTGCGGATCGACGCGGCGGTCGGCGCGCAAGGGCGCCCGGCGCAGTTCGAGATCCATCGCGTCGGCCGCCTTGTCGAAAGCCGGATGGGCGGTGATCGGCATCACGACGTTGAGACCGGTTTCGCGGCCAGTGCCGGTGCGGGCGCGATAGGCGTCGCGCGCGGCTTTCATTGCCAGAAGTATGCTTTCGCTGCCGCCGCTGGTAAAGGCTCCGGCCGCGCCTTCCGGGGCGGTGAACAGGTCTAGGCCGAAATCCAGAACGTCTTTTTCCATGGACGCAATGCCGAAAAACGCCCGCTTGCGCCCCAGCGCGTTCTCGCTGAAGAACTCGAAATAGGCGTTGCGGCCGATCTCGTAGGTTTGCTGGTCATTGTAGAAAACGAACAGGGGAGTGCGGCCGCGGCGCCAGTCGATATCGCCGGAAGCGCGTTCGCGCATGTCCTGTTTCAGGTCGTCCCAGGTCCGTCCCCCTTCGGGGAAGGGTGTTCTTTGGCTCGTCATGTTCCGGCATCCCTTGAAATTTTGATATATGATATAACAAAAAGCCGAAAACACAAGCCATCCCGCAAAGCCGACCCGATTATTCCTCGAGAACGTCGAGGATGACCGCGGCCCCATCGGACAGGTCCCGGGTCAGGGCCGCGCATGCGGTTGCAACGTCCCGGTCGCGCAGCGCGGCCAGAATCCGTTTGTGGTTTTCGAACCCGACGAGCCGCTTGCGGTAGCTCAGCGAGAGACGGTTGCGCGTCGGTCCGGCACGCAGCCACAGACTGTCGATGATATTGTGCAGAATGGGTTGGCGCGCATGGTCGTAGATCGACAGATGGAATTCCGAATCCGCCTGCAGGGATTCGTTGAAACGTTCCTGCCTGATCCGCTCGACCATGCGCTCGTTCAGGGCGGTGAGATGGTCGATGATTTCGTCCGTCATATTCGGCATCGCCGCTTCGATTGCGATGGGTTCCAGCGCCAGGCGGATCTTGACGATTTCCCGATATTGCTCGCGGCGGAGGATCGGGATCAGAAAGGTGCGGGTCTCCGAAATGTCGAGCGCGCCTTCATTGGCCAGCCGCATCATCGCTTCGCGCACCGGCGTGAGGCTGACGCCGAGATCCCGGCTCAGGCTGCGCGCGGTAATTTTCTGGCCGGGACTCCACATGCCCATGAGCAGCGCATGCCGCAAGCGGGCATAGACCTTGTCGGTCAGGGTGGTGCCCCGGTCGAGCGTGGCAAGCAGGTCGTCGCCGACCGGCTCGGTGCCTTGCGTGCCGCCATCCGCTGCATCGGTCATCGGCTCATTCTTTCTTTCCCGACGGTTTCATTTCGACCGCGCGATCCGAAGTGTCCGCTCGATTCGCCTGCCGTACCAGGAGATGCTGCCGCACATCAGCACATAGATCAAACCGGCGAAAACATAGGCTTCCACATAAAAGCCGATCCAGTCCGGATCCGCCAGCGCGGCCTGGGCTGAGCCCAGAAGATCCATCATGGCGACGATGACGACCAGCGACGTTCCCTTGAGCGCCCCGATGATCAAATTGACGAAGGCGGGCAGGACGATTTCGAAGGCTTGCGGCAGCACGACCTTGCCCATGGCGGGCCAGTAGCGCAACCCGAGCGCCCGGGTCGCTTCGAACTGTCCCGATGGGATCGCCTGCAGACCGCCGCGCAGCACTTCCGCCATATAGGCCCCGAAAAACAGCACGATACCGGCCAGAATGCGTCCAAGGCCGTTCGGCGTCAGGCCCTGCGGCAGGAAAAGCGGCAGCACCACCGAGGCCATGAACAGCACGCTGATCAGCGGCAGGCCGCGGATAACCTCGATATAACCCGTCGCTACGGCGCGGAACACCGGCAGGGAAGAATACCGCGCCAGCGCCACCGGAATGGAAATGATCAATCCGAAAAACACCCCGAACGTCGTCAGCAGAATGGTCAGCGGCAGGCCGCCCCAATAGGAGCTTTCGACGAAACTCATGCCGAACACGCCGCCCCACATGATGAGTCCGTAGACGACCAGACCGATTGCCCAGGCCGCGGCCAGTTCCTTGCGCCAGAACAAGGGGTTGAGGGAGACCACGACGAGCGCCACCAACAGCGCGGTGGCGATCAGCGGCCGCCATTGTTCGTTAAAGGGGTAGAGGCCGAAAAGGATCAGCCGCAATTTGTCCGCGACGAAAGCCCAGCAGGCGCCGCCGCCCGGCGGACAGCTTGCGCCGGTCTCGCCGATCCACACCGCATCGATCAGTGCCCAGTTGATCAGCGGCGGAACCACCGCCAACAGCAGCAGAAGGGCGCCGATATTCAAGGCAGCCACAAGCGGCGAGGCGAAGAAGGCGGAGAATCCCTTGCGGATGCGGCGCAATCCGCCCTCGAAACCGGACATTATCGGACCTCCAGCGCGGCGCGGGCATTGAACCAGTTGAGAATGAGTGATGTGAACAGGCTGAGCACGAGATAGACCGCCATGATGATCGAGATGCACTCGATGGACTGGCTGGTTTCCGCCAGGGTGATGTTGGCGACCCGAACCAGTTCAGGATAGCCGATGGCCACGGCCAGCGAACTTTCCTTGGTCAGATTCAGATAGGAATTGGTGATCGGCGGAATGATGATGCGCAGGGATTGCGGCAGCACGATCATGCGCATGACCTGGCCGCGTGAAAGCCCCAGCGACAGACCGGCCTCGCTCTGTCCGCGCGGCACGCCGAGAATCCCGGCGCGGATGATCTCCGCATTGAAGGCGCCGGTATAGAAGGTCAATCCCAACAGCATGGCCGCGAATTCCGGCGAAATCGCCAGACCGCCGGTGAAGTTGAAACCGGTCAGGGACGGCATGTCGAGCGCCAGCGGCGCGCCGGCGCCCAGGAACACCGCCAGAGGCGGCAGAATGACCACCGCCGCCATCCAGCGGAAAGCTGGAATGCGCGATGCCGTGCGCTTGCGCCAGACGCCGAAGGCGATGGCGACGGCGATGCCGGTGACAAGCGCCGATCCCATCAGCGGATAGGCGGGGTCCGGCATCGGCGTGGGAAGAAACAGGCCGCGATTTGTCAGATACACGCCTTCGACCGGCGACAGGGCGCGACGCACAGTCGGCAGCCCCCGGGTCAAAAAGGTGTGCCAGAAGATCAGTTGCATCAGCAGCGGCACGTTGCGAATGGTCTCGATATAGGCGCGGCAGATCCGGACGATGACGACGCTCGGCGACAATTGGCCGAGAGCGATGATCAGTCCGACAAAGGTGGACAATACAATGCCCAGTACCGCAACCTTCAGCGTATTGAGAATCCCGACCGCGAAGGCTCGCAGATAGGTGTCGCCGGCTGTAAAGGGAATAAGGCTTTCGCCAAGTTCGAAGGAGGCTTTTTCGAACAGGAATCCATAGCCTGTCTTGACCGACAACCGGCTCAAATTGTCAGACGTGACCACAGCAATTACGCTGATCAGCAGGACCAGAGCGACGAGAAACAGCGCCTGGACCTGGATGTCGCGGCGCCGGCTCAACGCATGAAGGCGCGCCATGAGCGGCGCGCCTTCCTTGCTGGGGTTCGTCAGATCCGTCACTGCCAACCAGGTGCGACCATCGCACCGCCATCGCGCCACAACGCGTTCATGCCGCGCGACACCTGCAGCGCCGAATCCTTGCCGAGATTGCGGTCATAGAACTCGCCGAAATTGCCGACCGCCTTGATCACCTTGACCATCCAGTCGTTCTCCACGCCCAGATCCTTGCCGATCGTGCCCTCGATCCCGAGGAAACGCCGGACCACGGGAT
>Ga0214472_10004891_pt1 | contig 14094 bp, 10 predicted proteins | sample RVTome_6_FD_207662 | JGI IMG/M metagenome (GOLD analysis project Ga0214472, IMG submission 207662) | Soil microbial communities from uranium-contaminated site in the Upper Colorado River Basin, Wyoming, United States - RVT140D175 | ecosystem: Environmental > Terrestrial > Soil > Contaminated >... | reverse complement strand
AGCAGCAGCGCCGCCCGACGGCGGGGAGGCGCCTGACGGGCGGGGGCCGCGGCGCGGTGTCGGCTCTGGCTTCCTCGTTTCGCCCGAGGGGCACGTGATCACCAACCATCACGTGGTGCAGGGCGTCCGGAGCGTCGAGGTCCGCCTCCACGATGGGAGGCGGCTCGCGGCGCGGGTGCTGGGGTCGGACGCCCGCACGGACCTGGCCGTGCTCAAGATCGACGGCGTCGCGGACCTCCCGGTGATGCGCCTGGGGGACTCCGACGGTCTTCAAGTGGGCGAACTGGTGATGGCCCTCGGCAACCCCTTCGGCCTCGAGCAGAGCGTGACCCTCGGGATCGTCAGCCGCAAGCCGGTCCGGTCGGGCGTCGCCGGCCCGGGCTTCCAGTTCATCCTAACGGACGCCGCGGTGAACCCCGGAAACAGCGGCGGGCCCCTGGTGAACATGGCCGGCGAGGTGGTCGGCGTGAACTCCGCGGCCACCAGCCGTGGGAGCATCGGCTTTGCCATCCCGTCGCGGGTGGTGCAGGCGGTGGCGCCGGTCCTAGCGACACGGGGGAAGATGACCTGGGGATGGCTCGGGGTAACGATGAGCGACGTCGAGGAGGAGCCCGCGGCCGCCGCCCCCGGCGCCCCCCTCGAGGGCGGGGCCCTCGTCCGGGAGGTGCGCCCCGACGAACCCGCGGCTCGGGGCGGCGTCAAGCCCGGGGACGTGGTGGTGGAGGTGGACGGGAAGCCGGTGCGCGAGCCCCGGGACCTCCAGCAGATCGTCACCGGCCTCCCGCCCGGCCGGACCGTTCCCCTGGCCGTGCTGCGGGGCGGCCGGCGGGAGACCCTGACCGTCCAAATCGGTGAGGCCCCCGACCCGACCCCCTGAGGCGGCCCGACCCCGCCTCCTCCCCCCGCGCCGCCCCCTCTCCCCTCTGCGGGGTCGGCCCGCAACGGCCGGCTGTAATTTCCGTCCGCCCAACAATCCTCTTGACGGTATTCGTTGAAACGACTATATTCTGGGCATGACGGGGCGGCTCCAGCGCGAGATCAAGCAGCGCCGGTCCTTCGAGAGCCTCGAACAGGAGGCGCTCCTCAACCTCCAGCGGACGGCCGACGCGCTGCTCCGGGGTGTGGCGGAGGTGTTGAAGCCCACCGGCCTGTCGCCCGCCCAGTACAACGTGCTGCGGATCCTCCGGGGGGCCGGTCCCGGCGGGCTCTCCTGCCGGGAGGTGGCGGCCCGGATGGTGACCCGCGACCCCGACATCACGCGCCTCCTGGACCGCCTTGACGAGCGGGGCCTGGTCACGCGGTCGCGGGAGCGGGAGGACCGGCGGGTCATCACGACCCGCATCACGGAGGCGGGCCTGCGCCTCCTCAAGACGCTGGACGGGCCCATCGCGGCGGTGGACCAGCGGCTGCTGGGCCACCTGGGGAAGCGGCGCGTGCGCGCGCTCATCGCGCTGCTCGAGGTGGCGCGGGAGCGGGCGGGGTGACCCTTTCTCGCGGGAGATGTGTTCTCAGGACTGCCGTTGGAGTGAATGAATCGTCCCGGCCATAGACGGCCAGGTCTCAAGGGGGGAAGGGATGATCACGGTCATCAAGGCGAAAGATCGGCACCACGCGGACATGGGGTGGCTCTCCACCTACTGGCACTTCTCCTTCGCGGAATACCATGACCCCGCCAACATGAACTGGGGCCCGCTGCGGGTCTTCAACGATGACGTCATCCAGCCTGGTCAGGGCTTCGGTGCCCACCCGCACCGGGACATGGAGATTGTCACCTACGTCCTGGAAGGGGAACTGGAGCACCGGGATAACCAGGGAAACAGGGGAGTGATCCATCCCGGCGAGGTCCAGGTGATGTCGGCTGGCACGGGGATCGTCCATTCCGAGTACAACCACTCGAAGGAGCACCCGGTCCACCTCCTCCAGCTCTGGATCATGCCGCGGACGAAGGGGCTCTCGCCCCGATGGGAGCAGCGCCAGTTCGCGCCCGCGGACCGAGCCGGAAAACTCCTGCCGGTCGTCTCGCCCGGCAAGATGCCGGGGACCCTGGCCATTGACCAGGACGCGACGATGTACGTCTCCGCCCTGCGGGCCGGGGAAGAGGTGGTCCACAAGAGTCGAGCCGGGCGCAAGGCCTACCTGTTCGTGATCAGCGGCAGTCTGACCGTCAACGGGACCCCGCTCGCGGCCGGCGACCAGGGGCGGATCGCGGACGAGGCGGAACTCACGCTCCGGGCGACAAAGGATGTGGAACTGATCCTGCTGGATCTTCCGTAACGACCAAACCGGGTGTTCTCAACCTGCTCCCCCGGGGGAACGCCTGACTGCCCCGGAGCATCCGGCGCGGCGGGTACAGGAGAAGCGATGAACGTCAACGCGTTGACGCGATTGCAGGGATGGGGGATTGCGGTCCTGCGGGTCGTGGTCGGGATGGTCTTCCTCGTGCACGGCGGGCAGAAGCTCTTCGTCTTCGGGTTCGGGGGCGTGGCGGCCTTCCTGGGTCAGGTGGGGATTCCAGCCCCCGGCCTGGCGGCGGTCATCCTGACGGCGGTTGAGTTCCTGGGGGGTCTGGCCCTGCTCCTCGGCCTGTTCACCCGCTGGGCCGCGATTCCCCTGGCGATTGTCATGCTGGTGGCGATCCTGACGGTCCACCTGAAGGCTGGCTTCTTCCTCCCGAACGGCTACGAGTTCGCCCTGACCCTCCTCGGCGCAAATGTGGCTCTGGCCCTGCTCGGCTCCGGTGAGGCGTCGGTGGACGGGGTGCTGAAGAAGCGCCGGGCGTAAGGGAATGTCGGCACGAGAGGTCGGACGAACGGAGCAGGGGTCTGCCATGCCACCGTATCAGACGAAGCTCGGCCACGCCCACCTCAAGGTGCGCGACCTCAAGCGGTCCGTTGACTTCTACACCCGGTTCTTCGACCTCCAGGTAATCGAGCAGGCGGGCGGGCACTACGCGTTCCTCTCCGGCGGCGCGGTGCACCATGAGATCGCGCTCCAGCAGGTGGGGGCAGGCGCGCCTTTGCCGACGCCGTACGGCGTCGGGCTGTACCACGTCGCCTTCGAGGTACCCGACCGACGCGCGTTCGCCCTCGCTTACCGGGCGCTGACGGAGGCCGGGCTGCCGGTGGCGACAGTGGATCACCGCATCAGTTGGGCGATGTACTTCGATGACCCCGACGGCAACGGGCTGGAGATCTACTGGGATACCCGTCAGGAGCCGGGCGCCCGGCGGCAGTGGCGCGGCGAGAACCTGCCCCTGCAGCCGCAGACGATCCTGGCCGCCCCCGAAGGCGACTGAGCCGCTAGTGCCGGGCCAACTAATCCGGCCCACTCCTGACAGACCGTTCTGCCGCGGGTCCTGTCGCCGGCGTGCCCCACTCGCGGCCGCGCCGCGCCACCCGCTCAGCCCCTCCCGCAATGCGCTGCATTGCGGCAGGAGGCCGAGGGGGTCCCACGCGGCCCGGCCGCTCGGGGGCCCCGCCCGGCGCCACCCGCGGCTCGGTTGTAATCCTCGGTGCAAATCGTTGGAGCGGCACTAGGCGGTGGGGATGGGGTGTGCCTGCCTGTCGGGCCACGGCCGGCCGAGGCGGGCCGCCGCCGCGGCGAGCGCGGCCCGGATGCGGGGGAGGGCCGTCACGGCCTCGGCCTTTCCCGCCGCGATCGCGTCCCGCTTCTGCCGGAAGTCCAGGGTGGAGATGTGGCCGACCAGCGGCGCGATGGTCACGTCGGCCTCGGGCTGGCGGGCCGTCAGTTCCCGTCCCAGGATGGCCAGGGCCTGGTGCAGGACGTCCATGGCCCCCCGGAGCGTCGTCGCCTCCAGGTCCGGCGAGATGCTGACGGCCAGGACCACCTCGGCCCCCATCGCGCGGGCGACGCTCACGGGCAGGTTCTCCACCAGGGCGCCATCGGCCAGCAGGCGCCCGTCCACCCGGCAGGGGTGGATGAGTCCCGGCATGGCGCTGCTGGCCCAAACCGCCCGGCCCGCCGGGCCCTGGTCCAGGATGACCCGCTCCCCCGTCCGGAGGTCGGTGGCGACGGCGGCGAACTGGATGGGAAAGGTCTCGATGGGTCGCCCCCCCGTGAGCCGGTCCACCAGGCGCTCCAGTTTCCGCCCCTTGAGCGGCCCCCACCCGAGCCCGATCAACGTGTAGTCGAGGAAGTCCCCCCGGTCCAGGCCCAACCCCTCACGTTCCAGCAGCGCGGCATGCGGCTGGGCGGCGTACGCCGCTCCGATGAGGCTCCCCACGCTCGTGCCGACGACGTAGTCAATGGGGATCCCATTCTCCTCCAGGACCCGGAGCACCCCGATGTGCGCGAACCCGCGGACGCCTCCCCCTCCCAGGACCAGGCCCACCCGGACCGGGACGGGCGGCCGGGGGCGCGGGGGGACGGACGCCCGTGGGACCGGCAGGCGGCGGAGCATCGCCGCGAGGCCGCCAGCCAGCCCGGCGAGACCAGCCAGGAGAAGCGTCCAGCCCTTCATCGGGTCAGCGTTCCCTCGCTAGGCGAGCGGGTATCCCCCCGCGGCTAACGCCGCGGCCGCATTCTTGCGGTGCAGGGCGACCAGGTCCGGGGGAAAGGCCCGCAGGAGCTTTCGAAGGGCGCCCGCCGCGCTCCTGAGCGCATCCCCCTCGGCCAGCGTCGGCAGGAGCCGCCGGGCGGTCGCCTCCAGCGTCGCCACCCCTTCGGCCACCGCCGCCCGGGCGAGGTCCGCCGCCGCAGCCGCCTTGGGGCCACCGCTCGCGAGCGCGCGCGCTCCCCGTAGGAAGGCACTCTCCGCCGCGAAGAGCGCCAGGATCATGTCGCTCAGGCCGCCCAGGACCTCCTGTTCCTCGCCGAGCCGGTCTGCGTACTTCTGATAGGCCAGCCCGGCCAGCAGCAGCGTGGCCTGCCGCCCCTGGCGCACCCGCTCGGCCTCCGGGGGGAGCGGGCCCTCCTCTGAGGCCGGGGGTTCCGGAGGCGCCAGGATCGCCTCCTGGACCGCTTTCATCGCGGGCAACAGGGGAAAGCGCCCCTGCGCCGCCCGCTTGAGGAGCATCCCGGCGGCGAGGAGCCGGTTGATCTCGTTCGTCCCCTCGAAGATCCGGTTGATCCGGGCGTCCCGGTAGAACCGCTCCACCGGGTACTCCTGGCTGTAGCCGTACCCGCCGAAGACCTGCACCGCCTCGTCCACCACGCTATCGAGCGCCTCGCTGCAGAAGACCTTGGCGAGCGCGCACTCCACCGCCACCTCCTCCAGGGCCCGGCGGGCCGCCTCCCGGTCCGACCCGGCCCCCGCCAGCGCATGCTCCACCAGGCCCGCCGTCCGGTAGAGGAGGCTCTCGGCGGCGAAGATGAGGGTCGCCATCCGGGCCAGTTTCTCCTGGATGAGACCGAAGGAGGCGATCGGCTTGCCGAACTGCTGCCGGCCCGCGGCGTATCCGGTCGCCGCCTTGAGGGCCGCCTTCATCCCGCCGGTGCAGCCCGCGCCCAGCTTGAACCGGCCCAGGTTCAGGATGGTGAAGGCGATGACGTGGCCGCGGCCGACCTCCCCGAGGAGGTTTTTGGCCGGGACGATTGCGTCGGTGAGGTGCACGGGCCGGGTGGAGGAGCCCTTGATCCCCATCTTGCGCTCCTCCGGGCCGACGGAGACGCCCGGGAAGGTCCGCTCCACGAGGAAGGCGCTGAACTCCTTCCCGTCCACCTTGGCGAAGACGGTGAAGAGGTCGGCGAAGCCGGCGTTGGTGATCCAGAGTTTGGTCCCGTTCAGGCGGTAGGCGCCGTCCGGCGTCCGGACGGCCGTGGTCTTGGCCGCCAGGGCGTCGGAGCCGGAGCCGGCCTCGGTGAGGGCGTAGGCGGCGAGCCACTCGCCGCTGGTCAGCCGCGGGAGGTAGCGGGCCTGCTGCTCCGGCGTCCCGAAGTAGACCAGCGGGAGCGTTCCGATGCAGGTGTGAGCGCCGTGGGAGGCGGCGAAGGAGGCCGCGGCCCCGAACGGCTCCGCCAGGAGCGTCGAGGCCCCCTTCCGGAGGCCCAGGCCCCCGTGGACCTCCGGGACGTCGGCCGCGAGCAGGCCGAGTTCGCCGGCGCGCTTGAGGAGACTCACCATGACGCCCGGCTCCTGGTGCTCGATCGCCTCGAGGCGGGGGAGGATCTCTTGCGCGACGAAGTCGGCCGCCACCTGCCCCATCATACGTTCCTCGGCGGTGAGGTCCTCCGGCGTGAAGACCGCCGCGGCCGGCGTCTCGGCCAGCAGGAACGCGCCGCCCTGGACCTGCCGGGCCTCCCGCGCCGTCGGGATCGTCATGCGTTGTTCCCCTTCCCGTCGCGGGCGAAGAGGCCCGCCGCCCCCATTCCGCCCCCGACGCACATGGTGACGAGGCCGATCCGCCCGCCCCGACGCGCCAGTTCGTAGAGGAGCGTGGCGGTGAGTTTGGCGCCGGTGCAGCCGAGGGGATGCCCGAGCGCGATCGCCCCCCCGTTCACGTTCACCTTCGCCGGGTCCATGTTGAGCATCCCCATCACCCCGAGCACCTGGGCGGCGAACGCCTCGTTCAGTTCGACGAGGTCCACCTGCTCCAGGCTCAGCCCGGTCTGCTTCAGGACCTTGGGCACGGCGTAGGCCGGGCCGAGGCCCATCTCCTCCGGCGGGAGGCCCGCCACGGCGTAGCCCAGGAAGCGGGCGAGGATCTTCGCCTTCAGGGCCTCGGCGCGCCGCCTCGCCATCACCACCACCGCGCCGGCGCCGTCGCTCATCTGGGAGGTATTCCCCGCCGTGACCGTCCCGTCCTTCTGGAAGGCCGGCGGGAGCTTCCCGAGCGCCTCCAGGGAGGTGTCCGGCCGCGGGCCCTCGTCCCGGTCGAAGAGGAGGGGCGGGGCGCCCTTCCCGACCGGCACGGGCAGGGGAATGATCTCCTCGGCGAAGCGCCCCTCCCGCTGGGCGGCCACGGCTCGCCGGTGGCTCTCCAGGGCGAAGCGGTCCTGCTCCTCCCGGCCCACCTTGCACTTGGCCGCCACCACCTCGGCCGTGAGCCCCACGCTGAGATAGGCGTCGGGGTACTCGGCCACCAGCACCGGGTTGGGGGCGACCTTGAACCCGCCCATCGGGACGAGGCTCATGCTCTCCGTCCCCCCGGCCACCACCACTTCGGCCGCGCCCGTCTGGATCCGCTCGGCGGCGAAGGCGATGGCCTGGAGTCCCGAGGCGCAGAACCGGTTGATGGTGCAGGCCGGGACCGAGACCGGCAGGCCGGCCCTAAGCCCCGCCTGCCTCGCCACGTTCAGCCCCTGCTCCGCCTCCGGCATGGCGCAGCCCAGGATGACGTCGTCCACCGCCTCGGGCTTGAGCCCCGGGACCCGGGCGATGGCGGCCCGGATAGCCGCCGCCGCCATCTCATCCGGGCGGCTGTGGCGGAGGGTCCCCCGCGGGGCCTTCCCCACCGCTGTCCGGACCGCCGACACGATGACTGGCTCGTCCATAATCGTCCTCAATTGCGGAGCGGCTTGCCCGTCTTCAGGGTGTGCCGGATCCGCTCCTGGGTCTCCTTCCGCCCGAGGAGGCGGAGGAAGGCCTCGCGTTCCAGGTCCATGATCTCCTCGGCCGTGGCGGTGCCCGGGTGGGGACGCTCCCCCCCCGTCAGGACGCGGGCGAGCGCCGTGGCGATCTCCCGCTCGTAGGCGGTGATGTGGCCGGCCCGATGGGCCAGGTGGATGCCCAGGGCCAGCGTGGCGAAGCCCGGCTCCCCCAGGACCGGGATGGGGCCGGCGGGCGGCAGCGGCGGCCCGCCCCCCCGCGCCAGGTGCAGGGCTGCGGCCTTCGCCTCCCCGAGCAGCCGGTCGGGGTTCATGACGATCTCATCCTCCGGGCGCAGGAGGAGGAGCCGCCGCGCCTCCTCCGCGGAGGTGGAGACCTTGGCGAAGGCGATGGTCTCGAAGGCCCGCTTCAGGAGCGGCTGGGGGTCCAGGCCGGAATCCGGCGGGAGGAGGACCATGTGGCGTCTGAGCATCTCGGCGCAGCCCCCGCCGGCCGGGATAAGGCCCACGCCGGTCTCGACCAGGCCCATGTAGGTCTCGGCCGCGGCCACCGCCCGGTGGGCCGCCAGCGTCACCTCGGCCCCACCCCCCAGCGTCCGGCCGAAGGGGGCGGCCACCACGGGGACCGCCGCCTCCCGGACCGACCGGACGGCCCGCTGGAAGGCCCGGACCATCCCGTCAATCTCGTCCCAGTCCCCCTCCTCGGCGGCGAACAGGAGCAGGCCCAGGTCCGCCCCGGCGGAGAAGTGGGTGCCCTGGTTGCCGATGAGGAGGGCGGCGAAGTCGGTGGCGGCCCGGGCGAGCCCGCGCTCCAGGAGGGCGATGGCGTCCCCGCCCAGGGCGTTCATCTTGCTGTGGAACTCCAGGGCTAAGACCCCGTCCCCCAGGTCCACCAGGCTCGCTCCCCCGCGCCGCTCCACGAGTGCGCCGGCGGCCTTCCGGCGGACGAGGAAGAGGGATGCCGGCTCCTCTGGTGCCGGCCGGTGGCCCCGGGCTGCCAGGTCGAAGACCGTCCGCCCTCCCTTTGCTTCAGCATAGAAGGCCCGGGGCTCGGCGGCCAGCACCGCCTCGATCAGGGGCGGCAACGCTGCCCCCTCGGCTGCAAGACGGCGGGCCACCTCCTCGACGCCGAGGGTGTCCCAGGCGGCGAATGGGGGCAACTCCCAGCCGAAGCCCCACCGCATCGCCTTATCCACGGCGAGCGGGCCGTCGGCGATTTCGGGCACCTGGGTGGCGGCATAGCGCAGGGTCCCGCCGAGCAGGCGCCAGGCTAGCGCTGCCGCCCGATCGCCGCCTCCCAGGAGGCGCCGCAACCGCTCCCCGGGGTCCTCCACCCCCCGCATGGCCTCGAGCGCCGGGAAAGGGGCCCGCTCCGCTGGATGGTACTCCAGCGTTTTCACGTCGAGGGCTAGGCGGGTCCCGTCGGGCCCGCTCCGGTAGAAGCCGGCGCCGCTCTTCTCCCCGAGGCGCCCCGTCTTTACGAGCGCCTCGACCAGCGCCGGGAGCCGGAACCGGGGCCGCTCCTCGTCCCCCTCCGCCTGCTCCCCGATGGCCTGAACTACCCGGGCGAAGGTGTCCAGGCCGACTAAATCTAGCGTCCGGAGCGCCGCAGTCCGGGGCCGGCCCAGGGGGGGGCCCGTGAGGGCGTCCACCTCCTCGACGGAGAGCCCCTCCTCCTCCATCACGCGGAAGGCCAGCAGGGTGGCGTGGACCCCGACCCGGTTGGCGATGAAGCCGGGTGTGTCCTTCGCCCGGACCACCCCCTTCCCCAGGGCCGAGGCGCCGAAGGCCTCCATCCCTTCCAGGACAGCCGGGTCGGTCTCCGCCGTCCCCGCGATCTCGAGGAGGCGCATGTAGCGGGGCGGGTTGAAGAAGTGGGTCCCGAGGAAGTGGCGACGGAAGTCCTCGGAGCGGCCGGCCGCCAGGCGCGCTAGCCGGAGGCTCGAGGTGTTGCTGCTGACGAGCGTCCCGGGCGAGCGATGGGCATCCACGGCGGCGAAGAGGGCCTGCTTGATGCTCACGTCCTCGGCGACGGCCTCCAGGATCCAGTCCACCTCCTTGAGCCAGCCCAGGTGGTCCGTCAGGTTCCCGACCCGGATGGCGTCCGCCATCTCGGGCAGGAACAAGGCCGGCGGGCTCGCCCTCCGGAGGGCCTCCACGGCCTCCCGCGCCAGCCGGTTGCGGACCTCGGGGCTCGCGAGGCTGAGGCCCCGGGCCTCCTCGGCCGCCGTGGGCGCGGTGGGCAGGACATCCAGAAGCGTGATCTTTAAGTGGGCGTTCGCCAAGAGGGCGGCGAGCTGCCGCCCCATGACCCCTGCGCCCAGGACGGCCACCGACCGGATCCGCCTCATGCGCTCCTCCTCGCCCAGCGGGGCAGCCAGAAGAGGCGGGAGAAGAGTCGTCCCCCCAGGGTAATCCAGGCCGCCCGGGGCGGGGCGTCGGCCTGGTAGATGCGCTCGATGGCCTCCCGGTGCCGGGCCGCCACCACGGCCCGGCGGACCTTGAGCGTCGGGGTCATCTCCCCGCTGGCGAGGCTGAAGGGCTCCTGGAGGAACAGAATCCGACGGACTTTCTCGTACGGGGCGCAATCCGCGGTCAGCCGGTCCAGGTCGCCGAGGAGGAGGAGCTCCATCCGGGGATCCTTGAGGAGGTCCGCCCCGTCCCCTCCGATCCCGGCCCCCGTCGCCCGGGCCCGGAGGGTCTCCTCTCGGGGGACCACCAGTGCGGTGAGGTAGGCGCGCCCCTCGCCAACGACGACCACGTCCCGGACCGCGGGGTGGCGGCGGATCCGCTCCTCCAGGCCCCGCGGGGCGATTTTCTTCCCCGCCGCCGTCACCAGCAAGTCCTTCTTCCGGTCGGTGATGACCAGGAAGCCCCCCTCATCCAGGTGGCCGATGTCGCCCGTGTGCAGCCACCCGTCCTTCAAGGCGGTCCGGGTGGCCCGAGCCTTGCGCCAGTAGCCGGCCATGACATTGGCCCCCCGGACCAGGACCTCGCCGTCCTCGGCCACCCTCACCTCCACGCCTGGCAGCGGCGGCCCCACGGTGCCAAGCCGCATGGCGCCCGGACGGTTCAGGCTGACCACGGGGGAGGTCTCGGTGAGCCCGTACCCCTCGTACACGGGGAGACCCAGGGCGTGGAAGAAGGTCCCGACCTCCGCGGGGAGGGGTGCGCCGCCCGAGACGAACAGGCGGATACGCCCGCCCAGGGCGGCCCGGACGCGGGCGCCGACCAGCCTGTCCGCTACCGCCGCCTTCAGGCGGACGGTGAGGGGAGGGCTCTCACCCGCCTGCCGGGCGGCGAACGCGCTCTGGGCCGCGGCCAGGCCCCACGCGAAGAGGTGCCGGAGCGGGGCGGGCCGCCCCTCGGCCTCCGCCAGGATCCTCGCCCGCAACCGCTCGTAGAAGAGGGGGACCCCGATCATGAGGGTCGGGCGGATCTCCCGGATGTTGTCGGCGAGCGCCTCGAACCCCTCGGCGAAGGCTACCACGCCTCCGCAGAGGAGGACCAGGTAGGTCCCGGCGATCCGCTCGAGCACGTGGGAGAGGGGGAGGAAGGAGAGGGCCACTTCCTCAGGGCCGAGGGGGGCGAGTGCCTGGAGGGCGACGAGGTTGGCCACCAGGTTCCCGTGGGTGAGCATGACCCCCTTGGGCTCCCCCGTGGTCCCGGACGTGTAGATGAGCGTGGCGAGGTCCTCGGGCTTCGGCTCCTCCCCCGGCCAGGGTGGCCCCCCAGTCTGGGTGAGGAGGTCGGCCAGCGTCAGGTCCCCGGGCCGGGCCGCAGAGGGCTCAAAGAGGATGACCGCAGGCGCTCGGGTAAGCCACGAGGGCCGCCCCACCTTCTCCCGCTGGCTCGCCGTCGAGACCAGAACCAGATGGGCGCCGGCGTCCCGGAGGATGGCCTGGACCTGGGCCGCCGGGAGTGTGGCGTGCAGGGGAACGCTGACCGCCCCGAGGCGGACCAGCGCGTAGTCGGCCAGGAGCCACTCGGGGCGGTTCTCCGACAGGAGGGCGACGCGGTCCCCCCGGCGGACCCCCTGGGCAGCCAGGGCGGCGGCGAGGACCTCTCCCTGTCGGGAAAACTCCCCGGCCGTGAGGTCCTGGTAGGCGCCTGCCCGCTTGGCGCGCAAGAAGGGGGCAGCGGGGGGACGGGCAAGCGCCTTCCGGTAGATGTCCAGGAGCGTCACCGGGACCCGCCTCCTCCCCGGCCGGAGACAACACAGGCCGGGGACCGACGATGATCGCCTCCGCCATCACCCCGGCACCCGGCCTGCGCCTTTTTCCCGTCTCTGGACAGCGCCTGGGTCAGATCCACCCCCGTCGGTCCTGTGGCACGCGGGCTATCCTGGATTTGCCCCGGCCGCCCGCGCCCCTCGAGCCTGCATCCCCACCGTGTCCCGGGGGGGCACGGCGGGCGGTGGTGACGAAGGAAACAGGGCGCCAGGGCCTCACCGGCTACGGGCGGAATGCCCTGCCCGCCTTAAGTATAGGGCAGGCGCGTCTCCTTTGAAAGCCGGGGCCTCACCCCTTCAGACGAGCAAGGAGGGTGCCAGGATTCACCCCGGACAGGGTCCCGGCCGGCCCCGGGGACGCCCCCCTGGAAATGGTGTATACTCGCCGCCGCTCGGAGCCGGCGCCGGACCGTCGCGGCGGGGCCCCAGGCCGGGTTGGGGGGAGCGTCCGGGAACGGTGTCGGGTTTCACGACGCCTGGCCGGGGACCGTCTGGAACGCTTTCACCCGCGCTACCCCGCGTATCCCCCTGGGCTTCACGTCTGAACGCCACGGGACGTGCCGCACCTGAGGGAGGACGGACAGATGGCCTTCACGGCGGATTTACGCAGGAAGGCGGACCCCATCTGGCGGAAGATCGCCGCCCATCCCTTCGTGCGGGGGATCGGGAGCGGGCGTCTGACGCGGCGGCGCTTTCGGTTTTACCTGTGCCAGGACCATGTCTTCCTGGTGGAGTACAGCCGGGTCCTGGCCCTCGGGGTGGCCCGGGCAGATGATCTAAAGACCATGGGGGAGTTCGCCGGGGTCCTCCACGCCACGCTCCACGTCGAGATGGACCTGCACCGGCGCTACGCGCGACGCTTCGGCATCAGCACGGCGGCCCTGGAGCGGACCGTCCCCGCCCCCACCGCCTACGCCTACACCCGGCACCTGTTTCAGGTGGCGGCCTCCGGCACCATCGCCGAGTTGTGCGCGGCGCTCCTCCCCTGCCAGTGGGGCTACTGGGAGCTGGGGACCACCCTCGCCAAGGGGCAGCGGCCAGGCAGGGCGAACCCGTACGGGGACTGGGTTCGGACCTACAGCAGCGCCGACTTCGGCAAGTTGGCGCGCTGGCTCCGGGCCCTCACCGACCGCCTGGCGGCGGGGGCGGGGAGGGTCGAGCGGGAACGCATGCGGCGCCACTTCCTGATGAGCAGCCGGTACGAGTACGGCTTCTGCGAGATGGCCTACCGGATGGAGCGCTGGCCGCTGTAGCGCAGGCGAGGGCCGGCTTACCGCACGGCGTAGGCCCGCTCGGCGGTGAAGGGCTGTCCGGCGGGGTCGGGGAAGCGTCCCTTGATGGTGAGAGTGTAGGTGCCGGCGGGAGGGACGCCGCCCGGCATGGCCTCCGGCGGGAGGGTGATCGCCTCTCGCTGGTTGGCCTCGAGGCGGGCCTCCAGGAAGACCTGGTAGATGATTCCCTCGGGCCCGCGGATCTCGGCACCCTGCAGGGCGACGGGGCGGTCCAGGGCGAAGACGAACCGGAGACCGGCGGTTGCCTCCCGCTCCCAGCGCCCCTCGCGGATCGCGGGCGTTGAGGGGGGCGCCGGCGCGGCAACCGCCCGCCGCATCGTGCCGGCGGCTGGCAAGAACTGGCCTCCCTCCGCCACCTGCTCCGGCGTGGGGCGGTAGTAGGGGAGGGCCTCCGGGAGCCAGGCCCGGATGCTCTCGATCCGCCTGCCGGGGCCCGGGTGAGTCGAGAGGAACTCCGGGGCCCGCTGCCGACCTTCTGTCTTTTGCATCCGCTCCCAGAGGCTGAGGGCGGCGTGCGGGTCGTAGCCGGCCCTGGCCATGAGGACGAGGCCGATCCGGTCGGCCTCCGATTCCTGGGTCCGGCCCCAGGGGAGCAGGACGCCCACCGTGGCCCCGAGGCCGTAGGCCTCCAGCACGCCGCGGGTGACCCCCGGGTCTTTCCCCGCCATCCCGATCTGGATCGCGGCCGCCCCGAACTGGGCCAGCAGGCCCTGGCTGAGCCGCTCCGCCCCGTGCCGCGCCATCACGTGCCCCACCTCGTGGGCCAGGACGGCGGCGAGCCCGGCCTCCGTCTCGGCCACGCGGAAGATGCCGGTATAGACGCCGACCTTCCCCCCGGGCAGGGCGAAGGCGTTGACCGTCTTGTCGTCCTCGAAGACGGCAAACTCCCAGTTGGCCTGGATCCCGGAGGCGGCGGCGATCCGGTTCCCGATCCGCTTGACGACAGCGATCTGCGCGGGATCGCGGGAGCGCTTCCCCTTCTTGCTGACGGCATCAAAGGCCTGGGTCCCGAGCTGCGCCTCTTCGGCGCGGGAGACCAGGATCAACTGGGAGCGCTGGGTGAGG
>Ga0214472_10004890_pt1 | contig 14097 bp, 10 predicted proteins | sample RVTome_6_FD_207662 | JGI IMG/M metagenome (GOLD analysis project Ga0214472, IMG submission 207662) | Soil microbial communities from uranium-contaminated site in the Upper Colorado River Basin, Wyoming, United States - RVT140D175 | ecosystem: Environmental > Terrestrial > Soil > Contaminated >... | reverse complement strand
CGCCAAGGTTGTAGACTCTGGACCGTGTCCTGTCTCTTCTGCGAGATCGTGGCGGGGCGCGTCCCCGCCAAGATCGCCTACCAGGACGACGAGGTCCTGGCCTTCCACGACATCAACCCGCAGGGGCCGACGCACGTGCTGGTCGTCCCCCGGCGGCACATCACGAGCCTGCTGGACCTGAAGCCCGAGGACGACGCCCTGCTCGGGAGCCTGGTGCGCCGGGCGCGCGACCTCGCGGTGCAGAAGGGCCTGGACGATCGGGGCTTCCGCCTCGTCTTCAACTGCGGCGAGGACGCCGGCTACAGCGTCTACCACATCCATCTCCACCTGGTCGGCGGGCGGAGGATGGGCTGGCCCCCGGGGTGAGCGCCGCGTGAGCCCGCAGCAGGCCGGCAAGGCCGAGCCGTCGGAGATCGCGGGCCGCTATCAGGTGGTCCAGAAGCTGGGGGCGGGGGCCTTCGGCACCGTCTACAAGGCCAAGGACCGGATCCTGGGCCGCATGGTGGCCATCAAGACCATCCGGCTCGAGGGCCTGGCCGCCGCCGGGACCAGCCTCGACCAGCTCATGGACCGGTTCAAGCGCGAAGCCCAGATCTCGGCCCAGCTCAAGCACCCGAACATCGTGACCATCTACGACGTGGGCGAGGTCGAGGGGACGAGCTACCTGGCCATGGAGTTCATCGACGGCATCGGCCTGGACCGCGCGATCGCGGGGGCGGGCCGCCTCGCCACCGAGCGCGCGGCCGGCCTGGGGGCCCAGGTCGCCGACGCCCTGGACTTCGCCCACCGCCACAACGTCGTCCACCGGGACATCAAGCCCGCGAACATCATGATCGAGGGCGGCGACCGCGTGAAGGTCACGGACTTCGGCATCGCCAAGGTCACGGACTCGGCCGACCACCTGACCCAGACGGGCAGCCTGCTGGGCACGCCGTCGTACATGAGCCCCGAGCAGGCGCGGGGCGGGGAGCTGGACGGGCGCAGCGACCTCTTCGCCGTGGGCTGCATCCTCTACGAGATGCTCACGGGCAAGAAGGCCTTCCGCGGCGACTCCATCACCGGCCTCATCTTCAAGATCATCACCGAGGAGCCGCCGCCGCTGCAGGCCGAAGACCCCGACATTCCCGAGGAGATGATCCGCATCATCGCCAAGTGCCTGGCCAAGGCGCCCGACCAGCGTTACCAGTCCGGGCGCGAGCTGGCCGACGACCTCCTGGCCTTGAGCCGACCGGGGACCTCGCCGACGCTGCGCCAGACCGAGGTGGCCACCGCCCCGGGCTCGTGGCCCCCGCGGGCCGCCGTGCAGCCCACGATCCAGTACGCCCCCACGGTGGCCGGCGCCGCGCCGACGCGGCAGGTGACGCCGGCGCCCGCTGCGGGGAAGGCCATCCCGTCCGCGCCGATGCCCGAATCGGCTCGCCGGACCGCGCGGCCCGTCCCCGCCACGGCCGCGCCCGCGCCCGCCCCGCCCGAGAAGTCGAAGACCGGCGTGATCCTCGGGGCGCTGGCCGCGGGCCTGCTCGTGGTCGTCGGCGCGGCCGCGGTCGCCGGCTGGTACTTCTTCGTGCGCAAGCCGGACACGGTCGCGGATGCCGGCCGCGCGACCACGGCCGCGCCGCCCCCGGCGGCGGTGACCGCGCCACCGGCCACGATGGCGGCGGATCCCGCGGACACGCTCCCCGAGGCGGCGGCGCCGCCCGTCGCTGTGGCCCCGGCCACGGCGCCGGCGGCCCCGGCAGCCGGCCCGGGTCCCGTCAATCGGCCGCCGGCGGCCGCGCCCGGCGCGGAGGCGCGGCCCGGCGCGGCCCCGGGACCGCGCACGCCGCCGCGAGAGCCCGCGGGGAGCGCGGCGGAGACCGCCGCGGGGTCGTCCTACTCGGTGCTGGACGAGGAGCCGGCTCCGGACGCCGACGGCCGGGACGCGGGCGAGGCGCTGGCCGACAAGTTCCGCAGCAGCCAGGGCAGCCGGACCTCGGGCGGCTTCGGCGCGTCGGGCCGCTTCCGGGCTCGGGAGCGCAGCCCGCGCGACCTGACGCCGATCGAGCGGCCCGCGGTGGCGACGATCCGCCATCTCATCGACAGGGAGGAGGCCTTCCAGCGCCGTGAAGGCCGCTACGCCACCCTCGCCGACCTCGGCCGGTCCGGGCCCTTCCTGGACGTGCCGACCCAGACCCTCACCTTCCAGCGCCGGGGCTACCGGTTCGAGCTGACGCTGGAGAGCGACGGGTTCCGCATCGTGGCCGAGCCCACGGCGCCCGGTCCGAGGTCATTCGTGGGCGACGACTCCGGGTTCATCCGCGCCGGGGTCGATTAGGACGGCGGGTCGGGGCGGCCCGTCAGAACCTGTCGGGACGGGTGGCCACCAGGTAGGGCCCGACCTTCTCGAACAGCTCCTGGGCCTTCTTCAGGTCGCCGGCGGTGAAGTCGGGGCCCGCCTCCGCGGGGTTCTCGCCCTTCCGGCTGATCTGGGCGACGCCCACGGCCTCCCCGTCGCGGAGGATGGGGACCGTGATCATCTTCTGGATGGGCGCCACCCGGTCGCGGATCTTCACGCTCTCGAAGAAGGCCACGTGCTTCACCATGGGGACGTTGTTTATGGCCTCGCCGGACTTCTTGGCGAAGACGTTCACGGCGATGGAGTCGCGCTTGGTGATGGGGATGGTCCCGAGGTCGGAGAACTTGCGGGGGGCCACGAACCGGAGGTGCCTGCCGTCCGAGGTGGTCATGAGGATGGCCACCTCGTCCGCCTTCGCGCCGAAGGCCCCGCAGGCGTGCTTGACGACCCGATCCGCGATCTCGTGGAACAGCTCGCGCCGGCTCTCCACCTCGTCCTTCTTGGAGGCCATGGCGCGGAGGATTTCGAGTAGGTCTTTCATGCGATCGGCCCACGCCGGCCGGGGCGCGGATTATAGCATCCTGACTGTGAACCCGGCCCCTTGAGCGCCTGCCAGGAAATGCGCGAAGAGCGCGGGCCCTGCGTCCTGCTCGAGAGCACCACCTCGGCGGGTCCGCTGGCCCGGCTCTCCATCCTGGCCCGCCGGCCGCGCGCGGTCCTGGTCGCGGACCGCGCCGGGACCATCGTCTCCACCGCTTCCGGCGCCCGGCGCGTGGACCCAGATCCCGTCGCCGCGCTGCGGGCGCTGCTCCGCGAGGTCCCGGAGGGGCGGTGGCCCGACGAGGGCGGCGTGGCCGGCGCGCTGGCCTACGACTTCGCCCGTCCCGGCCGCCCCGTCGCGCCCACGCCGCTCCTCATCGCCCTCGCCGTGGACCGGTTCCTGGTGGAGGAGGCCCGACCCGCGCCGCCTGCCCGCGTCCCGCCGGCGGCTTCGAGCGCGATCGACCTGCCGGCGTTCTCGAACATGTCGCGCGACGACCACCGGCGCCGGGTGCTGCGCATCAAGGAGCACATCGCCGCCGGCGACATCTACCAGGCCAACCTCTCGCAGCGCTTCGAGCTCGCGTTCCCGCACGGCGGGCCCCGGCTCTACGAGCACCTGCGGCGCATCAGCCCCGCGCCCTTCTCCGGCTACCTCCGCGCGGGAGGGATCGAGATCGTGTCCGCGTCGCCCGAGCGTCTCTTGATGGTGGACGGCGACCGGGCCTGGACGCGGCCCATCGCGGGGACGCGCCCGCGCGCCGCCGACCCGGGCTCGGACCGCGCCCTGGCCGCGGAGCTGATCTTGAGCCCCAAGGAGCGGGCCGAGCACCTGATGCTGGTGGACCTCGCCCGCAACGACCTGGGCAAGGTGGCGGCCATCGGCACCGTGGTGGTGGACGAGCTGATGAGCGTCGAGGACTACGCGCAGGTGCGGCACATCGTCTCCAACGTGAGCGCGCGGCTGCTGCCCGGACGCGACGCCCTGGACGCCCTGCTCGCGCTCTTCCCCGGCGGCACCATCACCGGCGTCCCGAAGATCCGGTGCATGCGGATCCTCGACGAGATGGAGCCCGCGCCCCGCGGCTTCTACACCGGCGCCCTCTTCTACGCGACCCCTTCGGGCCGGCTCGACGCCAACATCCTGATCCGCTCCGCGGTGGTCGCCGATGGCCGGGTCTCCTTCCACACCGGCGGCGGCATCGTGGCCGACTCCGATCCCGACGCGGAGTACGAGGAGACGCTTCACAAGGCCGAAGGCCTGCGGCTGGCCCTCGAGGCCGCGCTGGACGAAGAGGGGGGGCTGGCGGGAAACTTGCACCCGGTCAGGACATGACCGACTACCTGGAGCCGGACGCCGCCCCCTCACGCGAAGAGGTCGACCGCATGCCGGGCCTGGTCCTCCTCGAGTTCGGGACGGACTGGTGCGGGTTCTGCCGCGCCGCGCAACCGCAGGTGGCGAGGCTCCTTGGCGAGCAGCCCGCCGTCCGCCACGTCAAGGTGGAGGACGGGCCCGGCCGCAAGCTGGGGCGGTCCTTCGGCGTGCGGCTCTGGCCCAACTTCGTGCTGTTGAAGGACGGCGTCGTCGTCCGCCAGCTGGCTCGGCCCAGCGCCAACGAGCTGAAGGAGGCCTTCGCGCTCCTGCGCAGCGGTTGAGCGGACCCGAATCGTTGACAACCACGCCGGCGAGAACGTAGCCTCGCCGGATGAAGAATGGCCCCCTCCTCGCGGCGCTGATCGCCGCATCGATCCTTCCCGCAGTCTCGGCTTCCCCGCAGGGCAAGCCCAGGACGAAGGCATCACCTTCGCCTGCCGCAGCAGGGGCCGGCCCCGTGGTGGACGCCCTCACGCTCAAGGCCCTGAAGGCCCGCAGCATCGGGCCCGCGGTCATGGGCGGGCGGGTGGCGGACGTGGCCCTCGATCCGAAGGACCCCTACACCTTCTACGTGGCGCTGGGCACGGGCGGCCTGATGAAGACCGCGGACAACGGCGTGACCTTCCAGGCCGTGTTCGAGAAGGAGGCGGTGGCGGCCATCGGCGCGGTGGCGGTGGCGCCGTCCGACCCCAGGGTCGTCTGGGTGGGCACCGGCGAAGCCAACGACCGCAACAGCTCGAGCTGGGGCGACGGCGTCTACCTGTCGACGGACTCCGGGGGCACCTGGGCCAACGTCGGCCTCAAGGAGAGCAAGACCATCGCGCGCATCGTGGTCCATCCCAGCGACCCCAGGACGGCGTGGGTGGCGGCGGCGGGCGACCTGTGGCGGGCGGGCGGCGAGCGCGGCCTTTACAAGACGGCCGACGGCGGCGCCACCTGGAGGGCGGTGCTCACGGCGCCCGCTCCCTACGCGGACCGCGTGGGCGCGTGCGAGGTGGCGCTCGATCCCGCCGACCCGAGCACGGTGTATGCCGCGCTCTACGCGCGCCGGCGCACGCCGTGGTCCTTCGCCTCCGGCCCCGAGGCCACCGAGGGCAAGGACCTGGGCGGCATCTTCAAGAGCGGCGACGGCGGCGCCACGTGGCGCAAGCTCGGCAAGGGCCTGCCCGGCTCCACCGGCCGGATCGGCATCGACGTCTCGCGCAAGAGCCCGGGGACCGTCTACGCGATCGTCCAGAGCCACGAGGGCGGCTCGAACGACAGCGACGGCGTCCGCAGCCGCCGCGGCGGCGTGTTCCGCTCCGAGGACGCGGGCTCGAGCTGGACCCGGACGAGCCCGCTCAACCCCCGTCCCTTCTACTTCAGCCAGATCCGCGTGGACCCCGAGAACGACCAGCGGGTCTACGTCCTCGGCTTCGCGCTGCACGTCTCGGAGGACGGCGGCCGCACCTTCCGGGAGGACCGGTTCGAGAAGGTCCACCCCGACAACCACGCCCTGGCCGTGGACCCGCGCAGCCCGCGGCGGCTGGTCCTGGGCACGGACGGCGGCGTCTACCAGAGCTTCAACGGCGGCGAGACCTGGGACTTCCTGAACCGCATGGCGGCGGGCGAGTTCTACCGGATCGCCGTGGACGACAGCGTCCCCTACCGGGTCTGCGGCGGGCTCCAGGACAACCAGACCTGGGTCGGCCCCAGCCGCACGCGCACCAAGGACGGGATCGTCAACAGCGACTGGATCGACCTCGGCGGCGGCGACGGGTTCTACTGCGCCTTCGACGCGGAGGATCCGGACATCATCTACGCCGAGTCGCAGCAGGGCTACATCCACCGCACGAACCTGCGCACCGGCGAGATCAAGGACCTGCGGCCCCAGCCCCAGGAGGGGCAGACCGCCTTCCGCTTCCACTGGAACGCGCCGTTCATCGCCAGCCGACACCGCAAAGGCGTCCTCTACCTGGCGGCCAACCGCGTGTTCAAGCTCACGGGCAAGGCCGAGGAGTGGACGCTCATCAGCCCCGACCTGACCGCGCGCGATCCCGAGAAGATCGCGGCGGTGGGCAGCGGCGCGGAGAACTACGGCGTCATCTACACGCTGGCCGAGTCGCCGGTGCGCGCGGGCCTGCTGTGGGCGGGCACCGACGACGGCAAGGTCTGGGTCACGGAGGACGAGGGCGGGCGGTGGACCGACCTCACGGCCAACCTGCCCGCGGCCGCCCGCGGCGAGTGGATGAGCCGGATCGAGCCCAGCGCCCACGATCCGCGGGTCGCGTACCTCGCCGTGGACGCGCACCGCGGCGCGGGTTACAGGCCGCTGGCCTATCGGACCGGCGACGGCGGCAGGACATGGCAGGACATCGCGTCGAACCTGCCCGCCGACGGCCCCGTGAAGGTGATCCGCGAGGACACCGCCAACCCGTCGCTGCTGTTCGCGGGCACGGAGTTCGGCCTCTTCGCCAGCCTGGACCGCGGCGGCCGCTGGACGAAGCTGGGCGACCTGCCCACCGTCGCCGTGGACGACATCGTCGTCCATCCCCGGGACCGCGACCTCGTGATCGCCACCCACGGGCGGAGCCTGTACATCCTTGACGACATACGGCCGCTCCAGCAGCTCACGCCGGAGGTGCTGGCGAAGGACGCGCACCTGTTCGCCCCGCCCGCGGCCACGGCCTTCTTCATGCTGCCCGGATCGGCGGACTGGGCGGGCAAGGCCGTCTTCCGCGGCGAGAACCCGCCGGAGGGCGTGCAACTGACCTACTTCGTGAAGGCCTACACCGGCGACCCGGTCAAGATCGCGATATCGGCGGCCGGCGGTCCGCCCGTGGCCAACCTCACGGGCCCGGGCACGCCCGGCCTGAGCCGGATCACCTGGGACCTGAAGCCCTCGAAGGACCTCCTGACGGATTACGGAGGCGAGGGCCAGAAGCTCGTGCGCTCGGGCGACTACACCGTGACCCTCACCTACGGCAAGGTGAAGCACGAGCAGAAGCTCCGGGTCGAGACCGCGCCCGGGATCGAGACCCGCTAGCCCGCGCCCTCAAAACGCGACATCCAGCTGGACCGCTCCCCCGTCGGGGACGTCCCCGCTCTGGAAGCCGTACTGCGCGGACAGCTTCAGGCGGCGGAGGATCCACACCTGCACTCCGGGGAACACGCTGGTGACGGTGTCGCCGCCCCCCGGCGGGTTCAGGAGGTTCCCCCTCATCGTGACCGCGATCCAGTCGTTGAAGTGGTAGTCCCCCTGCAGGAACCCGCCGTTGAAGCTGGCCGTCGTCCCGTCGAGCTCGAACGGCCTCTTGACCGTGCTCTCGCTGGTGCCGAACAGATACACGCCGTAGAGGTTCAGGCGCCGCCACCAGACGCTGGCGTCGCCGCCGACGCGGAGGATGTCGCGCTGGAGCTCCTCGACGCCGAAGGTGCGCGAGTTCCGGCCCAGGTAGGCAAAGAGCCCGAAGCGGTTGTCGCCCGTCCGCTTGCGGGCCCGGAGGAACACGTTGGCGCCGCTGGCGTCGTCCGCGCCCGCGGCGCGGGCCCGGACGACGGCCACCGACCAGCGCAGGTCGCGGGCCAGGCCGCCTCCCAGCTCGATCCCCTCCTGGTACTCGCCCATGTTCTCGGAGGCGGACTCGGCCCCCGCGGCGTAGATCTGGTACGGGAAGAGGTGCGGCGTGCGGACCTGCGTGAACGGCAGGTCCAGCTCCATGCGGCCGGCCCTCGCGTAGAGCTTGCCCTCCCGCAGCACGTCGAAGCGCGCCCAGGCGTTGTTCGGCTCCAGGTGGGTGAAGGTGTCGTCGCCCTCGGAGACGAACACCCCGTCGTCCACCCAATAGGAGAGCCGCTTGCCCAGGTGGCCCGCGGAGATCCCCTTCAGGAGGCCGGAGCTCACGCCTTCGGCGTCCTCCACGAAGTCGCGCCGGGCCGTGGCGCGGATGATCACGGGGACGGTGCGGATCCACTTCGAGGCCGAGAACGGGTCCTCCTGCTCCATCCGGAAGCCGCGCTCCTTGAACTGCTGGCCGAAGGTGCTGAGCTTCGGGTAGCCGTCGTGGCAGTGGAAGCAGCCGACCTGGTACCGGCGGGCGAAAGCGGGGATGGCCTCGGCGGTCTGCGCCGCCGCGGCCGCGGCCACCGACAGGGCAAGGACGGCCACGCGCCTTCTCATCCGTTCCTCCTATGGAGTCCGAGGGTGGTGGCCTGCCCGATCATAACGTGATCCGGGCCGGCGGCTCAGCGCCGCGCGCCCTCCATCGCGGCGTAGTCGCCGAGCGCGCGCAGGAGCGGCCAGCGCCGCACGACGCCCTCCAGCGCGGCCAGGACCCCGAAGGCCTGCGGGTGCCGGCTCACCCATCCCTGACGCTCCTCGCCGGGCACGAGGACGCCCAGGGCGAAGGCGCCGCGCCAGACGAAGTCCGGGCCCAGCCCTGCGCTGGACCGCCGGCGCCTGAAACAGAGCAGGACGGGCGCCCCCGGCCGGAGCGCCGCGGCCAGCGCCCGACCCAACGCCTCGAGGTCCACCCCGTCCAGCGCGCCCGGCCCCGCGAACGCGCCGTCGAAGAGGGCGCCGGCCTCCGCCGGCTGGCGCCCGACGTCCAGGATGCGGGAGCCCGGCGGGAAGAGCGTGCGCGCGCGCTCGTCGAGCACGTGGCGGAAGAGCAGGCCCACGGGGTTCGCCCCGGGCGGCGGGCCGTCCGTCACGGGGATCCCGGCGCCGCCTCCGAGGCCAGCCCCGGGACCAGGCGGGGGGCCAGCCGCCGGGCCGCCGCCAGCGTCAGGCCGTAGGTGACCACGCCCACGGCCACGGAGACCATGGTCCCCGCGCCCGCGAGGGCCACCACCGCCGCCATGGGGACGGTCACGGCCAGCGCCGCGGCCAGCGACCGGGCGACCGGGACCTGGAAGCCCGCGCGGGCGCAGGCGCGCGCCGCCAGCAGCAGCAGCAGCAGCTCGGAGAGGAGGAACCCCGCGGCCGCACCCGCCGCCCCCAGCCGCGGGATGAGGACGAAGGCGAGGACCGCGGCCGCCGCCACCCGCGAGGCGGTCAGCGCGGGCACGCTGCGGGCCCGGCCCGCGGCGATGAGCGCGTGCAGCAGGACGGTGTTCATGAACAGGGCGAGCAGCGCCGGGGCCAGCACGCGCAGGGGCGTGGCCGCGGCGGCGTAGCCCTCGCCGAGCAGCGACACGAGGCCGGGCGCGACGAGTACGAGGCCGGCGGCGGCGGGCGCCGCCAGGAGCGCCGCCGTGGCCGCCGTCCGCCGCCGCACGGGGTCCGTCCCGCGCGCGGCCTCGCGGGCCAGGGCCGGCATCGCCCCCGCGGCGACGGCGGCGGGGACCACGTTCATGAGCTCCACGACCTTGAGGGCCGCCGCGAAGAGGCCGGCCTCGCGCGACCCGCGGAAGAGCGCGAGCGCCAGCAGCTCGATGCGCAGGCCGACGATGGCGAGCACGCCGTTGACCGCGAGCGGTGAGGACGCCCGGAGCGTCCGGCCCATCCCCGGCGGCATCGGCCGCCGCTCGCGATCACCCGCGGGGGTCCGGGCCAGGAAGGCCACGGCCAGCGCGAGGGGAGGCAAGGCGGAGACGGCCAGGGCCCAGACCAGCCCCGGAAGGCCGGTCCCCGACCACAGCGCGGCGGCCACCAGGACCAGGCCCGCGGCTCGGAAGGTGACGATCGTCGCCGCCTCCAGGGCCCGCCGGCCACGGACCCGCAGCGCGATCCCCAGGAGCTCGGTCCAGCTCGCCATCGCGGAGTAGACGATGAGCGGGAACAGGAGGGGGACGCGCCGCAGGGCGGCCTCCCAGGACGCCCGCCAGGCGTCGGGCGCAAGGGCCGCCGACCACGCGAGGGCCTGGGGCAGGGCGGCGGCCGCGGCGGCGGCCAGGAAGAGCCCCGCCGTCAGCGGGGCCTTGGCCCGGACCAGCGCCGAGAGCGGCAGGGTCCCCGAGACGAGGGCCGGCACCGCGATGCCCTGGAGCCCGAGGTCGGACAGCTCCGCCACGATGACCGCGATCCCGGAAAGGACGGCGAAGAGGCCGAAGTCCGCCACGCCCAGGACCCGGGCCACGAGCAGCGTGGTGGCGAGGGCGAGGAGGCGGCCCAGAAGCTCCGCGCCCAGCTTGATCGCGCTGCCGCGGCTGGCGTCGTCGGCCGCGGAGCGCGGAGAGGACCGGGCAGCGGGCGAGGCCAAGGGCCTTCGAGTATACTCCGCGGATGCCCGCCATCCTGGGCCGCGTGGCCATGGTCCTGTGCGTGTGGGCCGCGGCGGCGGCCCTCTTGTGGTGGGGGCGTCTCCCCGGCCCGTGGCGCCGGGCGCTCGCCCTCTTCACCAGCGCCGCGGGGCTCGTGTTCCTGATCCTCGCCCTCAACACCCAGGGCCTGCGGGAGTCCGCCATCACAGCGGTCTTCCTCGTGGGGAAGCCGTACGTGACCGAGCAGGTCTCCGCCTCCGCGAGCCTGCCCTATTACGTGGCCACGGCCTTGTGCCTGCTGCTGGGGACCGCGGGGCTGGCCGTCAGCGACGACGTGGCTCGCCGGTTCCGCGACCGCTGGCTCGTCACCGCCATCGTCCTGAGCCTGGCCGTCACCGCCACGCGCTTCTGGCTGGAGAAGGTGGCCGCCCCCCCGGCCTGGTCCTACGCGGTGGGGGTGACGTGGATGGCCCCGGTGGTGGGCGCGTTCTTCGCGTTCAACCTGCGCCGGGAGGGCAAGGGGCTGGCCGCCCTGGCCGCCGCCCTCCTCCTCTACGGGCTCGCCGTGCGCGCCTCGGTGGCGGCGCTCATGGTGGCGGCCTCGACGCTCCGCCTGGGCTCCCACTACGACGTGTCGGCGCTGGTGCGGGTCCAGAACCCGCTGAGCGGCCGGCTCTACCAGTTCTTGCCCGGCAGCTTCAGCCAGGTCTGGAACGTCGCGGTCATCCCGCAGCTCGCCTTGTGGCCGGTGTACACGGTGGTGGCGGGACTGCTCGGCGCGGCGCTGGCGATGGGCCTGGCGTGGGCGGCGGGGCTGGCCCGCTCGACGACGGGGCTGCGGAGCCAGGTCGGGCTGGCCCCCGCTCGAGGAGACCGGTGAGGCGGTCCCGCTAGCGCACGCGGCAGGTCGTGGCCCCGACACCGGAGCCGCAACGCTTGCCCACGACGTTCCCGTTGTCGTCCAGGAAGTTGACGCACACGAGCCCGCCCTTGCAGTCCGAATCCTCGTTGCAGGTGTCGCACTCGTTGCCCTTGGTGCACGCGGCGAGCGGCAGCGCGGCCAGGACCAGGCACAGCAGCCATCGGGGTCGGCGCATCATTCCTCCGCAGGGTCAGCGACACCCTGATTCTAGCCGAAGCCGCCGCCGGCCGAGGTCACAAAGGCGCGCGGGGAGCATTTGCCCGTTCGGCGGCCGCGTGCTAGCCTCGATCTCTTTGGCGCCACCCGCTCCAGCGCGATGACCACCGTCGACGATCTCAAGGCCACGCTCAACCTGCCGCAGACGGCCTTCCCCATGAAGGCCAACCTCCCGCAGGCGGAGCCCCGCCGCATGGAGCAGTGGCGGTCCGGACGGCTGTACGAGAAGGTGCGCGAGGCGCGCAAGGGCGCGCCGCTGTTCGTCCTGCACGACGGCCCGCCCTACGCCAACGGCCACATCCACCTGGGCACCGCGCTGAACAAGATCTTGAAGGACGTCGTCATCCGCAGCCGGACGCTGGCGGGCCACGACAGCCCCTACGTGCCCGGCTGGGACTGCCACGGCCTCCCCATCGAGCTCCAGGTGGACAAGGACCTGGGCGCGAAGAAGAGGGAGATGACGCCCCTGGCCTTCCGCCGGGCCTGCCGGGCCTACGCCGAGAAGTTCGTGGGCATCCAGCGCGCGGAGTTCGAGCGGCTGGGCATCCTCGGGGAGTGGGACGCGCCCTACCTCACCATGGCCCCCGCCTACCAGGCCACGATCGTGCGCCAGCTCGCCGCCTTCGTGGAGAAGGGGCTCGTCTACAAGGCCAAGAAGTCCGTCCACTGGTGCATCTCGTGCCGCACGGCGCTCGCCGAGGCCGAGGTGGAGTACGACGAGGCCCACGTGAGCCCGTCCATCGACGTCCGCTTCGCGCTGCCCGAATCCGAGCGCAAGCGCTTGGAGGCACGGCATCCGGGCCTGGCCGGCAGGAACGTGGCCGCGGTCATCTGGACCACCACGCCCTGGACGCTGCCCGCGAACCTGGCCCTGGCCTTCCACCCCGAGGCGGACTACGGCTTCTACCCCGTGACGGGGACGCAGGACGTCCTGCTCATCGCCCGGCCCACGCGCGAAACGGCGCTGGCGCGGTGGAAGGACACGGTCCTCGGCGACCCCGTCGGTATCGCCAGGGGCGCCGATCTCGAGGGCTTGAGGTTCCGCCATCCCTGGATCGACCGGGACTCGCCCGCGGTCCTGGGCGATTACGTGACGCTCGATACGGGGACGGGCGTCGTCCACACCGCGCCCGGCCACGGGTGGGACGACTACCTCACCGGCGTGCGCTACGGCCTCGACATCTACTGCCCGGTGGACGAGGCGGGCCGGTTCCTCCCCGAGGTGGAGCGCTTCGCGGGGGCGAAGGTCTTCGAGGCCAACGCCGCCATCGTGGCCTTCCTGCGCGAGCGCGGAGCGCTGCTCTCCTCGGGCCAGGAGACGCATTCCTACCCGATCTGCTGGCGCTGCAAGAACCCGATCATCTTCCGGGCCACCGAGCAGTGGTTCATCGCCCTGGACGCGGGCGGGTTCCGCGAGCGGGCCCTGGGCGCCATCAGCAAGGTGCGCTGGTACCCGGCCTGGGGCGAGGAGCGGATCCGGAACATGATCGCGACCCGGCCGGACTGGTGCATCTCCCGGCAGCGGCTGTGGGGCGTGCCCATCCCCGCCTTCTACTGCCGGGCCTGCACCGAGCCCCTGCTGCGCGCGGACCTCGCGCGCCGCGTGGCCGACGCGTTCGAGACGGCGAGCGCCGACGCCTGGTACGAGCGCGAGGCGGCGGAGCTGCTCCCGCCGGGCTTCCGCTGCCCCAAGTGCGGCGGCGACTCCTTCGAGAAGGAGAAGGACATCCTGGACGTCTGGTTCGACTCGGGCTCCTCGCACGCCGCGGTCCTCGGCCGGAGGCCGGACCTGCCGTGGCCCGCCGACGTCTACCTCGAGGGCAGCGACCAGCACCGGGGCTGGTTCCACTCCTCCCTGCTCGTGGCCGTGGGGACGCGGGGCGAGGCCCCCTACCGGCAGGTCATCACCCACGGCTTCACGGTGGACGCGTCGGGCCGGAAGATCTCGAAGAGCCTGGGCAACGACGTGGACACCCAGAAGCTGATCGGCGCCTACGGGGCGGAGATCCTGCGCCTCTGGGTGAGCATGGTCGACTACCGCGACGACATGCCCTTCTCGGACGAGATGATCAAGCGGGTGGCCGAGGCGTACCGCAAGATCCGGAACACCTGCCGCTACCTGCTGGCCAACCTCTACGACTTCGACCCGCCGCGGGACACGGTGGACGAGGCGGACCTCGGGGAGGTGGACCGCTACGCCCTGGCCCGCCACCGGCAGCTCGTGAGCCGGGTCCGCGAGGCCTACGCCGCCTACGAGTTCCACGTGGTCTACCACCAGCTCGTGCAGTACTGCGCGGTGGACCTGTCTTCCTTCTACCTCGACGTGCTGAAGGACCGGCTCTATTGCGACGCCGCGGCCGGTCCCCGGCGGCGCTCCTCGCAGACGGTCCTCCACCGGATACTGGAGGACCTGGCCCGCCTCATGGCCCCCGTGCTGCCCTTCACCGCGGACGAGGTCTGGCCGCTCGTTCCCGGCCCGCGGCCCGATTCGGTGCACGCCGCCTTCTTCCCGGCGGAGGAGGGGAC